>Ga0164320_10000529_pt1 | contig 12692 bp, 9 predicted proteins | sample GuaBasSediGuay11_FD_113736 | JGI IMG/M metagenome (GOLD analysis project Ga0164320, IMG submission 113736) | Subseafloor sediment microbial communities from Guaymas Basin, Gulf of California, Mexico - Guay11, Core 4567-28, 0-3 cm | ecosystem: Environmental > Aquatic > Marine > Hydrothermal vents...
CTTCTACAGAAACAGCAGCACGAATTGTTGAGCATTTATCAACTTCTGTACTGTTATTTGATAAGGATCTTCATCTGATCTCGATCAATAGTGCAGGTGAAGGTCTGCTTTTGGTAAGTCATAAACGTGTTTCGGGTATGACACCCAAACACATTTGGCCAAACTCGTCGTTTTTATATGAGGCAATTCAACGCTCTTTGTCTTCGGGGAGTACCTGTATCGAACGGGGTGTAGATCTGAATTTGAATAATGGTCAGCAGATAAAAGTAGATTGCACGATTACGCCTATCATGGGGCATGATGTCGCGGAAGAAATACTGGTTGAACTTGTTGATGCGCATGCGTTTATCAGGGTGATGCAGGAAGTAAATCAACAGACAGTGCAAGAAACTGTGAAAGAGTCGGTGCAAGGGATGGCGCATGAAATTAAAAATCCACTGGGTGGAATTCGTGGTGCTGCACAGTTATTGGAACGCGAACTGGATAATAAAGATTTACTTGAATATACCGGGATTATTATCAATGAATCCGATCGTTTGAGGAATTTTATTGATCGGATGTTGACAACGAGTACGCAGCCAGTGAAATCCGATATGAATATTCATGAGGTTCTTGAGTACGTAGTTTCCGTTGTTCGTGCAGAGAATTCACGTAGCCTGAATATCGAGAAAGATTATGATCCAAGTATTCCTGATATCAAAGCGGATCGAGAGCAAATCATACGAGCCGTATTAAACCTGTTACGTAATGCAGTTCAGGAAATTGACGAAGATGGCGTAATTACATTAAGGACACGCATTCAGCGCCAGGTAACAATTCAACATCGATTGAACCGGCACATTATCGTGCTCGATATTATTGATGATGGTGCGGGTATTCCACCTGAGATAGAAGCAGGAGCTTTTTATCCAATGATAACGGGTCGTGCAGAAGGCACCGGGCTTGGATTATCAATTGCTCAACAACTTATTCAATCACATGGTGGTGTCATCAATTATGACCGAAAAGATAACAATACCTATTTCAGTATCTTACTCCCAACGGAGCAATGCGATGAGTGAGCACAAAAAAGTATGGATAGTTGATGATGATAAATCAATTCGCTGGGTTTTAGAGAAGGCATTGCAAAAAACTGATGTTGAGATTCAAAGCTTTTCAAATCCTGAAGATGTTTTAAAAAGAATTCGTCACGAAGAACCGGATGTCATAATTTCTGATATTCGTATGCCCGGTATTGATGGAATAACGTTACTGGAGAAAATAAAACAACAATCTCCCGATATCCCGGTCATTATAATGACAGCGTATTCTGACCTTGAGAGAGCTGTATCTGCTTTTCAGGGTGGGGCGTTCGAGTACCTGCCCAAACCATTTGATGTTGATGAAGTGGTAAGTCTGGTTAAACGCGCTATTTCACATAAACAAAAAAATAGTGTTGCAGCTGTTATTGATGCTATAGATGAGAGTACACCGATCATTGGTTCAGCACCTGCAATGCAGGAAGTATTTAAAGCGATTGGTCGGCTTTCCAGTTCAAATCTAACCGTATTAATTACAGGAGAATCCGGGACAGGTAAAGAGCTCGTAGCCAGTGCATTACATGCGCATAGTCCAAGATCCAGTCAGCCATTTATCGCAATAAATACTGCCGCAATACCAAAAGATTTGCTTGAATCTGAATTATTTGGACATGAGAAAGGTGCATTCACTGGCGCGACTGCACAACGGTTGGGACGTTTTGAACAAGCCAATGGCGGCACACTCTTTCTTGATGAAATCGGTGATATGCAAGCTGATTTACAAACACGTTTGTTGCGTATTCTTTCTCAAGGTGAGTTCTATCGTGTTGGTGGACACATGCCGATCAAAGTTGATGTACGAGTTATTGCAGCAACACATCAAAACCTGGAACAGTTAGTCAAAGAACATAAATTTCGTGAAGACTTACTGCATAGGCTTAACGTAATTAGAGTTCATGTTCCATCATTGCGTGAAAGGTCTACTGATATTGTTGAACTTAGTAAATACTTTCTTAAGCAAGCAGCCAGTGAATTAGGCGAAGAAATAAAGAGCTTGTTACCCGAGACGGAGGATTATCTGGCAAGTTTATCCTGGCACGGTAATGTCAGACAGCTAGAAAACTTTTGTCGTTGGGTAACAGTAATGGCATCAGGCAGTGAAATTCATATCGATGATCTGCCCCCCGAATTAAGATTAGAGGTTGATGTAACAGAGGTATCTGATGAATGGGAAACTACATTTCGAAAATGGGTAGAAACCAGTCTGTTGCATGGGGATTCAGAGTTACTGCGAAATGCTGTGCCACGATTTGAATCAATATTAATTGTAGAAGCATTAAAAAAGACAGGGGGACGGCGCCAGGATGCTGCAAAGCTTTTGGGTTGGGGTCGAAATACGTTAACGCGTAAAATAAAATTACTTAATCTGGATATTTAAAATTTATTTTTATATAAAGATATTTATGAACTGATTTCTTACTAAGAAAAATTAAGCCACTCAGCAACCTGTTTGGCATAGTAGGTAAGAATCCCATCAGCACCTGCACGTTTACATGCAAGCAATGATTCCATGACCGTGCTTTTTTCATCTAGCCAGCCATTCTCTGCTGCCGCCTTCAACATGGCGTACTCACCGCTGACATGGTAGACATAGGTTGGTCGACCAAAGGTTGTTTTAACACGATAAACAATATCAAGATAAGGTAAGGCGGGTTTAACCATCACCATGTCGGCGCCTTCATCGATATCAAGTTCAACTTCTGTTATAGCTTCATCGGTATTGGCCGGATCCATTTGGTAGGTATATTTATCCCCACTACCTAAATTTGCAGCAGATCCAACAGCATCACGAAAAGGACCATAGAAACTTGATGCATATTTTGCTGAGTAGGCAAGGATCTTTGTATTGATATGATTATTGGACTCTAATGCGGAACGTATACGTCCGATTCGTCCGTCCATCATATCTGAGGGCGCAACGATATCGGTACCGGCCTCGGCGTGGGATAAGGCTTGTTTAACCAGGACGTCAACGGTTTCATCATTCATTACATAACCGTTTTCATCGGTCAAGCCGTCCTGGCCGGAGAGTGTAAACGGATCAAGTGCGACATCTGTAATAACACCGAGATCGGGATATTGGCGTTTTAATTCACGAACGGCTGTTTGTAATAAACCATCAGGGTTCCAGGCTTCTGCTGCATCATCACTTTTCTTGTCATCAGAAACGACAGGAAAGAGAGCAATTGCAGGAATCCCGAGGTCGATTAAAGTTTTTGCTTCTTCTAGCAGCAGATCAATACTTAGACGTTCTATACCGGGCATTGAGTCAATAGATGTTCGTTGGCCTTTACCTTCAATAATGAATATAGGGTAGATAAGATCATCTACAGTGAGTATTGATTCGCGCATTAGACGGCGCGAGAAGTCATCACTGCGCATTCGCCTTGGGCGTGAGGGTGGAAATGCCCGGTTTTTTGAATTTTCAGTCATAGTTTTCTGAATTAATGTTAGTGACTATAGTCTAGTAAGTGTAACTCATAATCGATATCGCAATAAATCAAAATAATTAGTTATAAGCACTAAATGAACTAATTCCAGATGTTTATTCTTGGTCATGAAGCCACAGTGAGAATGTATAGCTTCATCATCTTGATATTGATATTTATGAGCCTGGAATTTATCTGGCCCAGGCGAAATCCGGATGACAAATATCGATTCAGACGATTAAATAATATTATATTGTTATTGATTAATTTTATTGCTGCTCGATTAATAGTTCCATTAGCTACGTTTGATGTTGCACTATTAGTAGATGAAAAAGAGATTGGTCTGTTTAATGTAATTTCGATGCCGTTACTCCTGACCAGAGGCAGGTTATGATGAAATGGTGGTAGGTCTTAAAGAATTTCGGGATCCATCATCCGGAAAAATACTACAATTATTAAAAACTCCTTTTATGACTGGCAGGTGAATTATGAATAAAGAAAATGCAGTTCTGGAACGTTATTCTGAAGGGGCAAGTAAACGACAGGAATCCTTGTGTTGCCCGGTAGATTACCAAACAGATTTATTAAAAATGTTGCCAGAGGAAATTATTGAAAAAGATTATGGCTGTGGCGATCCTTCTCGTTATGTACGAGAAGGGGATGTTGTTCTTGACCTGGGTAGTGGCAGTGGAAAGATTTGTTATATGGCTGCACAACTGGTTGGTGATACTGGCAAGATTATCGGTGTGGATATGAATAACGATATGTTGGGTCTTGCGCGAAAATATCAGGCAGAGATGGCAACAAAGATAGGCAGTGATCGTGTTAATTTTTTAAAAGGAAAGATACAGGATTTGTCTTTGGATATTGATGCTATGGAGGAATGGTTACAATCAAACCCAATCACAAATTCTGAAGATCTATCAGCATTTAATAATTGGAAGTTAAAGCAAGGTCAACAATCACCATTAATCGCTGATAATTCAATTGATCTAGTGATTTCAAACTGCGTTTTGAATCTGGTAAATGATGCAGAGAAACAACAGTTGGTTAAAGAAATATTCCGTGTGGTGAAACCTGGTGGTCGAATAGCAATATCAGATATAGTCAGTGATGAAACAATACCGGAACATTTAAAAAACGATAAGCAACTCTGGAGCGGTTGTATTTCGGGTGCTTTTCAGGAACTTGAGATGCTGCAAATGTTCCATGATTCAGGTTTTATTGCTGTTTCATATGATAAATGGTCAGATGCCCCCTGGCAGGTTGTCGAAGGTATTGAGTTTCGTTCTGTAACATTGACAGCAATCAAGCGAGAACAAACGGAGCGTATCGACAAAGGTCATGCGGTTATCTATCGTGGCCCATATGGTTTTGCAGTTGATGATGAAGGAAATGAGTTTCCTCGTGGCGAAAGAATGGCTGTATGTGAACGTACGTTTAACGTGTTATGTAATGAACCGTATAAAGATGATTTTATCTTAATCGTTCCAGCTATTGAGCGGGAACCAAAGGAATGGTGTACTCCTGCGGGAACGAAAAGGCCTGTTGCTGAGACAAAAGGTGGTATGCATTCTATAAGTACGGCACATTCCTCTTGTTGCTAATGAAACTCTGATTATGTGTCAATTTTTTTCTGTTAAGATGATCTGAACAAAATAAAGGTTATATTATGACTGCAAAAATTATTGACGGTAAGGCTATATCCGAAGTTGTCAGAAAAGAATGGAAAGAGAGAGCTGACAAGCTTAAGGCAAAAGGTGTGCTCCCCGGTCTTGCCGTTATTATTGTCGGGGATAATCCTGCCTCTAAACTTTATGTCAGCAACAAAATAAAGGCATGTCATGAAGTCGGTCTGCATTCTGAAGTGCATGATATGCCGGAAGACATCTCGGAAAAGATGCTGCTAAAATTAATCGAAGAACTAAACGACATAAAAAAAATCAATGGCATCCTGGTACAATTACCATTGCCGAAGCATATTGATGAAAGCAAGGTACTGGAAACGATCAAGCAGGATAAGGACGTCGATGGTTTTCATCTCTACAATGTCGGTGCATTAATGACGGGTAACACCGTGTTTCCTCCCTGTACCCCTTTTGGTGTAATGCGCATGTTGGAATATGGCAAGGTACCGATAGCCGGACAAAATGCCGTCATTGTTGGCAGGAGTAATATTGTTGGGAAGCCGATGGCGATTATGTTATTGCAGGAAGATGCAACGGTTACAATCTGTACATCAAAGACGAAGGATCTGGTGCAACATACCAAACGGGCAGACATCCTGGTCGTTGCAACCGGGAGGCCAGAAATGATCAAGGCCGAGCATGTCAAGCAAGGGGCTGTTGTCATTGATGTTGGAATAAACCGTACTGAAAGTGGCAAACTTGTGGGTGATGTTGACTTTGATGATGTAAAAGAAGTAGCCAGTCAGATTACACCTGTACCAGGTGGGGTAGGCCCCATGACCATCACCATGTTGGTTGCAAATACGGTTATGGCAGCAGAGAGGGACAGCGGTAATTCACCAACCGATTGATCACAGGATGTTATTTCGTATTAGTGATAAAAGAAGGTAGTGCGACAGTATTACCTACTGTTGACCAATTGTTATTATCAGCTTGTTTTTGAATATCACTGATTCGCTTATCGCTTACTGGATGCGTACGGAAGAATTCCGGTGCATGGATATCGAATTTATTTTCTGTTTTTAAAAATATCTTAAAGAGAGAGTCCGCTCCATTAACATGTCCGTAATAACCGGCTAAGGCTTTTAATGCAATTTCGTCAGCACGTCGTTCCTGATTTCGGTTGAAACCAAGTACTGTTAATGTTCCTGTATCGTTTATAACACTACTAATATATCGGTCAGTGCTGGTGCCTGCAATTGCGGTCAGAAACAATCCCACTACAACACCGCGACCTAGTGCAACGACAGGATCGCGTTGCATGATATGCGCAATCTCATGCGCAATAACCATAGTTAATGCATTTTCGTTTGGTAATAACTCGATTAAGCCACGATAGATAGATATATGGCCTGCTAAACTTGCGTAGGCATTTTCAATTGGTTCATCGATATAATTTATTTTTATAGTAATGTCTTTAGGTAATTCAATATGTGGTAGTAAGTTGTTGCTTAATTCTTCGAGGTAGATCTGAATTTCCGAGTTTTTGTTTTTAACATCTGCGATATCGATGTTTTGCATTAATTGTTGTTCTATAGAGAATGGTATATAGATAGCCAATCGTTCTACAAATAAACCAAGTAAATACACACACAAGACAATACCACCTAATACACCCCCGGTTAAAATAAAGAAATCTTTTAATGGGCTTTGTTTACTTGTATTAATCCCTTCCGGAATTTCGGGATTGGTGTAGTCCATTAAAATAAAAGATTTATTACCATCGTTCTATTCCTGGTCAATCAGGTAAAAAGTTGTATAACCACGCAAAGATAGCACCACAAATACCGGCATCAACAATCGCATACAGCGTGCCAATAATGATACTGCTGACACCCTGCATTGCTTCATAGCCCGGGTAGATAGATGCAATCGCGGTTAGAAATATAACGCCATAATCAGGCCAGATTAAATTTGATATGCTGACGATAAGCATGGCCAGTCCCCATAGAATGCTACAGGTTAACGCAAAATTCTTGATTGATAATTTCATAATCCCCTCCACTAAACAATTATTCGTAATGCCAGATAGGGTGCAATATTAAACAGGATAATGCTTAATTTATAAAATGCTATGCCTCCGTAGTGGATCGCATCAAAGCGTTCATTGCTGAGATAAAACCACTTGCTATGTACACGATAAATCCAGTCATGGGCAAAAACTATTATGAGTCCCCACCATAATAATAAACCGATATTTATGACAGCATTCCAGCCCAGAAATTTAATCAACATCTCGATAGACATATCATTTCTTCTCCTTATATCTTTGATAAAAGTATGTTGACAAAAATCCATTTTAGCAAGGGAGAGATAGCCTGATTGTTGATTATCATCAGTTATTATTAAATGAAATAGATTGTTTTGATGTATAAAATACTTCAGGAAAATAAGCGCTTAAAATAGTTTATTATTTTGTGATAATTTATCAGCAACATCATGTTCATGAGTATCGGTTCAGTAATTACGTCATGTAAATTGCCTTGGTTAATAGTATTGAAATGTTTTGTTGCATTAGTTGGGAGACTTTTTTATACAGTAATAATAGAAGTGAAAGAAAAATAATAGATAGAAAAAAAGCTACACAAGTTTCCGTCAAAAACTTACAAGTTCATGGTCAACGAGATCGATGGTATCGGCATATGCCAGACGCATTCAATTTTTTCACCGATGTAGGATCATGCCATTACTGTGAGCTAACGAATTACAATACCTGTAATAAATTGTATAGTTACGTTACTGTTTGGTAACAGTTCTATACTGTCTGGTAACGTTCTATCCTATTTTTGACTATCAAATTGCACCTCTGTTTAGAGTCTATTAGTTGCTAACCAATTGTTTATTTAGCTAAATAAAGAAATATTTTATTATTTTGTTTTTTTTGGCCTGCCTGTTGCATAGGATTATATACATTCAGTCCCGTATCCCGAGCTATACTCTGAATCCTAAATTGATTGTACGTTAACAATGTTCTTTTTGATTACTGCGGGGGCGCTATAAAGGCGGAAAGGAAGATGATTGTTACTAAACAGTCCATTTATTGATTGTGAGCATGGCAAAAGATGTAAAACGATGATATAGGTAGCCCTGTTGAAGAGTAAATGAGATTGATGACTTAAAACCGTATACGTCATCTACCGGTCATGGAAGGCGATGAACTTACAACAGTAGTATTAATTACGGATGTTATTTCTGAATTACGTCTGTATAAAAACTGGAGGAGAAAAATTGTGATTACCGTCGGAGATTTACTCGAAAAAAAGCGCAGAAAGGTGTTTACCATCAAACGTGATGACACCGTTCAGGACGCACTTGAAATCATGGCTCGGGAAAAGGTCAGTTCTTTACCGGTTGTGGATGGTGAGGATCTGTTGATCGGAATTATTTCTGAGCGTGACTACATCAGGAAAGCGGTGCCTGAGAGGAAAGCTCCTTGGGAAATTTATGTTCGTGATTTGATGACAGAGAAAATACTTAGTATAACAAAAAGTGATTCTCTGAAAGAATGTATGAAGATTATGTCCAGTAACAGAATAAGGCATCTTCCTGTTATGGAGGAGAGTAAGATCTTGGGTATGGTGTCAATCTCAGACGTAGTCAGCGCCTTAGGCTCAGCCCGTTTCATTGATTTAATATAAAACGGGAGCTCTGAACAAGCCCACACAAATCAAGGGTGTAACAAGGTCCATGTTTTGTTAGAGGGTGCAAACTATAAATGCAATTTTTAATTTGGTTACATTTTCAATGTCTCTAATATTGTCAAAAATGTAGGCGTTAGACCTCCAGAGAAGGAGGAAATGCAGCAAATCGTCTGGAACATTACTGTCCCTGTGTAACACGGAATGTTCTGGCTTGATTAAAATCTCCTTAATACGAATGATAAGCTCTATTTTGAGTCATGTTGAATTGTTAACGACAGGAAGATGAAGAAATATGTCAAAGCAGGCACAAATGTCAAAGATACACATTGGGGATCGTCAGCATCCAGGTACGGGGCGTCGAAAGGGTCGGGTTGAGTCACGTGGTCGCGGGACTAAACAAGAAGTGCTGGACGAGATTAGTAGTCTCATTGGCGAAAGACCCCATGAACGTCGCCGTTTAATCGATTACCTGCATATCATACAGGATAAATTTGGCAGCCTGTCGCATCGACATATGGCTGCACTGGCCCGTGAGATGGAACTGTCACAAGCCCATGTTCACGAGGTCGCCTCTTTTTACTCCCAGTTCATTATAGTTCCAGATGGTGAAAAATCAGCGCCTGTTACTGTACGTGTGTGTGACAGTCTCGCCTGTTCTATGAATGGGTCAAAGGAATTGTTAGAGCAATGCAAACAACATTTTGATGACGATGTAAGTGTGGTACACGCACCGTGTATGGGGCGGTGTGATAGCGCACCAGTAGTGTCTGCTAACAAACGTCATATTGATAATGCTTCAGTTGGTGAAATTGAGAAGGTGATTGAAGCTGGTGATCTGGATCCTGTTATCCCTGATTACAAGAATTTCGATGACTATGTGACTGAAGGTGGTTATGCCTTGTTGCAGGCCTGTCTAAATGGTGAATATGAACACCAGCAGATCATCGACATGCTTTCTGACTCGAGCCTGCGTGGTCTTGGCGGCGCGGGTTATCCTACCGGACGCAAATGGTCCACTGTTTTCAAGTTGCCCAAGCCTAAAATTATCGCCGTGAATTTTGATGAAAGTGAAATGGGGACTTATAAGGATCGCTTTTTCATCGAACAGGATCCGCATCGCTTGCTAGAGGGGATATTGCTTGCCGCCTGGACCTGTGAAACATACCAGGGCTATATTTATCTTCGCGACGAATATCACTACGTTCGTGAAATACTGGAAAAAGAAATCGATAAACTGAATTCAGCGGGACTGACCAAACACTGCCGCTTGTTTATGTCCAGAGGTGCTGGTGCCTATATTTGTGGTGAGCGCTCTGCCATGCTCGAGTCCATCGAAGGAAAGCGAGGTTATCCCAGACTGAAGGATCCACGTACCACGATTGTCGGATTGTTTGGCATACCTACACTTATTAATAATGCAGAAACACTATTCTGGGTAAGGGACATTATTGAAAAAGGGCCTGAATGGTTTAGTAACCAAGGTCGAAATGAACGCCCTTGCCCAAGATCTTTCTCAGTCTCCGGACGGGTCAATAATCCTGGAGTGAAACTAAGCTCGGCGGGGATCACCATGAACCAGTTGCTGGAAGAACATTGCGGCGGCATGGAGGATGGTCATACCTTCAAGGGTTATTGCCTGGGCGGTTCAACGGGCGGGATATTACCCGCTTCTATGGCCGACATTCCATTGGACTTCGACACCATGGAGGAATATGGCTGTTCTATAGGATCGGCGGCAATTACCGTGTTCTCAGACAAAGATTCGATCCGGGATATTGTGCATAATCTGATGTTGTTTTTCGAAGATGAATCCTGTGGACAGTGCACACCTTGCCGGGTTGGTACCGAAAAGGCCGTCAAGCTTGTACAACAGGATGCCTGGGATGAAGCCTTGCTCAATGATCTATGTGATGTTATGGAAGTGGCCTCGATATGCGGTTTAGGGCAGGCAGCACCAGCACCGATCCGGACGGCAATGAAGTATTTTCGAGACGAATTGGGTTTGGGTTGAGGCGGAATAAATACAGACCTTGTAAAAATTTATAAAAATATCAGAACTGTTGTTGAAGGAACCTGACTAATGAGCGAAATACAAAGAGACGACATCCATTTCACGATTGATGGCGAAGCGGTAACAGCATCGCCTTATGAAACAATTTTGCAGGCTGCCAAACGTCTTGGCAAAGACATCCCTCATCTTTGTTGCAAGGACTCAGAGGGTTATCGACCCGATGGTAACTGCCGTTCCTGCATGGTGGAGATCGATGGTTGGCTGGAGGTTTCCTGCCGTTGGAAACCCCAGAAAGGAATGAAGGTATTGACCGATTCACCGCTGGCGCGAAAGGCGCGTGAATCAGTAATAGAGTTATTGGTGACGGATCAACCCCCACGAGAAGAGGCCCACGATCCGGATTCACAATTCTGGTACTGGGCGGAGAAGGTGGGTGTAACCAGTAGTCGCTATCCTCGCCGTGAAACACCAACTTCAGATAAGAGTAACCCGGCTATTGCAGTAAATCTTGATGCCTGTATTCATTGCAAACTCTTCATTATGGGTTGTAATGAAGTTCAGGGACATGATGTTATCGGTATGCATGGGCGAGGTATCACGGCGAAGATTGGTTTTGATTTCGATGATCCTATAGGTGATAGTACTTGTGTCTCCTGCGGTGAATGTGTACAGGCCTGTCCAACAGGCGCATTAATGCCCGTCAGTCTACTGAACGAAAAACAGGTGCTTGTAAACAGACCCGATAGCAAAGTTGATAGCGTTTGTCCTTATTGTGGAGTTGGTTGTCAGATTACATTAAATATTAAGGATAACGAGATCCTGTCCATTGATGGGCAGGATGGCCCAGCCAATAATAATAGACTCTGCGTTAAAGGTCGTTTCGGTCTTGATTATGTCAAACATCCACATCGATTAACAAAACCATTAATTCGACGCGATGATGCGCCGGCAAAGACCCCTGGTCTTGAAATTGATCCAGCAAATCCATTGACCCACTTCCGCGAGGCCAGTTGGGAAGAGGCGCTAGATGTAGCGGCAACTAGATTGAAACAAATATTGGAGCGTGATGGTAGTCCGGCAATGGCCGGCTTCGGTTCGGCCAAGTGTTCCAATGAAGAAGCCTATTTATTTCAAAAATTGATTCGTACCGGGTTTGGTACCAACAACGTTGACCACTGTACGCGGCTTTGCCATGCTTCTTCCGTTGCAGCGTTACTTGAAGGTGTTGGATCCGCTGCAGTATCGGCACCTTTTACTGCCGCTCTGGATGCCGACGTCATCATTGTCATTGGTTCCAATCCGGTGGAAAACCATCCCGTTGCTGCAACCTACCTTCGTAATGCTGTAGATTTAGGCGCAACCTTGTTCGTTATGGACCCTCGCCTGAATGAGTTGTCCAGACATGCGACGCAATTTTTACAGTTCAAGCCAGGTACCGATGTGGCCTTGTTAAATGCAATGTTGTACACGATTATCCGCGAAGAACTCTATGACCAGCATTATATTGATCGCTATACGGAAGGTTTTGAAGCCTTGAAGATCCACATTGAAGATTATTCACCGGAAAGGATGGCACCGATCTGTGGTATCGATGCAGACACGATCCGTACTGTAGCCCGTAAGTATGCCACTATGCATCGCTCCATAATTTTCTGGGGTATGGGTGTTACCCAGTCAATCCATGGTACCGATAATGCGCGCTGTCTCATTGCCTTGTCCTTGGTAACAGGTCATATTGGTCGTCACGGAACCGGACTGCATCCATTACGCGGGCAGAATAATGTTCAGGGGGCATCCGATTGTGGTTTGATTCCTTTTGTTTTCCCGGATTATCAAGCCGTTGA
>Ga0164320_10000530_pt1 | contig 12691 bp, 7 predicted proteins | sample GuaBasSediGuay11_FD_113736 | JGI IMG/M metagenome (GOLD analysis project Ga0164320, IMG submission 113736) | Subseafloor sediment microbial communities from Guaymas Basin, Gulf of California, Mexico - Guay11, Core 4567-28, 0-3 cm | ecosystem: Environmental > Aquatic > Marine > Hydrothermal vents...
CGCAATGACACGGCCCTGACGCAGACTGGGTTCGTCTTTCAACGCCATGAATCGATTGACTACATGCGGTTGTCCCGGGTAACCGATGCCGATGCCAAACAAGCCAAGCACGAAGAAGACACCGGATACGCTGGCAAGCGTGGCCGTACCCAGTGGCGAGCCGGCACTGCCAATTTCGCTCAGCCCCGCTGTCATCGGCCCTAAACCGCCTACTGCAACCAGGGCTGCACCCGGCAATATAATTGCGGCCACAACCATCAGGCCGCCTTGTATTGAGTCGGTGACACTCACGGCCCAAAAGCCGCCGAGCAATGTATACAGCAGAACGATGCCCGCACCGATCAGGATGCTGGTCTGTTTCGAAAGACCGAACACGGACTCGAAAGCTTTTCCGGCAGCTTCGAATTGCGAGGCAATATAAAAGACGAAACAGAAGACGATGATGCACGCCGCAATGCGCAGAATGGTTTGCCGCATGCTGCCAATGTTCGCAGGTGCGACTATGGCGCTGAGCGTAATCGCCTCTTCTTTTTTCGCCAGCCGCTGCAGCCGCGGCGCGACCCACGCCCAATTAAACAGGAAACCACCAACAGTCGCCGGGAATATCCACAAGGCAGGCAGTCCCCACGCGTAAGCGGCGCCGCTTACGCCGAGCAAGGTCCACGCTGATGATGAACTGGCCGAAGCGCTGATCGCTGCTACCCAGGCGCCAAGTCCCCTGCCAGCGAGAAAGAAATCCTCAACACCCTGATTGCGATTTCTGGCCCACAGGCCGACACCGATCAGTATCGCATTGTAGACAACCAGTGTTACCAGTACGGCACCGGTGCTATCCATTATTCAACCAGTCGATTGTATTCACTCAGGATGGATTTGAGCTGCTCATGATCTATTGCGCTAACGGTATTGCCGCGGTTGCCGGTCATTTCGCGGCCTGCCACCAGCGCATTGGTGATGGCTTCTTCAACTGCCTGAATCGTCGCTATAAAAAGTGGATTCATATCTTCATTCGAAAGCGTATTCAGAGAAATATCTGAACTGGACTGGTTCGCCTTGTCGTTGGCGGTAGAGAAGGCAATAAATATGTCGCCTGAGCCGTTGCCCGCAAAACTTCCGGTTCTTGACAGGCCCAGCGCCGCGCGTCGCGTCAGGCGTTTTAGCTGATGCGGCAGCAAAGGCGCATCCGTTCCGACAATAATGATAATAGAACCGGTTTCATCCACTGCAGGTTCTTCATCTGAATAGACCATGTTGTCGCGCATGATCTTGCCAACCGGGATGCCGGCGACCAGCAAGTGATCACGGCTGCCAAAGTTCGCCTGAACCAGGACACCAACCGTGTATTCGCTACCGGCCGCATTCGTCACTCTTGACGATGTACCGGTGCCGCATTTGTATTCAAAGCAAACCATCGCGGTACCGCCACCAACATTACCTTCGGCAACAGGTCCGCTCTTCGCCGAGTTAAGCGCGGCAAACGCGTGCGCTGGTTTGACATGAAAGCCGTTGATGTCATTCAGGTAGCCGTCCCAGGTTTCAGCAACCACCGGCAGCGACCACCAGTAGCCACTGGCATCCGCAGCGCCGTGCTCATAGCGCCATCTGATTACTCCCTCATGCACCGCGCCGACACTGTGCGTGTTGGTAATCATGACGGGACCTTCAATAAAGCCGGATTCCTCAACCCAGGTCGTACCGGTCATTTCCCCGTTGCCATTGAGCGAAAACCATCCGCCGAATACAGGCTGGTCATTGCTGGCGGCGCCGCGCGGCAAGATTGCCGTTACGCCGGTCCGGACCGCTTTGCCATTCGGCAAATCCTCTATGATCGATTCAAAGCCGACTGTTACGCCTGCGATGTCGGTGATCGCGTTGAAAGAGCCCGGAGTGCCCTCGAACGGAATGCCAAGATCACGGGCACGTGGTTGCGGATCAGCTGCTGCAAGCAGCGGTAACAACAAAAGTGTAAGCAGGCAGTTTCTCATTCGTCATGTCCATGTTCAGTGGTTAATGGGCTCAGGCAATCCTTTACGACGCGTGCGGAATTCATTGCCGTGGTGTAACCGGGATCTGCCAGTGGATTGCGTTCCGCGAGTACGACGCCGACAATTTCGTTCATCGCAATCAGAGTTCCCGGAAAACATTGTCTGGACCGAACCAAGTGATTCATCACGCTCCGCCAGCATTGAAAACACATAATAACCGGGTTACGCGTGTGACAACGCTGTTTTTCCGCTACCTTCCACAGTGTGAATAGCGACAAGTGGCAATTCTGGATCGACAGGGGTGGAACTTTTACGGACATCGTAGCGCTGCGCCCGGACGGTCGCCTGGACACCGCCAAACTACTGTCCGAGAATCCAGAGCAGTATGCCGACGCGGCAGCCGAGGGCATTCGACGCTTCGTGACGAAGTCGGATCGAATCGAAGCGATCAAAATGGGTACGACGGTGGCAACCAACGCACTCCTGGAACGGCGCGGCACGCCAACAGCGCTCATCGTTACGCAAGGGTTTCGCGATGCGCTCGCAATCGGCTACCAGAACCGACCCGACATATTTGCACTCAACATCATAAAGCCCGTGCCGATCTATGAGCGTGTGGTGGAGGCAAGGGAGCGAGTCAGCGCCGCAGGCGAAACGATCACGCCATTAGATGAGGACGGTATCCGGGCATCGCTGCAACTGTGCTTCGATGACGGTCTTCGTTCCGTCGCTATCTGCCTGGTACATGGCTACCGACATTCGCAAAATGAAAAGCGCATTGGCCAGCTCGCGACAGAAATCGGTTTTACGCAGGTATCTCTTTCTCACGACGTCGAATCGCTGATCAAGTTTGTCAGTCGTGGCGAGACAACGCTTGCAGACGCCTATCTCACACCGGTGCTCAACAACTACATCGAAGGACTGCAAAGCGAGCTGGCGAGCGTGGCTACACCCGAACGCCTGCTTTTCATGCAGAGCAACGGTGGACTCACGCTCGCAGAGAGTTTCCGCGGTAAAAACAGCGTCCTTTCCGGCCCTGCCGCCGGTGTGGTCGGTATGGTCGAAACCGCATCAAAAATCGGCTTTGAGCGGCTAATCGGTTTTGATATGGGTGGGACATCCACAGATGTCTCTGCATGGAGCGGCGAGTACGAACGCAGCAATGATTCTGAAGTCGCGGGTGTGCGTCTGCGTGCGCCGATGATGAAAATACACACCATTGCCGCCGGTGGCGGATCGATTTTGCAATACAAGGATGAGCGCTTCCAGGTCGGGCCCAAGTCAGCCGGGGCAGATCCGGGACCCGCCTGCTATCGGCGTACAGGGCCGCTGACAGTAACTGATGCGAATGTCCTGCTCGGGCGAATTGCGATCGACTATTTTCCGAGCGTGTTTGGTCCTGATGCGAAGCAGCCGTTGGATGATGAAATCGTCAGGCAGAAATTCACTGAACTGGCGCAAGATGTTTCCGCGGAAACACCGGAAAAGGTCGCCGAGGGATTTCTCACAGTCGCCGTGGAAAGCATGGCCAACGCGATTCGCAAGATCACGATAGAACGTGGCGAAGATGTTCGTGATTTCGTGTTGTGTTGTTTCGGCGGCGCCGGTGGACAGCATGCCTGCAAGGTCGCTGAAGTGCTCGGCATGAAAAAAATCTGGTTGCATCCGATGGCTGGCGTTTTGTCGGCATACGGCATGGGGCTTTCTGATATTCGGGTCGAAAAACAGCAGACTGCGGAAGTCCCGTTCAACGATGACGAAATAGCACTGCTACAGCCTGTTATCGCCAGTCTTCAACGGCAATGTGATGCCTCGCTTGCCGCGCAAAATGTTCCGGAAGGAAACCGTGCGTTCCGGGTAAGCCTGGGACTACGTATCAGTGGCTCGGATACCGTTCTCGACGTTGCCTCCGACAGCGCTGCAAATATGATCGAGTCTTTTTCAACGATCTATCGAAGCCGCTTTGGCGCCGAACCCGACCCGGGTCAGTTGCTGGTCGCAACATTGCACGTCGAGGGCACAGGGATTGAGCAGGTTTTTCGCGATCCGCTCATCGAACGTGCGAGTGAAACTGACGCTGTGAGTAATACGAAGATGTGGGTCGACGATAGCTGGCTCGATGTCCCCGTTTATGATCGCGACAAACTTGGCAGCGGAGTACAAATCGACGGACCGGCGATCGTCGCCGAATCGAACGGCACAACAGTTATTGATGCTGGCTGGTCTGGCTCGGCAAATGAGTATGGGCACCTGTTGCTGGAACAATCTGGCGCAGTGGTCAGCACGCTTCAGGAAACTGAAACAACGCCCGACCCGGTACGACTGGAGGTTTTCAACCGGCTATTCATGCACATCGCGGAGCAGATGGGCACAGTTCTGCAAAGTACGGCGCTTTCCGTAAATATTCGCGAGCGCCTCGATTTTTCGTGTGCACTTTTCGATGCAGAAGGCCGCCTCGTGTCGAATGCACCACACATGCCGGTGCACCTGGGATCAATGGGTGAAAGCGTACGCAGCGTCATCGCAGCGTGCGGCGACGAGCTGGGCCCAGGCGATGCCATCATGCTTAATTCGCCCTACAACGGAGGCACACATCTCCCGGATATCACTGTCGTTACACCGTGGTTCAGCGACTCAGACACGCCGATGTTTTTCCTGGCATCAAGGGCGCACCATGCAGACATTGGCGGTATTACACCAGGCTCTATGCCATCGGAGAGTCATCACATCGATGAAGAAGGCGTTCTGATCGACAACTTCTGGCTGGTACGCTCCGGGAAACTACAAACAGAAGCCGTTGCACACTTGCTCGCGGCGGCGAAGTATCCGGCGCGTAATCCGCGGCAGAATATTGCCGACCTCAAGGCACAACTTGCCGCAAACCAGCAGGGTATTCGCCAGCTTGAGAAGGCAATCGAACGTTACGGGATGGCCACGGTGCAGTCTTACCTCGGATTCGTGCGCGAAAACGCAGCTACCAGCGTGCGGCGTCTTATCGGTTCGCTGGAGAATGGCCACTTCGCCTACGAACTTGACTCGGGTGAATTCATTCGCGCCCGCATAGAAGTTGATCATCAACGGCAGCAAGCAAGCATCGATTTCACGGGCACATCACCGCAGTCAGGTTCCAATTTCAATGCGCCGGAGGCTGTTACGCGCGCTGCAGTACTGTACGTTTTCCGCAGCCTGATCAGAGAAGAAATACCGATGAACGAGGGCTGCCTCGAACCGCTGAGAATCAACATTCCAAAAGGCAGCATGCTAAGCCCGGCTTATCCGGCGGCTGTTGTTGCGGGCAACGTGGAAACTTCGCAGTGTGTCACCGACACATTATATGGCGCTTTGGGAGCGCTCGCGGCGTCACAAGGCACCATGAATAATTTCACTTTCGGTAATGACGATGTGCAGTACTACGAAACCATTTGTGGCGGTGCCGGCGCTGGTCCCGGGTTTGACGGCGCCGATGCCGTGCATACGCATATGACCAACTCACGCATGACCGACGTAGAGGTTTTCGAACAGAATTTCCCTGTCATGGTTGAATCCTTTGCCATCCGCAAAGGCTCTGGCGGCGCTGGCAAGTGGCGTGGTGGAGATGGTTCAGTCAGGAAACTGAAGTTTGTCGAGCCGGTCGAGGCGGCGATACTTTCGAATCACCGGCGAATAGCACCGTTTGGCATGGACGGCGGCCAGAGCGCCAAAACGGGAACCAACACCGTGATCCGCAACAACGGAGAACCGGAAAAATTATCCGCTACAGTCACAGTGAAACTTGCGGCTGGTGATGTGATCATTATTGAAACGCCAGGTGGTGGCGGGTTCGGCGCAAAAAATTGAAAATTCGTTCGAAACCGAAACTGCTCCTTGAGATTCAACAGAACAGGCGAATTTCGGTTGCCGCAAACGTGTCCAGGTTTGCCGAAGAAAAATTAGTTTAATGCTTCCGATGCGATGATGGTGGCAATGCTCTGGATGCGAGTCCTCAGATACCGATAATCTTCCAGCACGTCATTCTGGCGTACCGTGTAGATGCCCACCGCGTTCATGAATTCGTCGGAACCAGACCATTGGTCGACAGGAAATTTACCTGCTACAGGAAGCCCTGCCTGACCCATCCGATGCCAACCGGCGAGGTGGCTAAAGGTTTTGGATGCAAAAAAAGCCACTTGAGTATCGAGTAGCAACCGCTCACTTGCCCTTACGTCTTCGAACGACCCAAAAAAATCTGCGAGCTCAATTTTTAACACGTCATTTTCCAGTAGCTCAAGGTTTCCTGAAGCGACCAAAGCCTGGTACGCGCCAACGCTCGGCGTGAAAACTTCGTAGAAAACAAGGTGCCAAAGCAGCTCCGGAGCCAGATCAGGATCTATTTCAGAACCCTCTTGCATGAGAATCGATAGATGCCTACCAGATTCAACGCCTCTGTTAGCAGCGTCATATGAGGCATTAACTCTCTCCAGCATCGTATCAAAGTCGCGCGCCAGTGCTGCCACGTGCCCGTCCAGTTGGACAGCCTGCTTGCGAGAGTCAAGCCAGGCGTCTGCTGACAGGGCCAGGAGAATGCTCACGACGATTAACACGCTTTCGCTGACCATGCGTATCAGCACTGACCTATCCACGCTTATGGCTCCCAAATTCTTATTCGAGTATTCACTTTATAAACTGCTCTCTTAAAAAGGTGCCAGTTCGAGCATTCGCGGCGTCTTCGCTCTCGTCATTTCTTGATACCGCAACCAAGTACAATAGTTTAGACAGCCGCTCCTACAGCTTGGCGAAATACTGTAGGAGCGGCTTTAGCCGCGAATGCTCAGCCTGCCAAGAAAGGTGCCGGATTTATTTAAGAAAGGTGCCGGATTTATTTTATCAAACCATTCGAAAATAAACCCGGCACCTTTTTGCCCCGAATGCTCAGCCTGCTGATACAGACAATTACGCGCACTCTGTAGTTACCGGCGCAAATGCAGTTGTCGCTACCCGGCACCTCGACGCAGTCTGATGCAGCGTCAGAGACACCAATTCGTCAGACCCGGCCGGACGAAATGTCAATAACACAGTAATGCCATGTTCGGAGCCCGCCGGATGTGAGTGCAGCCCCGCATCACATTGCACAATAAAATTATCATCCGCAAATGCACCCGAGTCGGCCAGTGAACACATATAGGCATGTATCTGGCTTTGGATTCTGGCAGCTATTGGTATTGATTCAGCTTCGAACACGGCCCAGCGAATCGCCTGTTCGATGGTTGTCGTTATTGCCAGTGAGAGGCGGCGACTGGTCAGGCTAAAGAAATTCCGCTCCATTTGTCCTTCACGTGCCAGGGTCACGGATCCACACAGTGTCGCCTGGCCTGCGCTGGACCCGGCAATCACGTTCAATCCTTCTCTGACGAGCATGCGGGCGTCATCAACCTCTATATCGAGTGCTGGATCGAGGTGGCGGTTGAAGCCGAATCCCCTCTGGTCGAGGTCCTCCCAGGGACCTCTGCTGTTGTCGAGCTTGCAGAGCAGTCCCGCTATCGCCCCGCCGGCAACCCGTGCAGCAAGACCTGAGTCCTTGCGCGACTTGATGCGCGGGTAGTACGCAAGAATGTTGGAACTGGCATAGCCCGCCTCCCTGATACCTGCGACCGCGCTCCGCGCATCACTCCAATCGGCTGGCGGATCCAGGATAAGCATCGCACCGCGGCGTCGACAGTAAAGTTCCGCAGCAAGAACCGCGGCCGGGCCAGGTACCTGGTTGAGACCAGGTGGCGGCAGGTACAGGACGTCGATACGATCAATTTCATTCAGCGCGAATATGCCATTGCCATGGGTTGCCGAACCGACCAGATCATAATCGGATATCTGTGCACCATCATTGCCGCGTTGCGCGTGTTCAGCATAACTTTGCTCGGTGGCGACTGGCCTGCCGGCAGGCAATGGCGTTTGCGCGCGGATGAGGGTTGAAGACAGCAGAGCATCTTCTACGAAATCGCGCTCACCTTCCTTGCAGGTGACACGCCGAAAAATTTCCTGATCGACGACCAGGCCAGTATCCGGTGCAATTCTTTGTACAGTCAGATTGAAGCGGTCCTCATCATTCGCGTCGATTCGATCATAGTCGACGGCGGCACGAATATGCTCTGTGGACCCTGGCTCCACCGCGCGCAGGACCAGCACGCCACCGACTGCGGGCAGGCAAATCATTGCTCCGCGTGCGCTGTTGGCCACGCGTACGACGAACAGCCTGCTGCCGCCATGCTCGAAAAATTGTTGCACCGCCGGACCGAGACTGCTGCGTTGCCACGTACCACCAAAACGGCGACAAAACGCTGTATAGCTCGTGACGAGGACGGGAGTGTCAAGGGGGCCGCGAAGCGCACGGCCAACAAATGCTGCCGTCGTTTCTGTTGCTACCACGATGGGTTGATCCATCGCCGCAATTTCAGTGACCGTAATACCCCGGTCTAATTCATCTGACAAACCTATCTCCGCGATCATGAGTCAGATATCCGTGCCTGCATTCTAAGTACTGCTCGCTACAGATGCTATTGTTGACGGGAATTTTTACTGAATAAAACCGATGCCCGATACTGACTGCCTGCAAGCAAGATTTCCTCTTCTCGGTGAAAAACTCCCGAGAATGCATCTTGCGCACTTGCCAACGCCGGTCCGGACGCTCGATCTCGGGTCGGAAAAGAGAAGTCTTTCTATAAAGTATGACAATCTCACCGGCAGCATCTATGGCGGCAATAAAGTCCGCAAGCTCGAATACATATTTCCGCGGGCGCTTGCTAAAGGTTGCAAACGTATTGCGACATTCGGTGCGACAGGATCAAACCACGCGCTTGCGACAGCCCTTTACGCCCGCCACGCGGGATTCGAGTGCACTTGTTTTCTGTCACACCAGGCGAAGACCGCGTTGGTAGCAGGCACGCTTAACAAACACCTGCGAAACCACACTGACCTGGTTCGTTATGGCGGTGCCTACAAAAGTCGAACAAACACACTGCGAGAGAATTTATGGGGAAAAGATGCCTGGGTCATACCTATGGGCGGCTCTTCATGGCTTGGCACGGTCGGTTTTGTCGCGGCAGGCCTTGAGCTTTCAGCGCAAATAGAAAATAAGGAAATCCCGCTGCCCGACAGGCTGTATGTCGGCTCCGGAACGATGGGTACAGCGGTCGGGCTGGCGTTGGGCCTCGCGATAGCTGAGCTCGAAACGGAGGTACATGCGGTGCGTGTATCGGATACCTCGATCGCCAATGAAAAGGCGATGTGGTCACTCCTGCATAAGACGGCCGCTATGCTGCGGCGCCTGGATAGCTCGGTGCCGGCGGACCTCGCTGCACGAGCGAACCTGAGAATGCGCCACGGGTTTTTCGAGCCGGGCTACGCGCGCGGTACGGCTGCTACAGGCGAAGCGATTGAGTTCGCAAAAAGTGAGCTCGGCATTACGCTTGAATCGACTTACACGGGGAAAACAATGGCGGCGTTGCTTGCCGACATGCGGGAACCAGGTGCTGGTGATCTGAATTTTTTGTACTGGCACACCTACAATTCGGTGCCACTCGATGTACCAACTGATCACCCATTGGATGAACAGGCACTGCCAAAAGAATTTCTCAGGTATTTTTGATTGGCGGATAGCCCGTGCCGATAGGACGCTACACACAAGGATCGAGACGATGCATCTATCGTACGACGGGCTCCTGAAATTCTAATTAGCACCTGTTGGCGCCCGTCCCGACGGGCGAATCTGCGCATTAGTCGAGCGTGGCCTCTGCCTCTTCGCTGGCAACCGGCTCGGCGATTTCCACTTCATCAATTGGCTCGTCAAGAATTTCGCGTACTTCGGCAAGGGTCGGTTGATCGGGATCGGGCTCATAAGTATTTCTAACCACGCGGACGCGCTCGAACACTTCAACAGGGTCCGCCAGCAAAACCCGTATCGGAACACCCTGTGCGTCACTTGCGACGGTACGTGCCTTGTCCTGCTCTGCAGGGTCGACGAAGGAACCCGTCCTGTTGCCGACGAACTCGAACACCTTTTGTAAATGTTCTTCAGGGCTCACCGCGTCATCTTCAAGCGGCGCATGACTCTCGAAATACAACTCGCCACCTTTCCAGCCGGCAAGGAATGGTTCATTAATGATGTTTACGACCTCGCCGGTCTCGACCAACGAGTACAACAGCTCGATGTTTTCCGGGTACAGGCGGACACAGCCGTGACTCACCCGCATGCCAACTCCATAGGGCTGGTTAGTGCCATGAATAAGGTAGCCGGGCATATCCAGTTTGAGCACGAACTTCCCCAGCGGATTATCCGGACCGGCCGGCACGACGGACGCAATCGGGTCACCCGCCTCGGCATGTTCCTTGCGCACTGATGCCGGAACGTACCAGACCGGATCCCTCGCTTTCGAAATTACTTTCGCATCACCGAGTGGCGTATCCCACCCCACTCGACCGATGCCGATCGGATAGGTCATGACGTAAGCCGCCTCACCTTCTGCGACCTGCGGAAAATAAAAGAGACGCTTGGACGCAATGTTCAACACGATGCCGCGATGCGGAACGTCAGGCAGAACAAATTGTGTTGGCAACAGGATCGCCGTGTTTTCACCCGGCAGCCATGGATCAATGCCGGGATTTGCGGCGACCAGCTCGTCGTATCCCAATCCGTACTCACGCGCCAGATCGGAAAAGGTGTCGCTGTCCCTGGCAAAAACCAGTTGCGGCTCCCCGATCACCGACTGCTCAGGTGACGCCAGCGTGAAGTAATTTCGGTTAATGGGATCGAGACGGGGGCGCTCTTGTGCCGGAGGCAGCTTCACGACCTGCGGCTGTGGATCTTCGTAGTAGCCCTCAAACAGCGTGCAACCGCTCAATACCGTTGCTGCCAGCAGCAGTCCTGCAGTCTTGCTTACCTGGAGTTTGATGTTCAATGCCTCGCTGGAACGAATACCGATGCCGGGAACACCCGGAATGCCGGGAACACCCGGAATTCTGAATTTTCTCAGAAAATGACCGCAGACACTAATCCAATGGCTTTTTTCCTGCCTTGAGCGTAATCGGCCAGCTAACCATGCGCGCGTCCGGGCCCCAGCGTTGCCGCAATTCATCGTCCCATAGCGCTGTGGACTCCTTGCCGGATGTCGCCAGGTAGCGCTGTGATGCAGACCACGTGCGTATGTAACCGAGCATATCGTCAGCAGTCCAGGAGGCGTCCATGAAAAATTCTTCGGCGGGCATTTCAGCAACGGGCAACGTTATACTCTGATAGCGGCCATCAACAATTTCCCGCTCGGGCGGCCAGTGCGGTTCTATCTCCGCAAATATCTTCTCGATGGTTTCATCACAGGACGAATCTACATTGCCACGCTCATAACACCAGACGGCAAGCACACCGCCAGGCTTCAGGACGCGCATTGCCTCCGCAAAAAATCTATCGATATCAAACCAGTGCAGTGCCTGCGCCACGGTGACGAGATCAGCAGACTCTGCTGGAAGCCCGGATGCTTCTGCCGGCGCAACCCGAAACTCGATTTTTGAATGCTGGCTGGCGCTGGCAACCTGCTCCGCGCTCGCATCAGTTGCTATGATTTTTTCGAAGTAAGGAGCCAGTGACCTGGCAGCCTGACCGTTGCCCGTTGCGCAATCCCAAGCGAACTCATGCCCCGCGCATTGTGCTGCGAGATAAGTGAATAACGAATCAGGATAGCCCGGGCGAAACTCGGCATAGCTGCCGGCATGTCCGGAGAAGTGATCTTTGAAGCTGATGGCAGGCTAGCCCGAACATTGCATGAGTGGGTGGGCTATCGCTTCCTGTGGCGGCTAGCGTTCACAGTTCGGTGAGCGTCCTGCAGCCTGCGCTTCATTATATAAAGCCAGCGCTTTCGGATACTCGTCGATCAACGATTCGATGCGTGTCTCGCCTGAAGGGTGAGTGGACATGAACTCCGGGACTTTCGTCTCTCCGTTAGCATTCATGTTCTTCCACAACTCAACGCTCTCGCGCGGGTCAAATCCGGCGCGTGCCATGTATTCGAGCCCGATTACATCCGCTTCAGTCTCCTGCATACGAGTGAACGGGTTCGACAAACCAAGTGAGTTAGCGGTTGAAAGCGCACTGTAAGCGCCCTGCGTCTGGTTGTAATAGCCACCGCCAAGAATTATTGCCAGCACTTCGACACCGTAACTGGTCAACTCACCGCGGCTTGCCCTTTCATTGGCATGGTGCGCTGTAACATGCGCGACTTCATGTCCGAGAACTGCCGCAAGTTGATGCTGGTTTTCGGTCATACTGAGCAAGCCGGCTTTGACGACAATCTTGCCACCCGGCATGACGAAGGCATTAATGTCTGGCTGATTCACGATAGCCAGCTCCCAGTACAGGGCCGCCTCCTTGCCATCGAGCGTGCCGACGATTGCGTCAGCGACGCAGGCCACAAAATCGATTGTCGCGCGATCCTGCACCATCGGCGAATTCTCGCGAATGAGCGACATCTGTTTCGCCCCTTCCTGGGCCAGCGTGGCTTCCGATTTCAGTACCAGCTGTTTGCGCCCGGTCGGCGTAGACGTACACGAGGAAACCATAACTCCAAAAATAACTAATGAAATCAGGTATTTATAGGTGGAACTCATGTTTGTAACTCCCTTTAACTCGCGCCGATTATAGCCGATTCATGCCCCGATCGGTGTTACAGCCAGAGGCAGGATAGTTA
>Ga0164320_10000532_pt1 | contig 12680 bp, 14 predicted proteins | sample GuaBasSediGuay11_FD_113736 | JGI IMG/M metagenome (GOLD analysis project Ga0164320, IMG submission 113736) | Subseafloor sediment microbial communities from Guaymas Basin, Gulf of California, Mexico - Guay11, Core 4567-28, 0-3 cm | ecosystem: Environmental > Aquatic > Marine > Hydrothermal...
GCGGAGGCGGCCATGGCGTAGGCATTTCCAGGCCTACGCCTGGGCCACGACGACTGCGTTACGTGGATCGTGGCCGCGGCCCAGCAGGCCGGCGATGGCCGCAGCCAGGGTGCAGCCCGAACCATGATAGACGTGCTCGAGGCGTGGCCAGGAGCGGGCATCGACCGTTCCGTCACCACCGTAGAGGCGGTTGATGACCTCGTCACTCGCCTCGTGGGTGCCGGTAATCAGGACCCAGGCACAGCCGTGGGTCAGCAGCCGTGCCGCGCAGGCATCCAGGTCCTCGTCATCGGGGGCAAGGCACCGCGCCTCAAGGCTGTTCGGCGTCACGACGGTGACTTGCGGCAACAGGTCGCGCATGGCGCAGACCAACGCATCGCCAGCGAGTTGGGCACCGCCGCCGGCGGCGGTGATCGGGTCGAGGACGACCGGAATGTGTGGATGGTCGCGCAGCAGAGTGTGCACCGTGTCGGCGACGGCAGCGCTGCCGAGCAGGCCGATCTTGAAGGCGCTGACCGGGAAGTCAGCGAGGACGGTGCGGGCCTGGGCGGCTACCAACTCCGGGGCGAGGGGCTCGATGCGGGTGACGTTGCGCGTGTCCTGCACAGTGATGGCGGTGGCGACCGGGGCCGCGTGGCAGCCGACGCTGGCGAGGGCCTCGATGTCGGCCTGAATGCCCGCGCCGCCGCTCGGGTCAAGGCCCGAGAAGGTCATCACTACCGGTGTCTGTTGCGCCTGGGCCAAGTCCGCCATGTTCGCTCCGCGGCGGAGTCTAGCACGCACCCCTGGCCGGTCGATGGCTGATTATTGACTACACTCAGGTGGGTCCGCAGTTGACGAGGAGGCCGTCGTGGCCGGTGACCGGAACGGTCAGCCGCTGACCAGGGAGATGGCGGAGCTGACCCGTGAATTCTGCCGCCTGATCGAGAGTGCCGGTGAGCGCCGCGATCCCGGCTGGTTGCGTGAGGTGTTTACCCTGTTGCCTCGGCTCCATGTCGCCGTCATATCGTTACATGACACCAGATCGCAGACGGAGGAGGCGTCGGATCCGGAGAACTGGCCCGGCGAGGAACACGGTCATCTCGATGCTCTCGATGACCGATTCGAGTTTTATTCGCGCCTGCGCAGCGACCTCGGTGAGCACGATGGCTACTGGCTCGAGTTCGATCCGGTCGGTGACGCCCACGACAGCATGAGCGGAAGTCTGGCCGACGACCTGGCCGACATCTATTACGACGTCAGGGAGGGGCTGGCACGGCACGACGCGGCGGAGGCTGCGGACCCGGCGGCTGACGCCATTCACTTCTGGAAACGTTCCTATCGCCTGCACTGGGGGCAACACCTGGTCGACGCCGAGCGCCACCTCTACTCGCTGAAGGCGCGCAACCGACTCGGTCATTGAATTCCGCCTTCCCTTATAATCCCGTGGCACCAATTGACTCTGGTCATTTGGCCGGCTGACGCGTCAGTGCGCTCATGCTGCCGTGGAACCCGCCGACACCGGGGCTGTCCCATTATCAAGCCAGCCCTGCCAGGGGCCGAAACAGACGGAGAATCCAGATGAACGATGTCACCGCCCAGTCCGCCACGGGCACGAACCCGGCCTTCTGCACCGAGCTGCGCGATTCGGACATGGTCATCACCGATTCCGCGCGCACCGCGCTCACCGGCCTGCTTAGCGAGGCCAGCGCAGAGGATGATGTCGATGCCGTGCGCGTCTACGTCTCCGGCGGCGGTTGTGGTGGCATGACCTACGGCATGACTTTCACCGACCAGTCCACTCCCTTCGACACCATCTATGATCGGGACGGCCTGAAGCTCTATGTCGACGCCGTGGCGTTGAGCTACCTGCGCGGTGCCGAGATCGACTACGTCGACCAGGCGATGGGGGCCAGCTTCGTCTTCCGCAACGCCTTCCAGGCGGTGGGTGGCAGCGGTTCCTGTTCGGCTTGCGGCGCCGCCGACGGTGGCGGCGGTGGGTGTGCCTGAACAGGCCAGGACACCAACTGGTCGACCGCATCGTCTGCTGCTGCTCGCTCCACCGGGCAGCTACCGCACCGTCCCTTACCTGCGCGCCGCCGAGCGCCTCGGCGTCGAGGCGGTCGTCGCCTCGACTGGTCGTCATCCGCTGATCGGTGGGCCGGGTGGTCTCAATCTGGACCTGCCTGACCTCGATCGTTCTCTGCAAACCCTTCTCAATGCGGCCAGTGACCAGCGCTTCGATGCCGTCATCTCCACCGATGACCTGACCGTAGACCTGGCCGCTCACGTGGCCCAGGCACTCGAACTGCCCGGCAACACGCCCGGGGCGGCTCGCCTGGCGCGGCGCAAGGACCTGGCGCGCAGCTGCCTGGCCGAGGCCGGCCTGCCGGTACCCGAGCACCGTGTGGTTGATTTGCGCCGGCCGTTCGTTGACCAGGTGGATGGCTTCCCTTTCCCTTGTGTGATCAAGCCACTGGCGCTTTCCGGGAGCCGTGGCGTGATCCGTGCCGATAGCCCGGAGGCATTGGAGGCGCTGCGTCTGCGGGTGGCGGCGATTGCTGCGGACGCACCGTTTCCCGAGGAGCGTCACCACGCCCTGCTCGAGGCCTACCTGCCTGGGTTCGAGGTGGCCCTGGAGGGATTGCTCGACGCCGGTAAACTCGAGGTGCTGGCCTTGTTCGACAAGCCCGATCCTCTCGAAGGGCCCTATTTCGAGGAGACCTACTACATCACGCCGTCACGCCACCCGATGGCGCTGCAACGACGCGCCGCCGCGCGGGTCGCCGAGGCGTGTCGGGCCTACGGGCTACGCGAAGGGCCCGTGCATGCGGAGCTGCGGTTGCACGATGGCGAGGCGTGGCTGCTCGAGGTGGCGGCACGGACCATCGGTGGCGAATGCGCCCGTTTGCTACGCGTCGGTGTTGAAAGCGGGCTTGAAGAGCGGGTTATCGGGCAGGCGCTGGGTCAGGCGGTTAGTGCTGTGCCAGCCGTGGACGCGGCCGGGGTGCTGATGTTACCGACCCCCCGGCGGGGGGTCCTGCGCCGGGTCGAAGGAGTGCTCGAGGCGTCCAGGGTTCCCGGTATCGAGGCGGTCGAGATCAGCGTGCGCGAGGGCTACGAACTGGTGCCGCTCCCGGAAGGGGAGAGCTACCTTGGATTCATCTTTGCCCGCGCCGCGACCCCGGCTGCCGCCGAGAAGGCGCTGCGTCGGGCGTACGCCTGCCTGCGGGTGGTCACGGCCCCGGTGCTGCACCGGGGGCGAGTGGTGGCGGCCACGGAGACCTGAGAACCGGCGTTGCCCATCCTCATTGCACAGGCTCAAGAACGCGCTATTGGCATCCCGTCGAGACCTCGCTAAGGAACCTCTGCTTAATTCTGGGCGAAGTAGATGGTGATGCAGAATGTTCAGATTTGAGGCGCAAAACGCACGTAATAGCTAGCTATTGCGAAGCTTTGCAACGATAAAGCTGGACATTCTGGGCGCCAGATACGAGTTCATGAATTAATCAGAGGTTCCCTAACTAGCGAAGAACACTATTTTTTCGCCCGCGGCGCCTGTTGCTGGAAACCGGACGGCAGCTCGCCGTAGTCGCCCTCGTGGAACAGGAAGCCGATCATGTGCTTCTCGATCAGCCCGATGCTGCTCGAATCGGCGGTGTTGAGTCCGTTTTCGTTGATGATCATCGTCAACCGCTGCAGCCACTGATCCCAGCCGGCCTTGGAGATGTTGTCGAAAATGCGCTGGCCCAGTTCGCCGGGGTGGGGTGGCTCGTCGAGCCCCTCGGCCCGGGTGTTCAGGACGGTGCAGTTAACCAGTCGGGTCATCGGAATTCCTCGGCAGTGCCCGGATTGGTCCGGGAGTCAGAGTGGTTTCAGTGTTGCCAGCAGCACGATGGCGATCAGGAACAGGACCGGCACCTCGTTGAACCAGCGATAATAAACATGGCTGCGGCCATTGCGGTCATCGCGGAACGCCTTCAGATGTTGGCCGCAGACGAAGTGATAGACCACCATGCAGGCGATCAGTGCCAGCTTGGCGTGGAGCCAGCCCATCTGGCCGTAGACCTGCCATGCGTAGGCGACCAGCATCCAGACGCCAAAGCCAACTGTCAGCACCATGCCCGGCGTGGCGATGCCATAGTAGAGCTTGCGCTCCATCACCTTGAAGCGCTCGTTGCCAGCGGCGTCCTCGCACTGGGCATGATAGACGAACAGCCGCGGCAGATAGAACAGCCCCGCAAACCATGTAACCATGAAAATCAGGTGCCAAGCCTTGATCCAGAGCATTTCGTTTCCTTACTTTGCGCCGGTCACTCGATATTCAGTTTCTTCAGCCGGTAGCGCAGGGTGCGGAAGCTTACGCCGAGCAGTTCGGCGGCCGCGGTCCGGTTCCAGCGCGTCTGCTCAAGGGCCTGGACGATACGCTGGCGCTCGATCTCCTCAAGGTAGGCAGGCAGAGGCAGGTCGGTCGCTATCGGCGGCGCCTCTTTCATGGATGCTGCGGCGCTGTGAAGGCCGAGGTCGTCTGGTCGGATGACGTCATCCTCACACAGTGCGGCGGCGCGTTCGAGAATGTTCTCGAGTTCACGCACATTGCCCGGATAGGCGTAGCCGGTCAGGACCTTGAGTGCTTCGGGGGCGAGGGTGGTCGGAGGGGTGTTGCCCCGGTCGGCCAGGCGCTCGGTGATGTGCTGGACGAGGTCGGGGATGTCGCCCGGGTGTTCGCGTAGTGGCGGCACCGGCAGCTCGATGACGTTGATGCGGTAGTAGAGGTCTTCGCGGAAAGTGCCGTCGGCCACCAGCTGACCGAGATCCTTGTGGGTCGCGCTGAGGATGCGCACGTCGACCCTCAGCTCGCGCTCACTGCCGACCGGGCGCACCGCTTTTTCCTGAATCGCGCGCAGCAGCTTCACCTGCAGCAGTAGCGGCAGTTCGCCGACTTCGTCAAGCAGCAGCGTGCCACCGTTGGCGGCCTGGAACAGCCCGGTCTTGTCGCGGACCGCTCCGGTGAAACTGCCTTTGCGGTGACCGAACAGCTCGCTCTCCATCAACTCCGCGGGGATGGCACCGCAGTTGACGGCGACGAACGGGCTGTCGGCGCGTGGTCCGAGGTCGTGGATCATGCGCGCCGCCAGCTCCTTGCCGGTGCCGGATTCGCCGCTGATGTAGACCGGCGCCTGACTGCGTGCCAGCTTGGCGATCAGTACCCGGGTCTGCTCCATTTGCGGTGAGGTGCCGATCAGCATCATGCGCGTGCTGCGGCGTGCCGAGTGGTCGCCGAGGCGCAGGGCCGCGCTGGCGAGATCACGCAGTGCCTGGAGGTCGACCGGCTTGGAGACGAAATCGAACGCGCCGGCCTTCAGGGCCTCAATCGCCGTTTCCATGTTGCCATGGGCGGTGATTACCGCCGTCGGCAGATCGGGATGGTGTCGCTGGATGTAGCGCACCAGGTCGATACCGTCACCGTCCGGCAGGCGCATGTCGGTCAGGCAGAGGTCGAAGCGATGGCTGCCGAGCAGGGCACGTGCCTGCTGCAAATCCTGTGCGGCACGGCTGTCGACCTGCATCCGCTCAAGGGTCAGGCCGAGCAGTTCGCAGATGTCCGGTTCGTCGTCGACGATCAGGGCAAGGGGACGGGTCATGGCGCGGCGTCGGTTGGAGTCAGTTCGGCGAAGCGGATACGGAAGCAACTGCCCCCGGCGGGTGGCCTCAAGTAGTCGAGGCGGGCGAAATTATGCTCGCACAGTGCACGTGAAATATACAGCCCGAGTCCGCTGCCACGCGAATCGGTGGTGAAAAAGGGCTCAAAGATCTGCTGGGCCGATACCTCGTTGATCCCTGGGCCGTCGTCGACCACCTCGAGGTAGGGACCGCGGATGCCAGCCGTTTGGCCACCGTACAGCCGCACCCTGGTGGCTCCGCTCGGGTCCGGGGATTGGCCATAACGCAGGGCGTTGGTGCACAGGTTGCGTAGAATTTGCTGCAACTGCACTGGATCGAAGTTGATCCGGGTGTCAGCCGGATCGATCTCGGCGGTGAGTTGCCCTGGGGAGAGACCTTCACTGCGGCTGAATTCATTGATGAAGGTTGTGACCGTGGATCCCAGGCGTTGCGTCTCCGGGTGGCTGCCGCTACGTCGCGACAATTGCATGATGCTTTCAATGATTTCATTCACGCGCCCGGTGTGCTGGCGGATGATCTCGATCAGGCGGGAGTCGCCGTGGTCGAGCGAACCGCTTTCATCAAGCAGTTGAGCGGCATGGCTGATGGCCCCGAGTGGATTGCGGATTTCGTGGGCGATACTGCCGGTCAATCGCCCAAGAGAGGCCTGCTTCATCTGCACCATCTGGTGCATCACGCTGCTGCTGTCATCGAGGAAGATCAGCGTGCCGCTTTCTGCCGAGGCCCCGAGGCGTGCGAAACGGGGCAGGATGTCGGCGCCGACTTCGGCCATGCGCAGGGTCCCGATCTCGGCGGTCGGGTCGTTGCGCCACGCCACCAGGCGCGCGGCCAACTCGGCCGACAGGTTGCGTAGCGCAACCGGTTGCTCATGCTCCGGCAGGCCCAACAGGGCGCGGGCCGACGTGTTGATCAGGCGAATGCGAGCCTCGGCATCGATGACGATGACCCCGGACTGCAGGCGACGGATGATGTAGTCGTTCAGTTGGGCCAGGTTGGCCAGGTCGAGGCCACGCTGGGCGGCTATGGCCTCACTCTGACGCAGGTGACCGGCCAGCCAGCGGGCGACCAGGGCGGTGGCGAAAAAGACCGTGCCGTGGATTCCCGCCTGGGTGTAGTGGGTGTCGCCGAACAGGTCGAACCACTGGGCAAATATCTGCTCCCCGAGCATGCCCAGCGTGGCCAGAGCCGCGTAGAGCAGCGCCATTTCGCCCGCCAGCAGCACGCCGCCAGCGGCGACGGGAATTGCCAGCAGGGTGCCAAGGCCGCTTGGCAATCCGCCACTGGCGTGCATCAACAGGGTCAGGGTGGCGATGTCGATCAACAGCATCAGGGTGACCTGGATGCCGAAGTCCGGTTGGCGCCGGGCGACCAATGCGAGCGCGAGTGCCGCCAGGACCAGGTAGCCGATGCTGCTCTCGGCGAACAGGGCCCGGTCGAATGACCCGAGCAGGGTGGGGCCGAGGCGGGAGAAGTAGAGGCCGGCGAAGAGGCCGGCCAGCAGCACCCGGTAACTGGCATAGAGCAGCAGCGGTTCCCACGGGCGGCCGTCGACGAAGGCCGGTGGGGCCGTGCTGCGACCTTGCAGCGAGGCGACAGTGGGCTCGGCTTCAGCCGTCGCCACGTGCATGTTCCGGAGAGCAGTAGTGACGACCATCGACGTGTTGCAGGGCGCGGTGGGTGGGGAGATGGACTCCGCAGTGAGCGCAGCAGACGGTGGTCACGACCGGGGCCGAAGAAGTGGTGCGTATTCGTCGCCGCCGCAGGACATCGCGGATCAGCACCAGGGCGATCCAGATCGCCAGCAGCAACAGCAGCATGCGGAGCATCATGGCCTGATTGTAAGGGCGCTCCAGGGGGGTGCAAGCGGAAGCGGCATGGTGACCGGTCGTGATGACCGGTAGAGTGGCCTCCGCCGTGGGAGAGAGACTGTACCTGCGGCGACGATCATGGGTATAATTATATTTTATGTGCCGATAATTGTTGTCGATACACGGGAGCGAGTATGAATCTGCATGAATACCAAGCGAAGCAGCTCTTCAGGGAGTACGGGCTGCCCGTCTCGGAGGGATTTGCCGCCACTACGGCTCAGGAAGCCGTTGATGCGGCTGGCAAGATCGGTGGTGAGCGCTGGGTGGTCAAGGCCCAGGTCCACGCCGGCGGACGTGGCAAGGCCGGTGGCGTCAAGCTGGTCAGCACCAGGCAGGAGATCGAGGATTTCGCCCACCACTGGTTGGGCAAGAACCTGGTCACTTACCAGACCGATGCCAACGGCCAGCCGGTCAACCGCATCCTGGTCGAGTCCTGCACCGATATAGACCAGGAGCTCTACCTCGGCGCCGTGGTCGATCGTAGCAGCCGCCGGGTCGTGTTCATGGCCTCGACCGAGGGTGGGGTGGAGATCGAGAAGGTCGCCGCCGAGACCCCGGAGAAGATCCTCAAGGCCGAGATCGACCCCACCGTCGGCGCCCAGCCCTACCAGGCGCGCGAGATGGCGTTCAAGATGGGACTCAACCCCGGCCAGGTGAAGCAGTTCACCAAGGTTTTCCTTGGCCTTTCGAAGCTGTTCCACGATTTCGACCTGGCGTTGCTCGAGATCAACCCGCTGGTGATCACCAGCGACGGCGACATCCACTGCCTCGATGGCAAGATCAACGTCGATGGCAATGCGCTGTATCGCCAGCCAAAGATCCGCGAAATGCACGATCCATCGCAGGAAGATGCCCGTGAGGCGCATGCGGCGCAGTGGGAGCTGAACTACGTGGCTCTCGACGGCAGCATCGGCTGCATGGTCAACGGTGCCGGACTGGCGATGGGCACCATGGACATCGTCAAACTCTACGGCGGTTTCCCGGCCAACTTCCTCGACGTTGGCGGCGGCGCGACCAAGGAGCGCGTCTCCGAGGCGTTCAAGATCATTCTCTCCGATGACAACGTCAAGGCGGTGCTGGTCAACATCTTCGGTGGCATCGTCCGCTGCGACCTGATCGCTGAAGGGGTCATCGGTGCGGTAACGGAGGTCGGGGTCAACGTCCCGGTCATCGTGCGTCTCGAGGGCACCAAGGCCGAAGAGGGTTCCAAGCTGCTCGCCGAGAGCGGGCTGTCGATCATCGCGGCCACGAGTCTTGCCGACGCCGCGCAGCAGGCGGTCAACGCCGCGGAGGGCAACTGATGAGTATCCTGGTCAACAAGGACACCAAGGTCATCTGCCAGGGCTTCACCGGTGGTCAGGGCACGTTCCACTCGGAACAGGCGATCGCCTACGGCACGCAGATGGTCGGTGGCGTCACCCCCGGCAAGGGTGGCCAGACCCACCTCGACCTGCCGGTGTTCAACACCGTGCGCGACGCCGTCGATGCAACCGGCGCCGAGGCCTCGGTGATTTTCGTTCCGGCACCGTTCTGCAAGGACTCGATCCTCGAGGCGGCCCATGCCGGTATCAAGCTGATCGTCACCATCACCGAGGGCATCCCGACGCTGGACATGCTCGAGGTCAAGGTGATCTGTGATCAGCTCGGCGTCCGCCTGGTCGGCCCGAATTGCCCCGGTGTCATCACCCCGGGCGAGTGCAAGATCGGCATCATGCCGGGGCACATTCACCAGCCCGGCAAGATCGGCATCGTCTCGCGCTCCGGCACGCTGACCTACGAGGCGGTCAAGCAGACCACCGACACCAACCTCGGCCAGTCGACCTGCGTCGGCATCGGCGGCGACCCGATCCCGGGTTCGAACTTCATCGACATCCTGACGCTGTTCCAGGACGACCCGCAGACCGAGGGCATCGTCATGATCGGTGAAATCGGTGGCACCGCCGAGGAAGAGGCCGCGGCCTTCATCCAGGCCAATGTCACCAAGCCGGTGGTCTCCTACATCGCCGGCGTCACCGCACCCAAGGGCAAGCGCATGGGCCATGCCGGGGCGATTATCGCCGGTGGCAAGGGCACCGCGGACGAGAAGTTCGCCGCCCTCGAGGCAGCCGGTGTGCACACCGTCCGCTCGCTGGCCGAGATCGGCAGCAAGATGGTCGAGGCGCTCGGCTGACAGCCCCCGCAGCGTCCCGTGGAACCGCCCCTTCGTGGGGCGGTTTCATTTTCGGAACCTGGTGTGTGCCCCGTGTTCGCCTGGCACGGCCTGCCAAATCCGGGTACGGTCCACGTCCGTGTGACAGTCTGCCTGCCAGACCGGACCGGATGCTGACAGTTGCCGGCATCCTTTCTACTATTCGCCATACTCAATCACCACGTGCTGCCGGTCACCGATCACGCCCATGGCCCTGATCCTCGCTCTCGCCCAGATCGACCTGCGGGTCGGTGATCTCGACGGCAACGTCGAGCGCATCACCGACGCCAGCCGCCGCGCCCGCGACGCCGGGGCGGACGCCGTCGTCTTCCCGGAACTGGCCCTGACCGGATACCCGCCGGAGGACCTGCTGCTGCGTCCCGGATTCATCCGCCACGCAACGCAGGCGCTCCAGGGGCTCGCTGAGCAGGCCGTCGGAATCGATATGATCGTCGGTCACCCGGAGTCCGATGGCGAGGGCCTCTACAATGCCGCCTCGCTGTTGCGTGGCGGTCGTGTGGTGGCCACCTATCGCAAGCACGAACTCCCCAACTACAGCGTCTTCGACGAAAAGCGCCATTTTCGCGCCGGCACAGAACCGTGCGTGGTCGACATCGCGGGCATTCCGATTGGCCTGACCGTCTGTGAGGATATCTGGCATCCCGGTATTGCTGGTGCCAGTGTCGCGGCCGGGGCGCGACTGCTGGTCAATCTCAATGCCTCGCCCTTCCATGCTGGCAAGCAGGTGGAGCGTGAGGCGATGTTGCGCGACCGCCAGATCGAGGCCGCGGTACCGGTGGTCTACGTCAACCTGGTCGGTGGTCAGGATGAACTGGTGTTCGACGGCGGTTCTTTCGTCCTTGATGCCGAAGGCACGGTCTGTGCACGGGCACGATCATTCGATGAGGATCTGCTGCTGGTCGAGTTCGCCATGGAGTCGGGTTTGCCGGTGGTGCGTCCGGGGCGGATCGAGACGGTGGTCGAGGGCGAAGCCGCGATCTACCGCGCCCTGGTGCTCGGTGTGCGTGGCTACGTTGGCAAGAACGGTTTCGACGGGGCGGTGCTCGGCCTCTCCGGCGGCATCGACTCGGCGTTGACCCTGGCCATCGCCAGCGATGCGCTCGGCCCGGAACAGGTCGAGGCGGTGCTGATGCCGTCACGCTACACGGCGCAGATGAGCATCGACGACGCCCAGGCTCAGGCCGAGGCGCTCGGCGTCAGCCACCGCATGATCCCGATCGAGCCGGCCTTCGACACCTTCCTCGATATGCTCGCCGAGGCCTTCGATGGGCTCCCGGCTGACGTGACCGAGGAGAACCTGCAGGCCCGCTGCCGCGGCGTGGTGCTGATGGCGCTGTCGAACAAGTCACGGCGCATCCTGCTCACTACCGGCAACAAGAGCGAGATGGCGGTCGGCTATGCGACGCTCTACGGCGACATGGCCGGCGGTTTCGCGCCGCTGAAGGATGTGCCGAAAACCCTGGTCTACCGTCTCGCGGAGTATCGCAACGCCGTGGCCCCGGTGATTCCGCGCCGGGTGATCGAGCGGCCGCCGTCGGCAGAACTGGCCCCGGACCAGAAGGACAGCGATTCGCTGCCGTCCTACGATCTGCTCGACGCCATCCTCGAGCGCTTTGTCGAGCGTGACCAGTGCCAGGAGGAGATCGTCGCCGCCGGCTTCGATCCGGCCACGGTACGGCGGGTGATCGGCATGGTGGTGCGCAATGAGTACAAGCGGCGCCAGGCGCCACCCGGGGTGCGCATCAGCCGCAAGGCCTTCGGCCGTGACCGCCGCTACCCGATCACCTCGGGGTACGGGGCCTCCTCCTGAACCACCGTCCGGAAGCACTGATCAGGACACGGGCGGGATGTATACTCCACGTCCTCTGGCCGCCGGGCGCGGCCCGTAACCGGTAATCGAGACACGAGGTACGTGATGAAGAAGATCGAGGCGATCATTAAGCCGTTCAAGCTCGACGATGTCCGCGAGGCCCTCTCGGAGATCGGCATTGCCGGCATGACGGCGACCGAGGTCAAGGGTTTCGGTCGTCAGAAGGGGCACACCGAGCTCTACCGCGGAGCCGAGTACGTGGTCGACTTCCTGCCCAAGGTAAAGATCGAGGCGGTCATCGGTGACGACCTGGTCGAGCGGGCCATTGAGGCGATCACCGACGCGGCCCGCACCGGCAAGATCGGTGACGGCAAGATCTTCGTCAGCGACGTGTCGAAGGTGGTGCGGATCCGCACTGGCGAGGAGGATATGGAGGCGATCTGACCCGGGTCCGCCCGGGTTCGTGCGAGAAAGGGCAAGCGGCGGCTCGATGCTCTACTCGAACGGCCACCAGTCGAAGATTGACGATTCTGCCTGGGCTACATGCCCGGGGAAGTTTGCCCGATAGACCCGCTCCGTGTCGGCAGCGAGATCCTCCATGCCCAGGGCCCGGTAGGCACCCACTACCACCAGCAGCGCATCCGGCATCGCCGGGGTCCGCTGGTAGTGTTCGATTACATACTGGCCGCGGTTGAGGGCGGCTACATAGGCCGTGCGACGCATGTAGTAGTGCGCCACCGCAACTTCGTACTCGGCCAGGTTGTTGCGCAGGTAGAGCATGCGCAGGCGCGCGTCTTCGGCATACTTGCTCTCCGGGAACTTCTGTACCAGCTCCTCGAAGTGGTAGAACGAACGGCTTGCTGAACCCGGGTCCCGTTCCGAGCTCTTGCTCGGAATGAAACGCTCCAGGATGCCGATGCCGCGGTTGAAGTCGGCGAGGCCCTTCAGGTAGTAGACGTAGTCGACGTTCGGATGTTTCGGGTGCAGCTTGATGAAGCGATCGGCGGCGGCGATGGCCTGTTCCGGTTCTTCATAGCGGTAGTAGGCGTAGGCAACCTCGATCTGCGCCTGTTGGGCATAGCGGCCGAACGGTTAACGCGCCTGCAACGACTCGTAGAGCTTGATCGCC
>Ga0164320_10000533_pt1 | contig 12669 bp, 10 predicted proteins | sample GuaBasSediGuay11_FD_113736 | JGI IMG/M metagenome (GOLD analysis project Ga0164320, IMG submission 113736) | Subseafloor sediment microbial communities from Guaymas Basin, Gulf of California, Mexico - Guay11, Core 4567-28, 0-3 cm | ecosystem: Environmental > Aquatic > Marine > Hydrothermal...
ATACTCAAACAGCGGCAAGGATGTAAACTGACCACTACCATCGCGGGTGTAGTTCAACGGTAGAATGGTAGAGGAATGGTGCTGGATAAATAGCGCAAATCATGTCGTCACCCTCCGGGACGGCCAATTGTGGGGATACCGTCTCCTTTTATTCTTTCTGTCATTCGCGATGTTGGGCTGGCTCCCTGCTATTATTGCGCATTCCAGAAGAGCCTGCGCGGAACAGTAATATCAAACTGTCGACTCAAATCGACGCGCTCAGCCACTGCAAACCTGAAGGCACCAATGTCTTTCGTCACCGAACTTAAACGTCGCAACGTCATTCGAGCCGCACTCGCTTATCTGGCAGTTGCCTGGCTCGTTATTCAGGTCAGTGAAACAATTCTGCCGCTTTTCGATTTCGACTCCAATGCTGCGCGAGTTGTCGTTATTTTTTTCGGGGTCGCGTTTTTGCCGATCTTGGTTTTCGCCTGGACATTCGAATTCACGGCGGAAGGCTTCAAGCTCGATCGTGATGTAGTTCAAACAAGCAAGGATATAGCCCGCAGCAGCAAAACGTTTGACAGGGTTCTGATCGTTTTACTTGTGCTCGCGCTATCCTATTTCGCCTTCGACAAATTTCTGCTATCGCCGAGCCGCGAATCAGCCGCGGTGGAAGCTATAAGGGAGCAAGCGACGACAGAAGCTCTCAAAATCGCCGAAGCATCTGCGTTTGATCGCTCTGTCGCCGTCTTGTCTTTTACCAATAGCAGCAACGACCCTTCAAACGATTACCTGAGCGAAGGACTCAGCGATGAGTTGCGTGACCACGTGGCGCAGTTGCCAAGTATGCGGGTCGTCGCCCGCAGTTCGTCCATTCGTTTTCGTGATCAGGCACTGGATGCCACGATGATCGCGTCTCAGCTAGGCGTCAGCCGAGTCATCGAGGGGCGATTTAACCGGCAGGGCAACCGAATAATGCTATCGGTTGAACTCATAGATGCCACCACCGGATTTCAACTATGGTCGCAAAGTTATGAAAGCGCGAGCCGGGATCTATTGTTATTGCAGCAGGATCTCGCCCGCGCTGTGGCGAGCCAATTGGTGCCGGAGCTGAGCATTGACGAAGTGATTCACGCACCCTCTGCGCAACAGGTTTCGGCCCACGACCTGTTGTTGCTCGGCAGACAGTTCGAACAGCAAGTAACTGACCAGCAGTTGGTTGATGCATCGATAGCGCAAAAGGCGATCGACTATTATCGGCTCGCCACCGCTCAAGATCCCCAGTTGGCAGAGGCCCACGCCAGACTCGGCAAAATGCTGCTATACGTCGGAAACATCGACGAGGCCGCAGATTCTATTTTCGAAGCTCTGAAGCTGGATCCGAAGTTATCTGATGCGCACGCAACGCTCGGCCTCTACTACTGGATTACACGACAGTCGGGCATCGGTGCATCGTATAAGCGTGCAATCGAATACAACCCGAACAATGCTGATGCCTTGTCATATTACGCATCCTGGCTCTGGCTTCAGGGCGAACCTGACCAGGCAGCACAGTATTACCGACTGGCACTTGATGTAGATCCGATGTCGCTGCTTCGACATGCCGAGTTCGGCTACAAAGTCGCATTCGATGGACACAGGGAAGAAGCCGAGCAGATTGTATCCCGAATCCTGGAACTTTTTCCGACCGCGCCGGGGTATCTTGCAGCGGTTCGAATTGCTGACGCTTACGGCGCGCCCGACCAGGCTATTGCGTTCGCGCTCAAGGCCCGGCTACTCCGCCCAGAAGACCCGGACATCGCAGGTCAACTGGCCGAGCTTCACGCACGAATCGGAGACTTTGAAAGTGCGGCCCTGTTTGAACCTGAGCCCGGCATGGGTCAGCTGTTCTTGCAGAGGCGCTATGCCGAACTCATCGACCTGGGTCAGGAGTTGATGATCGACCGGCCAGGCGATGTCAATGTTCTTTACCTGCTGGCGTTTGCACTGAATACAGAGGGACGCTTCCAGGAGTCAGTTCGTGTCCTCAATTTGGCGGGCATGCCAGATTTAGCGTTAAGCGAATCACGTCGAGCCAATGAAATACATTACCTGCCGACGCTGATTTCAGCGTTGAAGGCCATCGGTGACACCGTCCAGGCACACGATCTCGCTGAATGGCAACGGCGATTCAATGACAAAATGTCAATCGGCGTGGGGAAAAGTAGCTGGGCAAACTACCTGTTTAAAGCGTGCACGCTGTCAACACTCGACAGGGACGAGGAGTCCTTGGCCACGATTGAGAAATTGCAGGATATCAGCGCTGTCGCGTGGACACCGTGGATTAAGGACAACACCTGTTTCCTGAAATTTCAGAACGAACCTCGATATCGCGCCGTTGTGTCCGCTCTCGATGCACGCTTGGCGACCCTACGAGAGCGGCTCCCGGTTACGCTCGAAACGTATGGACTCTTGTCCGAATTGCCCGGTCAGAAATAGCGGCTAATCCCGATACTCCAGGCCAGATCAACAAGGTGCACAGTGTCACCCCAGACGGTAGTAAATGCTGACCCGTATAACTGGTACTTGTCTGCAAAAAACCAGTCGGCCCCGATGCCAACGTTGGCAAAATTGTGTTTCGACGTTCGATCGTGTTGATACCAGCGCTCATCCGTACGCATTGACGGTGGAAAATCGGTAGCATCACCGCCCTGCCCGAACTTCGATTGAACAAACAGGTTGGCGGAAAAGTCTTGGGTGAAAAAATATCCCATTTCGCCGTTGAGGCGAACATGATTAACACTCACTCCAAGCGTCTTTTCTGCGAACGTGTAACTCGTTTCGACACGGTAGTACCAGTAGGAAAATGGCATGTATTTGGTCAGATCAACACCGACCTCCAACTTCCACAGGTTTTGCCCGACTGCCGCTTGGGCAAAATGCGGGTAGTCATTAGAGGGAATAAACAAATTGACGAATGGCTCGACAGTGATCGGATCGCTGCGCCACAAATAATTGAAACCGACAAAGAAATCCTGAAAATCACTGTGGTAGCTTCCGTCGTCAAGGAACGGAACGTCCGGCCTCGGCGGGACCAAAGTCAGCGGGTCATGCTGACCCGGGCCGTCGTATCGTTTCTTGATAAACGGCAGGCCCGCCGTTATCTGCCATCGGTCAGTAAGTGCATAATTGATCTCGACGTACAGGCTGTGTGTCAGGACCTCGCCGATATCAACGTCTGACTCTCCGATATTGAATTTATTGACACTGATAGTCTGGTAAGCGAGCGATACGGATCCTTTTCCTGCTGCGTGATCGTCATCGTTCGATTCAGGGTTTTCCGCAGCGAGCGCTTGCGTTGTCAAGGAAATGCCCAATACGTGAAGCGACACTATTCCGATCGCGATACGATGGAATGGCGCCCGCAGAACTCCACGAGAGTTCGCAGATAAGGTGCTAATCAATATTATTTTCCATGGTCGTCGGTAAACTCGGCGGACATCTGTCGAGGCCATCGAATCTACAGCTGAAAACTGGCGTATGGCCTGTCACGATTGTGGACCGCAAAAGAGAATGCCGGCGTCAAGCGCCGTTTACCTTCAAGGTCTTGTGAATTGCCTTGAGATACTTCCGAACGTCATCGTCTGTCGTCACGACGTTACCAAATTGCGCTTTTGCCAGGCGTTGATCGGCGGACCCCTTCTCGACTACGGGCACCCAATTGGGATGCGCTGCAATTTCTGGTGACTGCGCCTCCACCACCTCGCGCTTACTGTAGGGTGCAACGACGACATCAAATTCATGACCCTGCAATTCGCTCATCAATTCGTCATCGCTGGCAACAATGGAAACGTTGTGGCCGGCCGCTCGAAGATCTTCAGCAACAACACGCTCACTATCCGTGCGCGCAAAGACCAGAACCGAACCAGGAATTGGTGCAGAGAACGCGCGATAGTGCACACCCTTGCCAACGCGGAACATGCTTTCGCCGCAGGCATATGTGGCACTGGAAAAAACGGACATCGTGACCACCGCCACAATCGCGAACACTTTGAATTTAGGCATACGAGCACCCTCGAAAGTGATTGGAAATGACATATAACAAACAGAGCTGAACCTATTAATAGCATAACCTATTGAATAATAAACGGCTATCCTGCAGCCGCTGAGCGCATGAAGCCCGGCCTTTTCATTACGATCGCCCGGACCAGTTCCAGCAAGGCATGCGGCAATTTGGCCAATCGGGCGATTCACGACTGCCTGGCAGGAATGTAGTACAAAGTGCTCATGACTGCAGATTCTGCGCATATGAGTGTCGGAAATTACACAGTAACGCCCAAAGTAGAGCTGCCACGTTATCGTCTGTTCGGTATGACTATGGCAACGCCGGAGCAACATCGCGAATGACGGAAAGAATAAAAGGAGACGGTATCCCCACAATTGGCCGTCCCGGAGGGTGACGACGTGATTTACGCTATTTATCCAGCACCATTCCTCTACCATTCAATCGTGACTCGCCGCATCGTCTGACTGTAGAATCGAAGGGTAATCAGGCATCACGCGGGTGTAGTTCAACGGTAGAACATCAGCTTCCCAAGCTGAGAATGAGGGTTCGATTCCCTTCACCCGCTCAAAGGGGCTCTATATGTGCCCCAGTTCTCAAAAATGTCGATTGGTTCCCAATCTGTTGAACATAATCGGTCAAAATTGTCGGCTCAATGAACCGTTTATTGAAAATAGCGCGAACTGCGACTCCGGGAACCGGTGTCCAGTTTCGCAAGGACAAATATGGCAGCAGCGGCATCCGCAGCTTCCTCCGCGATGTGCTTGCGATGGCGAACGCTCCGGTCGAGGGGCCGCGGTATATTATTATTGGTGTCGACTTCGACAGCCGGGCCCGAAGAGCTATGCACGCTGTGGACGTAGATGATTTTTCAGGCAAGCCATCCTATCAGTCACTTGCCAACGAATTCATCGAGCCGCCACTGCGTATTCGCTACAAGCCGGTCACAATCGATGGTCACCGGGTCGGCGTTTTCGAGATTGGCGACAGCCAGGATCGGCCCTACATGATGCGGATTGATTACTCCGAAACGCTACGCCGCGGCGACGCTTATATCCGCAACAATGACAACACGATGAAAATGGGACGACGCCAGCTGGCCGAGCTTTTTGAAAAAAAGTTCCGGGACTCAGTATCGGCTGGCGATATCGAGATTGGTTTTCCGGGCGAGATTATTCACAAGAATCTGTCAATCAACAGTTGTGATCTGTCACAACTGCCCTCGGCTGAAGCCAGCAAGAAACTGAACCAGCTCATTGATATTCGAAACAGCTCCAGAAACACGGGTTCCACAACCGTGCTGGCGCGACTCACGCATGCGCGACTGTTTGGTGCCGACGATCCGTATGTCGATCGATCACCCGATGAACTCATGCAGGAAATGAAAGACCTACGCATCAAGTATCGGGATCAGGACAATCACTTCCTGTTCGAGTCACGTGCCGAGCGGGTACAGATAGTTGTATACAACCAAGGTGAAGAACCGATTATTGACGCATCGCTGTCACTGATCATGCCGAATCACAATGCCTTCTATGTCGCCGACGCTTTACCCAGAGTGCCGCGCGATCGTGGTTTTTCGGATCGCACGGCCGACGAAATCGCCGCTTATCCATCAGTCACACTGAAGGATGATTCGGTCCAGGTGACGAGCAAGATCGGTGACATTCCGGTTGGCGAACCAGTCGATGTGTTTGTCTCGCCGCTGCGGCTTTGTGTCGGCAAGGATTTAAGTGGCAAACGTTTTGGCATTCGCTATGCCCTGCACGGTCAAAACCTGCGTTCTCCGGCGAAGGGAAATTTGCGACTGTTATTCAGGTAGTCGTTTGCGCCGGTTTAACCGATCCACTTTTCGACTTTAGGCGCCGAGTACGCTTCAAACTGCTGTACCAGCCCTGCGGCAGTATCGTCACACAACATCATTTGCCGGTTTTCGCTGCGTAAGAAACCCTCTGCTGTTGCGTGGTCGAGATATGCCAGCAAGTGATCAAAGTAACCGTCAATATTGAGCAGCCCACAGGGCTTTTCATGAAACTTCAACTGTCCCCAGGTAATCATCTCAATGATTTCTTCCAGCGTGCCGTAGCCGCCCGGCATTGCTATAAAGCCATCTGACAGTGCCGCCATCATAGTTTTACGTTCATGCATGGACGCAACGACGTGAAGTTCTGTCAGATTCTGGTGCGCAAGTTCTTTATCGCACAGCATCTTCGGGATCACGCCGTGTACTTTACCGCCTTGCTCCAGGACCGCGTCAGCGATTACGCCCATGATGCCTTTGTCAGCACCACCGTAGACGAGTTCGAAGTCGTGCCGTACCAGAACATCGGCGAGCTCCAGCGCTGCTTCAGTGTAAATGGGGTGGTCGCCAGAGCTGGAACCACAGTACACACAAATTCTCGGCATCCGCTGCGCTGCTATGCCGATTTCGCTTTGGGTTTGACGCCCTGCACTATCGCAGCGATCTCGGGGCGGCACTGCCGCAGTTCCTCAGGTGTAAGGGCATCAAGTTCGTGTGGGAAAACCAGCCATTCTGCGGTTTCATGCAGATAGTAATCAGGAGTGATGTCTGTTTCGTTGCGACTTGGTTTGAACCACGGCACTGCAACGCGAATATCCTCAGGTGTGTTGCCGCGCGCGCGCCGGGTGAGTTCCGCAATGACCGCGACGATGGTATTGCCGGTATCGAATACGTCGTCAACAATCAGCACACGATCGTCATGACAAATCTTTTTGATGATGTAGTTAAGTCCGTGGACAGAAACCTTGCCGCGCTCATCAACACCGATATATGACGATGTACGGATGGCGATGTGATCCGACTCTACGCCGCAATACGACAGCGTTTCCTGAAGCGCCATACCCACCGGTGTGCCGCCGCGCCAAATAGCGATGATCATGGTGGGTTTGAAACCACTCTCAAGAACCTTGATACCGAGTTCGATGGAGTCCTCGAGCAGGTCCTGTGCGGAAAGTACGGTCTTGTCCATTATTATTCTCTTGTCGGAGGACACTGGCGTTATAATGCCGGATTCTGATTCTAGCGCAGTAAGGCCTGGGAATAACAATAATGACCGAGCGATTTATCGCCGCAGACGACCTGCTTCGGGATTCGTTTCAGCTGGCAGCCAATATTTACGAAGCAGGATTCGAGCCCGATTTTCTGGTGGGTCTCTGGCGTGGCGGCAGCGCCGTGGGTATCGCGGTCCAGGAAGGCCTGGATTATCTTGGCACCAAGACAGACCACATCGCCATCCGCACCTCGTATACAGGCGCAGCGGGATATTCACAGATGGTTAACAAGGCAGACTCCATTCGGGTCCACGGCCTGCAGTATTTGCTCGAAAATCTGAGCGCCCATCATTCGCTGTTGATCGTCGACGATGTATACAGCACTGGCTCCAGCGTCAACGCAGTCATTAAGCAACTCGCACTCAAGACCCGCCGCAATCTGCCACAGGACATCCGAATTGCAACAGTCTGGTATCGACCGACAGAAAAAACGCTGCGAACACCAGACTATTTCGTGCATGAAACGGATGACTGGCTGGTGCTGCCCTACGAACTATCCGGTTTTTCGATAGACGAACTGCGCGAGAACCGGCCCGAAATGCTGGCCTTGATCGACCGTCTGGCACCCCACGTACAAGCGGACAGCGCTTCCCGGGGCTGATGTTCGAGCCGCGGCAATTCCTGCGTTCGCTGTTCGACACGGCGGTCGCCGCTGCTACTCCTGAAAACTGCATGCGCGCCTGGGTGCCGGCTAAACCTGCCGGGCGCGTTGTTATTATTGGCGCAGGTAAAGCCGCCGCCAGCATGGCGAAAGAGCTGGAAGACCTGTGGTCGGGGCCACTCGAAGGAAGCGTCATTGTGCCTTACGGGCATGGCGCGGATTGCCACTGGATCGAGGTCATCGAGGCATCACATCCCATACCGGACGAAGCCGGCGTTGCGGCCGCTGCAGAAATTCTGCAGAGCATCTCCAACCTGTCTGCTGACGATACTGTGGTTTGCCTGATCTCGGGTGGCGGCTCTTCACTCTTGTGCTTGCCAGCGGAAGGTGTATCGCTCGACGAAAAACAGAACATCACGTCACAGCTACTGCATGCGGGCGCCGCAATACACGAAATTAATTGTGTACGAAAGAAGTTGTCGGCCATCAAAGGCGGCAAACTGGCCGCCACCTGTGCACCCGCAACAGTCGTTACGCTGATCATCTCCGACATACCCGGTAACGATGTTTCAATGGTCGCATCCGGTCCCACCATTGCCGACGGTAGCTCCCCGGCAGAAGCCCTGGAAATACTGGATCGCTACGCGGTATCCGCCTCCGCCAATGCACGAACCGCTATTGGTAACAGCACTCCGCTTAAAATAGCAGAGGGCGATATCCGCATCCTCGCGACCAGCGACGACGCAATGCTGGCAACCGCTACGCTGGCAACGAAATACGAAATTACCCCATACACGCTCGGCGACCTGACCGGTGATGCGCGCTCGTTGGGAATTGAACACGCAGAACTTGCGTTGCAGATAGCGGCCGGCACCGGACCTGTCGAAACGCCATGCGTGATTCTTTCGGGGGGCGAAACAACGGTTACCGTCCGCGGCGACGGTCGTGGCGGGCGCAAGGGCGAATACGCCCTGTCACTGGCGATTGCTCTCGGTGGCCACCCACGCATCCACGCGATCGCCTGCGACACGGACGGCATTGACGGCGGAGGTGACAATGCGGGCAGTTTTGTAACACCGGATATTCTGGCACGCGCATCGGCGGCTGGCGTGGATGCGGAGGAATCACTCGAGCGTAACGACAGCCACGGTTTTTTCACTACAACACTTGATTTGGTCGTTACCGGCCCCACTCGTACCAACGTCAATGATTTCAGGGCGATTTTCATCGCCGATAAGGAATAATCATGCAAGACCTCCCCCATCATTACGTAGCATCGGCCGACGCGAAGTCGGTTGGCAATGTTGTTCTTTCAAGTTCCGGCGTACACGATCTCATCTCCGCGGCACCGGCCGAGTTCGGCGGTCCCGGAGATCAGTGGTCACCCGAAGCGCTGCTGGTAGCTTCAGTAGCTGACTGCTTCATTTTGGCATTTCGTGCGGTTGCCAGAGCCTCGAAGCTGGATTGGGATGCGTTGTCTTGCAGCGCCGAAGGCATTCTGGAGCGCGTTGACCGGGTTACTCAATTTACCCGCTTCAACGTATCAGTGACGCTTGACGTTCCGTCGGGCACTGAAGAAAGCAAAGCCCATCGATTACTCGAAAAGGCCGAGCAAGTGTGTCTTATTACGAACTCCTTAAAGGCCGAGTCACATCTTGAGACCACAGTCCGCGTAAGCACGGATTAAGCGACCTCAAAATCAAACGAGAGATTTGCCGCCGGGCGCATTATAATGCTCCGCCCGCGCGGCACAGGCGCGCACAGAACACACTGAATAATAAGGAAAAGCATGAGTACCGCGAAGATCATCTATACGAAGACCGACGAAGCTCCAGCGCTGGCAACCCATTCATTTTTGCCAATCGTCAAGGCCTTCACGGACGCCGCCGGCATCGTTGTAGAGACTCGCGACATCTCTCTGGCAGGGCGAATCCTCGCTACTTTTCCGGAAAACCTGACAGACCAACAGCAGCAAAGTGATGCTCTCGCCGAGCTCGGCGAACTGGCCAAGACGCCGGAAGCCAACATCATCAAGCTGCCGAATATCAGCGCGTCCATTCCGCAGTTGCACGAAGCCATTGCTGAGCTGCAATCACAAGGCTATGACGTTCCCAGCTATCCCGAAGAACCACGTAACGATGCCGAGCAGGATGCTCATTCACGTTACGCAAAGGTACTCGGCAGTGCCGTAAACCCCGTTTTGCGTGAGGGCAACTCGGACCGTCGCGTAGCAACGGCCGTGAAAGCATTCGCCAAGCGACACCCGCATTCAATGGGCGCCTGGAGCAAGGATTCGAAGTCGCACGTAGTGCACATGCAAGACGGTGATTTTTATTCCAGCGAGAAATCAGCCGTCGTATCCGCTGACGGTGGTTTGAAAATTACGCTGCACGCAGACGATGGCAGCGAAACCGTCCTGCGCGATAACGTGCCGGTACTCAAGGACGAAGTTATTGATGCAACGCGCATGGACTGCGCCGCGTTACGTGAGTTCTACGCCAAAGAAATAGATGCGGCCAAGAGCGAGGGCATACTTCTGTCGCTGCATCTCAAAGCGACCATGATGAAAGTCTCCGACCCGATCATGTTTGGCCACGCGGTCAAGGTTTACTACAAGGACGTCTTTGAAAAATACGCTGATTTATTTGATGAAATCGGTGTCGATGCAAATAATGGTATCGGAGATGTGTACGCAAAAATCACCGAACTGCCTGCGGAACAACGCGCTGCCATTGAGGCCGATCTAAGCGCTGTTTACGAAACCCGCCCGGAACTGGCAATGGTCAACTCCGACAAAGGCATCACAAACCTGCATGTCCCGAGTGACATTATTATTGACGCCTCCATGCCGGCCGCTATTCGCAGCTCCGGCCAGATGTGGGGTCCGGACGGCAAACTGGCAGACACCAAAGCGATGATCCCGGATCGTTGCTATGCCGGCATTTACGATGAGGTCATCAACTTCTGCAGAGAAAACGGCGCCTTCGACGTAACGACGATGGGCAATGTTTGCAATGTCGGCCTGATGGCACAGAAAGCTGAAGAATACGGCTCGCACGACAAGACTTTCGAGATCGCCGCATCGGGAACTGTTCGAGTTACAGATGCAGCTGGCGAAATATTGTTTGAGCATGCTGTTAACGCTGGTGACATCTGGCGTATGTGCCAGACCAAGGATTTACCGATCCGGGACTGGGTGAAGCTCGCCGTTCACCGCGCTCGTCAGACCGGTACACCTGCGCTCTTCTGGCTGGATGAAAACCGGGCACACGACAACCTACTGATTGAAAAAGTGAACAGCTACCTGCAAGACCACGATACGGACGGACTCGATATTCGGGTCCTGGCGCCGGTCGAAGCCATGCGAGTAACGCTAGACCGCGTCAAGAACGGGGAAGACACAATCTCTGTTACCGGTAATGTCTTACGTGACTACCTGACAGATCTGTTCCCGATCCTGGAACTCGGAACCAGCGCAAAAATGCTCTCGATCGTGCCTTTGCTTGCCGGTGGCGGCCTGTTTGAAACTGGTGCTGGCGGGTCTGCACCAAAGCACGTGCAGCAGTTCCTTGCTGAAGGGCATCTGCGCTGGGATTCGCTGGGCGAGTTCCTTGCTCTGGCGGTTTCGATTGAAGACATTGCGGAAAAAACGGACAACCAGCCGGCGCATGTTGTGGCCGCAGCTCTAAACGTCGCAAACGGCCGCTACCTTGATAACAACAAGTCGCCGTCTCGCAAGGTCAACGAGCATGACAACCGGGGGAGCCACTATTATCTCGCGTTGTACTGGGCAGAGGCGCTGGCCGAGAGCGTCAGTGATCAGGCACTAGCAGAGAAATTCTCCGGCCCGGCCGCAGCATTGGCTGCTGCCGAGGACACTATTAATGCAGAGTTGCTCGCGGCACAGGGTTCAGCGGTGGACATTGGCGGTTACTACCAGCCGAATGAAGCACTGGCATCCAGTGCTATGCGTCCCAGCGAAACCTTGAACGCAATCATTGACGGTATTTAGACGCTATTTGACTGCGGATCGCTTGCCAGCAATGTAGGTTGCGGCGACATGCCTGTCGTCCGCAAGCATTGTGATCGCGAACAGGGCTTCCTCGATAGAGGTGGCAACACGGGTGCGGCGTTCGCTGAGCGATGATCCGGCTGGGTCCAGCACCACGAAGTCTGCTTCTTTACCGGGCTCGAAATTACCCACTTTGTCATCAAGATACAGCGCTTCGGCAGCGCCGAGCGTGGCCAGGTATAGCGCTCTCGATGCCGGCAAGGCCTCGTTCTGCAGGTGTAATACCTTGTAGGCCTCACTCGCCGTCCTTAATAACGAAAGGCTCGTGCCACCACCGACATCCGTTCCCAGGCCAACGCGTATATTCGCTGCACGCATTGCCCGAAGGTCGAACAAGCCGCTGCCCAGGAACAGATTTGAAGTCGGGCAGAATGCAGCCGCAGCACCTTTCGCGGCCATGCACGAACGGTCTTCATCATCCATGTACAGGCAGTGGGCGAATACAGAGCGTTCGCGCAGCAGTCCGTGTTGATCGTAGACATCGAGATAACTGCGACTCTTTGGAAACTGCCGCGCGATTTCCGCGACCTCGGCTTTATTCTCGGCGAGATGCGTGTGCACCCAGACATCGGGGTACTCGCTCGCGAGTCGACCAGCCGCTGTCAGTTGTTCCTCACTCGAGGTGAGCGCAAATCGGGGTGTGATTGCATAGCCGAGCCTGCCTTTTCCATGCCAACGCTCGATAAGTGTCTTGCTGTCCGCGTACGCGGACTCCGCCGTATCCTGCAACTCATGCGGACAGTTGCTATCCATTAGCACCTTGCCCGCGATCAAGCGCATGCCACGCGACTCGGCCGCTTCCAGAATTGCATCTGCTGAATGTGCGTGCACGGTCCCGAATACGAGTGCCGTCGTTGTGCCGTTCCTGAGCAACTCATCGAGGAATACGTTGGCCATCTC
>Ga0164320_10000534_pt1 | contig 12668 bp, 10 predicted proteins | sample GuaBasSediGuay11_FD_113736 | JGI IMG/M metagenome (GOLD analysis project Ga0164320, IMG submission 113736) | Subseafloor sediment microbial communities from Guaymas Basin, Gulf of California, Mexico - Guay11, Core 4567-28, 0-3 cm | ecosystem: Environmental > Aquatic > Marine > Hydrothermal...
ACAGCTCGACGAATTGCTGCAACTCGGAGACGACCTCATTCGGCCGCCAGTCGTGAGCTTCGCTGTCGTCGGCGACCGGGAAGCCGCCAACGAGGAAGCCGCCCGCATTGACGCACTACCAAACGGGTATTTAACACTGATGTTATTCCCGACGATTTGCCGGTGTGGGGCACCCTGGGATCTGGAGATCACACCGAATTTCGCGAAGCTCATCGACGAGGCGGATTTTCCATGGCCGCCTCCTTCACCGATCGATTGGCCATTGAAGGATTGGTGAATTGCGGATCGCGGCCTGGGGCCGCTCCTACAGGTATTTTTTTGTGCGATAGCGGACGTAACCACCGTCTTCACCACTGTGCGGATCGTGGTGCGTCCAGTGGACCAGGCCGCCCAGATCATTCCATTCGTACATGCCGCGGACGTGGACGCGGTCTCCCAACCCTAGAGGTACGCGCTTGGCCAGATCAATATTGTGCGCGATCAGCAAGGTACGGCGATTGCCAATATCAATGATAAATCGCTGGTGACGAGAGCCGTCATTATCGTCGGACAACAGGCGCCTCACGAAGCCGGTCACTTCAATCCAGCTTCCGTCATCAGTCTTTTTGTAAGCTTCGCTCATCGGGTGCCCTTCTTGTTTTTTTTGGGCAGGCACGCACAGAGTGCCACAAAAAACGCGGTAAGCCATCCCTGGCCTACCGCGCATTCGTTTTTGCTGCGGCTAATCTAGCCTGTGGTAACAGGCACCATCGTTATTTCTACACGACGGTTCGCCTGGCGACCCGTTGTCGAAGCATTGTCTGCTACCGGACGAGTCTCGCCCATTCCCAGCGTAATCAGGCGCTGACCAATAACACCCTGGCTAGTTAGATAGGCCGATACAGAGTTCGCGCGACGCTCTGACAGGCTCTGATTGTAAGCGTTGCTACCAGTGCTGTCCGTGTGCCCAGCCACTTCGACGACTGTTTGCTCAAATTCGGCAAGTACCTTGCCCACAGAATTCAGCACGTTGAAGAACGCGGGGCTGAGATCAGAACTATCCGTGGCGAACGTAACATTGCCAGGCATATTCAACGTGATGTTGTCGCCGTTTCGAACAACGCTGACGCCGGTACCTTCAAGTTCAGCTCGAAGCTCTGCTTCCTGCTTGTCCTGGTAGTAGCCGATCGAACCACCGGCGAGCGCGCCGATACCGGCACCGATCAGAGCATGCTGGCGACGTTCAACGGCATCATCACCGGAGATTAGACCAACGACCGCTCCTGCAGCAGCGCCGATCAGGGCACCTTTTGTGGCAGAGCTTGTCTGTTCCTCACGCGTATACGCGTCAAGAGTTTTACAACCGCTCACAAAAACCGTTACTACGGCCATTGCGAGAACTAATTTTTGAGATCCGATATTCATGATCTTTCCTCTTGCTTGCAGTATTTACGGGTGCATTGTATGCGTTTACTACCTGAACACAGACTTAATTGACGCGCTTATGTTCAGAAAAGCCACTCTAATCTTCCGGATTGAGGACTGCGTCACAAGAGTCCCCTCGTCCATGTAGAATAAAGTTTACGCTTTGAGACCACACCGTGACCGATATTGACAATTGGCTGGCTCGATACGAGCAAACCCACCAAAGCCTCCGCAACCCGGTTGTTTACTGGGCCTCAATCCCTATGGTGGTCGTGGGTCTGACCGGAGCGCTCTGGACGCTATCTGTACCGATGGAGTTTCAGGAGATTTCGCCACTGCTTAATTGGGGTAGCGCGTTTCTCATGGTGTCGGCGATCTACTATTTCATCATCTCCTTGTCGCTCGCAATCGGATTGTTGCCGTTTCTCCTTGGGCTGGCTTCCATTCAGATGTGGATGGCCGCTTCGGGTTTCCCTGCAACCGCCATTTCAATCGGCTTGATGGTTGCCGGGACAGCCGGGCTGGCGCTGGGCCGTGGTGGTGCCCTCAGACCTTTGATCCAGGATCTTCAGCTCATCATGATTGGCCCCGCCTGGTTACTGTCTGTCCTTTTCAAGCGTTTCGGAATACCTATCTAGTCGTATAGAATCGACGCCCCAATCACGATTAATACCTCAGGGATAAGCCTGTGAGCAGCAATCTCGATCCTTTGGATCTTTATGATGTCCGTTCCGAGTTGACCGAAGATGAAGTCATGGTCAAAGACACTGTGGGTCGATTCGTCGACGACAGAGTCATACCTCTGATGCGCGAAGCCTTCGAGAATCACGATTTCCCGCGAGAACTCATTCAGGAAACCGCAGCATTGGGACTTCTCGGAAGCTCGATCGACGGTTATGACTGCGCCGGTTTGAACAGCGTAAGTTATGGGTTGATTTGCCAGGAGCTGGAGCGTGGCGACAGCGGCCTGCGCAGCTTTGTGTCCGTGCAAAACAGTCTCGTGATGTACCCGATTCACGCATACGGTTCCGAGGAACAAAAACAGCGCTGGCTACCTGCCATGGCACGCGGCGAGGCGGTCGGCTGTTTCGGCCTGACCGAAGCCCATGGCGGATCAGACCCCGGCAGCATGAAAACCCAAGCGAAACGTGACGGCGACGACTGGATACTCAATGGCTCGAAGATGTGGATAACGAATGCCACCATCGCAGACGCTGCCGTCGTATGGGCAAAGACGGATGAAGGCATAAAAGGATTCATCGTCGAAAAAGACATGTCCGGCTTTGATACGCAGGAAATCGAGAACAAGTTCTCGCTGCGAGCGTCGGTCACCGGTGCATTGTTCTTCAATAATGTCAGAATACCGGACTCGAACGTATTGCCTGGTGTATCGAGCCTGAAGGGCCCGTTGAGTTGCCTCACCCAGGCTCGCTATGGAATTAGCTGGGGTGTGATCGGTGCAGCACAGGCCTGTCTTGATGAGGTTTTGAAGTATACGCAGGACAGAGTTCTGTTTGGCCGACCCATCGCAAATACTCAGTCGATACAGATTCGTCTGGCAGAAATGTGCCGGCAGATCACGACGGCACAGTTACTCTCGCTCCGACTTGGACGAATCAAAGACAACGGTGAATTGAGTCCGACACAGGTATCTCTCGCAAAATGGAACAACTGTCGTGCGGCCATAGATATCGCTCGCGACGCGCGAGATATTCTCGGCGGAGCCGGCATCAGCGCAGAGTACGTTCCGATTCGCCATATGTTGAATCTCGAAAGTGTCATCACCTACGAAGGAACCGAAACAATTCACCAGCTGGTCGTCGGCAAAGAACTAACCGGAATCAACGCATTCTGATGACGCGAGTTTGAACGCAACTCGTCTGCCGCAGAACAAAGACATGTGGCGCATCGCTGCGCCCATGATTCTCTCCAATGTGTCCGTTCCCCTACTGGGCATGGTCGACACCGGCGTCACCGGCCACCTGGACAGTTCTGCCTACCTCGGTGCGGTCGCGCTGGGCGCGACAATATTCACGTTCATCTACATGGGCATGAATTTCCTGCGTATGGGGACGACGGGCATCGCGGCACAGAGTTTCGGCGCGGACGATAATGACGGACTCAGGGCATCGCTGGGACAGGCGCTTGTCGTTGGCTTTCTCATCGCACTGACGCTGATTACCTTCCGCAACCCTATAGGCCAACTGGCCCTTACCCTTTTAGGGGGAGACGCGCAAACACAGCAATATGCTACGCAGTACTTCCAGATTCGTATTTGGAGCGCCCCGGGGACGCTCGCTAACTTTGCGCTCATCGGTTGGTTTATCGGCCTGCAAAACGCGCGCGTGCCGCTGATGATATTCCTGACAATCAATCTCACCAATATCGCTCTCGACCTGCTCTTCGTCATCGTATTGGGCATGACGGTCGATGGCGTCGCACTCGCGTCGGTGATTGCTGAGTATTCCGGCTTTATCGTTGGCGTCACGTTCGCTGCGATCACATTAAAAAAGCGTGAGGGTCACTGGCCATTTTCCCGACTGACGAATTTCGGCGCGTATAAGGCCTTCTTTTCGGTCAATGCCAATCTGTTCATTCGGACGATGGCTTTGATGTTCACATTGTCATTTGTTACTGCCCAAAGCGCGCGCCTGGGCGGTCATATTCTCGCCGCCAACGCCGTTCTACTTAACTTTCAGCATCTGACCGCATTTGGTCTCGACGGTTTTGCGCATGCGGCGGAGGCAATGGTTGGAAAGGCGATCGGCCAAAAGCGGCGCGACACGCTCGTGCATGTGGTCAATTTGACGTTGAAGTGGTCTGTGATATTTGCGCTTGGATTTACGGCTGTTTACTTGCTTGCCGGTCGATTGATCATTTCGATGCTGACTGACCTGCCCGACGTGCGTGAAACCGCGATTCGATATTTGCCCTGGATGATCGCGTCACCGCTCGTGTCCGTCTGGTGTTTTCTGTACGACGGTGTTTACGTTGGAGCGACCCGCGCAAAAGAGATGCGCAACATTATGGTGTTTTCAACGCTCTTCGTATTCCTGCCAGCCTGGTATTTCCTCCGACCTTTCGGTAACGACGGATTATGGCTGGCATTTCTTTTGTTTTTGGCCGCCCGTGGAATCGGGATGCATGTCGGATACCGAAAGAAGATTGTGGGCCGTGCGACGAGCCCATAGGTAGCTCAATAGGCCGGACAGCAGATTGGCAACCGCATAGGCACTGAAAATACCCGCTATTCCATATAACTGACGGCCGATAATTGCGAGCGGTAAATACAAAAGCATCATTCTCGTGGCGCTGATATAGACCGCCGGCATCGGCTTTCCCAGTCCATTGAATGCCGCATTCATCACCATCACGACACCGTAGGCACCGTAGCTAACGGGTGCGATCCAGAGAAACAACCGAGTGACATCAGTAACATCCGGGTTCTGACTGAAAAGTGTTGGCACATAGCCCGCGGCGAACGCCAGCAAGACAGCGATAACCAGGCCGGCGCCCATACAAAACAACGCAACTAATCGCAATGATCGCTGTATTCGCCGCTCCTTACCCGCTGACAGGTTTTGCCCGACGAACGGACCAATGACGGAAGAGAGCGCATAGAAGATCACCAGGACCAGCGACTCGATACGGCTTGCAACACCAAAGCCGGCAACAGCATCCGGGCCGTATCGCGCGATCATTGCTGTGATGAGCGTCATCGCGATCGGGATGATCGCATTGGTTCCGGCAGCAGGAAGACCAACATGCAGAATATCCGCCCAGGATTTCTTGAGCACCCCGAGCTTCGGCTTATTAAAGCTCACCATGTCGAGTCGATGAACCATGAAATAGATCGTGCCCAGGAACATCGATCCCCTGGCCATCAGTGCTGCCGTTGCGGCGCCGTCCAAACCCATCGCGGGAATGGGTCCAACGCCGAAAATAAAAATCGGGTCAAGAATGACGTTCAGAAGTGCACCTGCCATCATCAGCTTGCCGGGCAAGACCGTATTACCGGTCGCGCGCATGCTGCTGGTACCCACCATACCGACGACCAGAAACGGTACACCGCTATACAGAATGGTCATGAAGCTGCGAATCATCGGAATCATGTCGGCGGGTGCACCGAGCAGTTTGAACAGCGGGTTAATCGTCAAAATACCGATTGCTGCCAAAGCGGCCGTGATCATGAAAGAGAGCAGCAGGCTGTCCGTCGCCAGACGTCTGGCACGGCGATGGTCGCCCGAACCAATCGCGCGAGCCACAACCGACGAGGTACCAGCGCCCAAACCGATCGCAACACTCGTGATCACCATAAGGATCGGAAAGCCGAAACTGAATGCGGCCAGCGCGTGATCTCCGACCTTACCAAGAAACCACGCATCGATAATGGACTGGGCCATCATCATCGTAATGCCGAACAATATGGGCACGGTCATATCGACGAGGTGTCGACCGACCGACCCCTCGGTAAGTTTCGCTTTGGGAGATACCATCTGAACTCAACAGATTCTGTCAGGTACAGACTAATACAGCATCCGGGCCGTCACAACGTAGCGTAAGGGGCTGCCGGCTTCGCGCACATCGAAGGGATAGCAGGTAACGAGGCTCATCAACGCATCGTCGGTGTCCAGCAACAGGCTACCCCGGCGAGAATCGACGATTTCGACGGCGACCACCTTGTAAGTATGCTTCTGCCCTTTTCTGGATTCGAGTTCCAGTATTTCACCTGTCTGGATGTCTTTCAAAAACTGAAAGTGGGTATCGCGATGGCCTGCAATCACCGCATTGCCGACCTCACCCGGCATCGCGCTTGCGCTCAGGTGGCCTGGCCCGAACGCCAGCGTCCGCCCGGAACCGCCGGCGAGTACGATGAGGTCAACATCTCCTGACCTTGCCGTCAGCCTCGCAATTGGCCAGGTATCAGCCCATGGCCAGGGGGCAACCCGATTTTCGCCATGGACGGTTCGCGACCAGGCACGTTGCATGAGCTCCTGGGCTAACCAGGCTTTCGCCGGTATGTAGGCACCCTGTCCCAGTTGCCAAAAACCAAAACAAAGGAGACAAGCCACAAGCCATCGACCGGATTTGCTAATCCCACTGAACACGACACATTCCCCCAGCGGTCCACTGCAACATCAGAATCAGCAGAGCTGACAGCAGGGACATGAAGCCAATGAAGCGCAATGTGGGCGCATCGGTTGCTGTCGCCGGAAAGCCAAAGATTGCATTGCTACTTTGCCCGTAAGGCACCAGGTTGGGAACCTGCTCACTTTTCAACGGATCGTTACTGGGGCGAACCGGCGTTTTATCGACGGCAACAAGGCTCGTGTATTTACTCACGAGATGATGTGCCAGCGCAGTCTCAACGATGGCCGAGCGAACTTCATCCGGAACTGAACTGCGGCGCTCGATGTTCATCAGCTCACCTATTCGTGCCCGCGCCCAAAGCGCTGCAATGCCCGGGCTCTCCGATGCCATGCTTACGGGTAGGTCTGCGGCCCAGCCGCCGCCAACTGAGTTACCACTGACCCGAACAAAATCGCCGGGCCTGAATTCTCCGCTTGCCTCAACTTTCACGGTCACCGGTTCGCCCAGGTACAAATCGGGAACGGTCGATGGAAAGCTGTCGACAACAACACCACTCGGCCACTCGACTTCTATGTCCGTCACCTGAGGATGCTCCAGTTTCCGGAACAGGCCATCCATCTTCTCTCGTACTTCGTGTAGCGCACTGATAAATGTAAATGAGCCGCGACCGGATTCCGCGGCCTTCTGCATGAACCAGCTGTTGGGAGCAGATCCGATACCAACGGTGAACAGCCGAGCGGACCCCAGGCGATCTTCGATCATCGAAAACAACTCTTCCTCATACCCCACGCTGCCGTCGGTGATGAACACGATTTGTCGCAGGTGTTCTTCAGAGGGAGCGGAGTCGAGCGCCATTGAAAGCGCTGGTCGCATTTCTGTACCGCCGTTGGCCTGGAGTCCCTGAACAAATTCTGATGCTTCAAGTATTGACTGATCTGAAACGGTTTTGCTGCTCGAATAGAGCGCGTTGGTTACCGAGTTGAACTCGATAACATTGAACAGATCGGTTGATTTCAGACCCTTTAGTGCCAGCTGCACCGCGCGCTTCGCCTGTTGTATCGACACACCGTGCATGGACCCCGAGGTATCGATAATAAAGATAGTCTCTCGCGGCATAATCGCCGCTCTGACTTCCTCCTGATCCGGCGGCATCATCATCAAAAGGTAATGCGGTTTGCCATCAAGCGTTTCGACAAAAGACATTGCCCGCGGAGTTGCTGACGGTACCGGTCGCCATACCAGCTCGAAATCGTGATCCATCGCGACCGTTCCTGTTCGCAGCGACACTTCGTACTGGCCATTGTCCTCGGCAACCCTGACCGGATGGTATCGGCTGGCGATAATCTCCAGCGGCATGCCGGCATTAACGGTAGCGGTCAGCGACAGTTGGTGAGCTTTGGATTTCGTTACCTGCGGAGGCGTTATGGCAGACGCGTCGGGGATGCGATCTGTGTCGGGTGCCCAACCGCTACCGATACGGTCCGGCAAAGGCTTACCTGAAATGTAGCGCGGCGTCAGCGTCATTGGGAATCGAATGCTGAACTGGCCTTCTTCGTAACGAATGTCTTCCAGGTACTCGACTTCGATGACCACCAGCTCGCCGGGCGCAATGTTCGCCACTCTGGTCGTGAACAGGTTGGCTCGCTGCTGCTCAACCAGGCTGGCCTTCTGGCCAGCTTGCCTGGCCTCTTCATAGGTTTTTTTGGCATGTTCCTTTTCCTGAATTTCGCCCTCAATAAATCGTTCACCGATGTGCAGCCGCATCCGATCGACGGCCGCCTTATCGGGCAGTGGGAAGACATAAACTCCCTCAACCCAGTCCTCACTGGTATTCTGAAACTCCTGACGAACCGACACACGGGCAACCAATCCACTGATGTTCATGTTCACGTCGGTATCGAGGAGCGTCGCCGTGGAGTAGCCATTCTCCATACGCAACAGCAAACTGCCTGACTGCATCTCATTCGGTGTCGGATCTTCGGCCTTGACGGCTTCCGGCCCGGAAAGAAGAACGAAGACCAGGGTGAGCACCCAAAGCCATGATCTGAAGTCTGATTCTGTTCGCTGCATGTCCCGTCCCTTGATTCCCTTTTTTGATCTTGATACTCATTAGGCCGAGGCAATCGGTCACCCTGTGGACTAACACATGGCATTACACCGACATAATGTGGCAAATTGTGGCTATTGGAACGGGAGTCTGAAGTGCCAAAACGCATTGCAATTATTGAAGATGAGGCAGCAATCCGGGATAACTATTCGGCAGCATTTCGCCGGGAGGGCTATGCGGTTGAAGGCTTCGACGCCAGAGAACCGGCGCTCAACGCGTTTCTGAACCGCCTCCCGGATCTCGTTGTCATCGATATCAATCTCAAGGACGACGTCGAAGGAGGCTTCGAGTTATGCCGTGAGTTGAGGGCCCGTTCGTCCGACCTGCCCATCATTTTTCTCACGGCAAGAGATAGTGAGTTTGACGCAGTGTCAGGCTTGAGGCTGGGCGCTGATGATTACCTGACGAAAGATATCAGCCTGCCGCACCTCATGGCACGCATTGCAGCGTTGTTCCGGCGCATGGATGCGATGAAAAAACCGCAGGGCAATGACAGCCGTCTGACGCGTGGCGATCTCGCCATCGATATCGAACGAATGACAGTACATTGGCAGGATCAGTCAGTCAGCCTCACGCTGACCGAGTTTTGGCTGGTGCACGCGATGGCGAGGTATCCGGGGCACGTCAAAAACAGGCAGCAACTAATGGATGCAGCGCAAGCCGTCCTCGACGACAACACCATCACGTCGCACATCAAACGCATTCGCCGAAAATTCATCGCAATAGACGCCGAATTCGATGCTATCGAAACCGTCTACGGTATGGGTTACCGCTGGCTGGGCAACTAAGCTCCCTACGACATGACCCTGAAGCGTCAGCTACTCCTCGTCAGCCTGTTGGCACTCATGCTGCCCTGGGCTGGATGCGAGTTCATCCGCGAGACTGAGTCTGCGCTGCGCAGCGGACAACAACAAATGCTGGCTGGCACGGCTCGTGCACTTGCAAACTCCATGGCGGGATACGCTGAAGAATACCCGGACCGTATAGTCAACGGTCTGCCGACCGAGCAACTGTTCTTACAGTCACTGGGTACAGAGCCGCGAATCGACGGCTACTTTGATGACTGGCTCCTGCAACCAACATCGCTGAAATCCGTTCGCGGTACTGAGGGACCAATCCAGATGGCAATCGGGTCCTACGGCAGAATGGTCTACGTCTATGTCGATGTTCGCGACAAAAACGTGATCTACGCGACAGCAGATACCGCGATTCTGGATGACGGACCGTTATTCGCAGATCGCGTCACTCTGATAAGCAGCAGTCCACCGTATCTCGAAGAGCAATTCGTCTTCGCTGCAGAGGCGCCCGGAGCGATCGTCAGCTACAAGCAGGACCAGTACGGTTTCGCGCCAGAGCCAGCGATTAAGGCGCACTGGCAGGATGTTCCCGGTGGCTACCGGGTGGAAGCACGAATACCCGCCGATTTGCTCAGCACCAGCCTGGGTCTCGTCATTAGCAACACGGCAGCCAGGAATCAGCGTCCTGCGCGCATCAGTAGTTATTCCGGGCGGACGCCGCCGCCCGCAGTCAGACCCTCGGGAGAACTGCATTCGGTGGCTCTAAACCTGGTGCAACCGGGTATGCGCCTATTGGTAACCGATGCTTCCGGCTGGCGAATTGCGATGGCGGGTGAACTGCCTGTCGTGGCCACCGATAATTCTTTTGGCAAAGGATGGTCGCGTCGTATTTACGACTTGCTGGTTGAGTCGGGAGAAGCAGTAACATCGGCTGAGCCAGACGCCACAGGCCGCGAGCAAGAGCCATACGTCAGTGCAGCCTTGAGCGGCCGGGAAATGGCGAGCTGGTTCAGAGGCGATGACAGCGGCCTCGCAATCGTAGCAGTCGCGGCGCCCATTATTGACAGAAACTCACAGGGCGATCAGATTCTCGGCGCGCTGATTCTGCAGCAGGGCACAGACGCAATCCTCAGTCTGACGAATGAAGGCCTGGCACGTCTGATCAGTTTGACGCTGGTCGCGACGCTACTTGTTGCCGGCACTCTCGTTGGCTATGCATCCTGGCTATCACGCCGAATTCGCCACTTGTCTGTCGCGGCTTTAGACGCCCTCGACAACGAGACTCTGCAAGCAGCTCTGCCAAGCGCCCTCGCGGAAGATGAAATCGGCGATTTGTCACGAAGCTTCTCATCGGTGCTTCAGCAACTCGGCGACTACAATGCCTATCTCAGAACCCTGGCGTCAAAACTATCGCACGAGCTGCGCACACCGCTCGCTATCGTCACCTCGTCGCTGGAAAATCTTGAGCACGAAGCCTTGAATGAGGCTTCCGCGGGCTACACAGCTCGAGCGCGCGAAGGCACCGATCGATTGCGGCGCATCCTGACCGCAATGAGCGAAGCCAGCCGCGTTGAGGAATTGATGGAACATGCAGAACCGGAGTCATTTGACCTGCAAAAAGTTCTGTTCTCGACCGTCAATGCCTACCGTGATGTATACAAAGAGCGTTCATTCGACTTCGACAGTACGCTGCCTTCTGCTCCTGCAACCGGATCACCAGAGCTCATCATTCAAATGCTCGACAAACTGGTCGATAACGCCGTTGGTTTTAGTGCCACCGGCGATACGATCAGAATAGGACTCGATGGAGAGGAAGGCCAGTTGCTGCTTACGGTGACGAATCCCGGGCCACCGCTTCCGGATCGTATGCGTACGCAATTATTCGACTCGATGGTCTCAATGCGTGGTGGCGAAAATTCGCGGCACCTGGGTCTCGGACTGTATGTCGCCAAACTCATTGTCGAAGGCCACGGCGGTAGTATTGCCGCAGACAACGTTAAAGACGGCGTTGTGTTTGAAGTTCGACTTCCGGGTCAGGATTCCAGGTAACGAACGATACCTGCGGCTGCCTCACGGCCCTCGTGAACGGCCGTTACTACAAGATCAGATCCTCTGACCATGTCACCACCGGCGAAGATTTTCGGATTGCTTGTCTGGTACGGAAAATTCCCCAGCGACGCTACCCGGACTCGACCGCTCGGCAGTGTTTCGACTGAAAAGTCATCGAACCAGGCGGGCGGGTCTGGCCGGAATCCAAACGCGATAATAACCGCATCGGCAGGAAGTACTTCCTCAGTACCCGGAACCGGCTCCGGTCTGCGACGACCATCAGAACCCACCTCTCCGAGCTCCGTTCGCACGACGCGAACACCGTCAACACGATCTTTGCCTACGATCTCCAGTGGCTGCCGGTTGAACAGGAACTGCACGTTCTCCTCTTTGCTGTTCGCGACTTCGCGACGTGACCCGGGCATATTTTCTTCGTCGCGTCGGTAGGCGCAAGTAACACTCGCCGCACCCTGACGAATCGCTGTTCGATTGCAGTCCATACCGGTATCTCCGCCACCAAGAACGACAACTCTTTTTCCCTCCAGACTGACAAACGGGACGTTCGGATCGTTATACCCAAGCTCCTCGTAAATATTCGATACCAGGTACGGCAACGCCTCAAGAACACCGGGCAAATCCTCGCCTCGAAACTCACCTTTCACGTAGTCGTAGGTACCCATCCCGAGGAACACTGCGTCGAATTCGTCGAACAGATCCTGGAAGGGTTTGTCGTCTCCAATTCGAGTACCAAGGACAAACTGAACACCCATACCTTCCAGAATCTCACGGCGTTGTTCGACAACGCGCTTTTCCAGCTTGAACGGCGGGATGCCGTAGGTCAGTAGACCGCCAATATCCGGGTAGGCATCGTAGACAACTGACCTCACGCCGTTTCGCGCCAACACATCGGCAGCTGCAAGGCCGGCCGGGCCTGCACCAACGACCGCCACCCTTTTTTCCGTGTCGATGACATTCGACATATCGGGTCGCCAACCCTGCGCAATGGCCTCATCGGTGATGTACTTTTCTATGCTGCCAATAGTCACAGCACCATTGGCTTCATGTAGCGTGCAGGCGCCCTCACAAAGCCTGTCCTGCGGGCAGACCCGGCCACAAATCTCCGGCAAGGAATTCGTTTGATGCGACAGCTCGGCAGCTTCAAACAACTTGCCGTCCTCTATCAGTGCCAGCCAGTTCGGAATGTAGTTGTGCACAGGGCA
>Ga0164320_10000536_pt1 | contig 12659 bp, 10 predicted proteins | sample GuaBasSediGuay11_FD_113736 | JGI IMG/M metagenome (GOLD analysis project Ga0164320, IMG submission 113736) | Subseafloor sediment microbial communities from Guaymas Basin, Gulf of California, Mexico - Guay11, Core 4567-28, 0-3 cm | ecosystem: Environmental > Aquatic > Marine > Hydrothermal...
GCCTGCCGAAGCACCAAAGGCCGCTGAAGACGCGCCTGCAGAACCTTCTGTGCCCAGCGAAACTAGCGAAACAGCCGCTGCCGACGCCCCTTAGGCTGCCGGTACAGGGCACGCACAAACACCAGGCCGCCCAAGAAGCCGCCGATGTGCGCGAACCACGCGACGCCGCCACCACCGTCCGCGATGATGCCGAGCGATAGGTAGCCCAGCACGAGCTGCATCACGAACCACAGCGCGATGAAGATCCAGGCCGGCACTTCCATGAAGTGAAGGAAGATGAAGATCGGGATGACCGTGACGACGCGGGCATGCGGGAAGAGAGTCAGGTAACCTGCCAAAACGCCCGAAATCGCGCCAGATGCGCCGATCATTGGCACCATGCTGTCCGGGTCCACGGCGACCTGCCCGACGACCGCGCCCACCCCGCAAAGCGCGTAGAACAACACAAAGCGGAACCGGCCGAGCGCGTCCTCGACGTTGTCACCGAAGACGTGGAGGAAGAGCATGTTGCTTCCGAGGTGCAGCCACCCGCCGTGAAGGAACATGCTCGTGAACGGTGTGACCCAGCTCCCGACTGCACCCCCGTCGGCGCGAGGCACGGTCCAGTGTCCGTGGACGATCACTTCCGGGATGACCCCGAAGCGCATCATCATCGCTTCGGCTGCCGGATCGGTGAGGTTCAGGGTTCCGAGAAAAATGAGCACGTTGGCACCGATGAGGGTCCACGTGACGATGGGCGTGCGGCGCGTATGGTTGATGTCGCGGATCGGGATCACGGTGCAGCGCGGACCATAGCGCGTCGCCGAGGCAGCGGCAGTGCCTCGTGCTAAGGCACCTCAATGGATGCGGGCCACCTCCTTGGACCTACGGGACCCTTGGCCCGCGGCGTTTCCGGCTACGAGCATCGTCCCGGCCAGGTTCGGATGGCCCGAGCCGTGCAGGACGTGCTCGAGCACGACGGGACTCTCCTGATCGAGGCCGGGACCGGCACGGGCAAGACTTGGGCGTATCTGATTCCCGCGGCGATGAGTGGGCGACGGGTCCTGGTGTCGACCGGCACTCGCGCACTGCAGGACCAGATCATGGAGAAAGACCTGCCGGCCCTCAAGCATCACCTCGGCATCGAGATCGACGCGGTCTGCGTGAAGGGCCTCGGCAACTACCTCTGTCGTCGCCGATTCGACGAGCTCTCGACCAGTGTGGACGCCACCCAACCGCGCTTTGCGCGCTCGTTGCCCACGCTTCGAAGCTGGGTCGAGACGACTGATTCCGGAGACCGCGCGACCCTGGCCTCGATCGCCGAAGAAGACCCGATTTGGTCACGCGTGGTGAGTGGTTCAGACACTCGAATCGGCGCCCGTTGTGGATACTACGACGAGTGCTTCGCGACACGTGTACGCCGGCGCGCAGAGGGCGCTCAGCTCGTGGTGGTCAATCACCACTTGTTCTTCGCCGACCTCGCGCTGCGAGATACCGGCTTCGCTTCGGTACTACCGGACTACGACGCGGTGATCTTCGACGAGGCACATCAGATCGAGGACACCGCAACGCTCTTCTTCGGCTCCCGCGTATCGGTGGCCATGCTCGAACGGCTGGTGCGCGACGCCCGAGCAGCCCTTCGCGGTGAATCCGGTGGTGCGCTCGCCGGAGAGCGCCGTGCCGACGGGCAGCGGCACGAGACCCGCCTGCTCGACGCGGTGCTGCAGCAGTCCTCCAACTTCTTCAGCGCCCTACCCGCCAACGGCGGTCGCGTCTCGCTGCCCCCCGAAGCGATCCCGCAAGACGCGCTATTCGCATTGGACAACGTCCTCGCGGAGCTCTCCGCGTCATGCCGGAACGCTCGGCCGCCCCAAGAGAACGTCCTGCAACTCGCGAGGCGGGCCGACCAACTCCGTGACGCACTCGGTTCGCTCGATGCCGCGGGGCAAGTGAGCTGGGCAGAGGGGAGCGGCAGGAGCTCGTCTGTAGGTTCGAGCCCGATCGACGTCGGCCCGCTGTTGCGTGAGCGACTCCACGAACGCGTTCCCTGTGGGGTGTTCACCAGCGCAACGCTGACCACGGGTGGCGACTTCGGCTTCGTCAAACGTCGCCTCGGAATCGAAAGCGAAGTCAGCGAAGAAGTCGTCGAGTCCCCCTTCCGCTACGAAGAGCAAGCCGCGCTGTACGCGCCGTTGCATCTACCCGACCCCCGCGCGTCGGACTTTCCGGACATTGCCGTCAAAGAGATCCTCGAGCTCATCCGCTTGTCGGAAGGGGGCGCTTTCGTCCTTTCCACCTCCCTTCGCATGATGCGACTGCTCGCCAAGCGTGTGGGCGACGAGCTCGACCAAGAGTGGTTCGTTCAAGGCGATGCTCCGAAACAGACGTTGCTCGACCGATTTCGCGACCAAGGCAACGCGGTGTTGTTCGCAACAGCGAGCTTTTGGGAAGGTGTCGACGTCCCGGGCGCCGCTCTTCGACTCGTGATCATCGACAAGCTGCCCTTCGACGTTCCGAGCGACCCCGTGGTGGCGGCCCGTTGCGAGCGGCTCGACGAAGCGGGCGAATCGTCCTTCATGCGGTACCTCGTTCCGGCCGCTGCCTTGTCGCTGAAGCAGGGGTTCGGGCGGCTGATCCGAACCACCCAGGACCGTGGTGTCGTGGCGATTCTCGACTCCCGAATCCGCCGAAAAGGCTATGGAAAAGTCTTTCTTCGAAGCCTTCCTCCGGCCCGGGTGTGCGACACTCTCGATGAGGTTCGGGAGTTCTTGATCTCTGCGGGCCAACACTCCAACATGTCGTCGCGACCCGCGCCGCCAAAGGAGGTCCTGTGACTCAAGCCGTAGCCGAACCCCAAGGCTCTGCAGCCATTCCCGAAGCGGAGCATCGCATCGAGCCCACGTCACAGTCGAAGCTCGACGAAGCGCTTGCGATCCTCGAGGACCACAAGCAGGAGTGGGCAACGCTCGCGATCGACGAACGCATCGAGCTCCTCGAGCACGTCCGCGATGGAATGGTCGCCGTAGCGGAACGTTGGATGGACGCGGCCATGGAAGCCAAGGGCATGACTCCCGGCACGGGCGAGGAAGGCGAGGAGTGGCTTGCTGGTCCCGGGGCGATCGTCAAGAACCTGTCGCTCTTGATCGCGTCGCTTCGCGACATCGACGACCATGGTGTTCCGCAGCTTCCCAAAAAGCCGTACACGCGCGCCGATGGTCAGGTTGTGGCGCCCGTCTTCCCGGCCGACGGCTGGGACGGCGTTCTGTTCATGGGGTTCACTTCCGAGGTCTGGATGCAGCCGGGCGTCACCCTCGACAACCTGAGCGAGAACCAGGCCGCGTTCTACAAAGAGAAATCGCCCAAAGGAGTGCTCGCCTTAGTGCTCGGCGCAGGCAACGTCGCTTCGATCGGGCCGATGGATGCGCTCTACAAGCTCGTCGTGGAGGGCCAGGTCGTCCTGTTGAAGATGAATCCGGTCAACGAGTATCTCGGCCCGTTCGTCGACGAGGCATTTGCACCGCTCCGCGAGCGAGGTTTCTTTCGGGTGGTGTACGGCGGCGCCGCAGAAGGCGAGTATCTTTGCACGCATCGATTGGTCGAAGAGATTCACATCACCGGATCGGACAAGACTCACGATGCCATCGTCTTCGGCGTTGGCGAGGAAGGAGCACGTCGCAAGGCGAATCGCGAGCCCCGCAACACCAAGCGGCTGAGTAGCGAGCTCGGCAACGTGAGCCCGATCATCATCGTCCCAGGGCCCTGGTCGCAAAAGGACCTCGACTTTCACGGCGTCAACCTCGCCTCTTCGTTGTGCAACAACTCCGGGTTCAACTGCGCCGCAACCCGGGTCGTCATTCAGCACGAGCAGTGGGACCAGCGCGAGGCTTTGCTCCAATCTTTTCAGAGGGCATTGCAGAACGCCGACGATCGGAAGCCGTACTACCCCGGCGCCGAAGACCGCCAGAAGATGTTTGTCGAGCGCCACCCAGACGCCGACGAGTTCGGGGCCAAAGGCCCGGGCCAGGTCCCGTGGACGCTGATCCATCATCTCGACCCCAGCCAAACCGATGACATCTGCTTCACCACCGAATCGTGGTGCGGTCAGGCCAGTGAAACCGCGCTTTCGGCGGATTCGGTCGCCGAGTACATCGATAAGGCGGTCGACTTCTGCAACGACTCGGTCTGGGGGACCCTCAACGCCGGCATCTTCGTGCATCCCAAGTCGCTCAAAGACCCTGCGGTTGCTGCGGCTGTCGAGCGAGCGATCGCCAACCTTCGGTACGGAAGCATCGGCATCAACCATTGGCCCGCACTCAACTACGCATTGGTCACCCCGACCTGGGGTGCGTTCCCAGGGCATACGACCGAAGACATTCGCTCCGGCCGAGGCATCGTGCACAACACGTACATGTTCGACAAGCCGCAGAAGTCCGTGCTGCGTGGGCCGTTCCGCGTTTGGCCGAAGCCCCTTTGGTTCATCGACAACAAGGCCGGAGCCTCCGTCGGCCGAAAGATGACGTATTTCAACGCGGACCCGTCGTTGATGAGGCTTCCCGGCATCCTTTGGGCCGCGATGTTCGGCTAGAGGGGACTTGAGGGGACTTGAGGGGGAGTTGAGGGGACTAGAGGGGGACTTAGAGGGGGACTAGAGGGGTTCGCGCGCGAGCAGGGCTTCGTAGGCGCGGCCGGGCTCGGCATCGGTCGCCACGTCGAGGCCCGCATCCTGCCAACCCGCCTCTTGGACCTGGCCGAACGGGTCGCGCGTGCCGTGGAACCCCGCGCGCTGGTCCAGGACCGTCTTGAACCCCGCGTTGAGCAAGCCCTGTGCCGCGCGCAGCGAGCGAGCGCCTGTCTTACAGCCGAGCACGAGCTTCGCATCCTTCGCAAAGGCGGCGGCCACCACGGACAGGAAGTCTGGGTTCGGGCGCATGCCTGACGGCGTCGCGTGCAACAACGGGATGTTGTAGGCGCCCGCGGGATGGCCCGCATCGAACTCCGGGATGGATCGAACGTCGAGGTACACATGGCCGCCCTCTTTCACGAGCGCGTCTGCCTCCTGCGGTGAAACCCGTTTGACGGTCATGCCGTAGCTCTAGGGTCGCCCCCGACGAGAGCAAGCCGGCGTGTCAGTGTTTCGTACTCTGCAGGAACAGTTTCTCGAGGGTTTGGCGTTCCGGGATCATCGCATCGAGCCGCGCGCCCGCCGCGTTCGAGACCCGAATGATTTCATCGACCGCGTTCTGACCTTCGACCCGCAGGGTGAGATGCCCGCCGCCGTAATCGAGGATCGCTCCTCGTGAGCTGAGCGCATCCTTGAGTGCGTGCGACGCGCCACTCAGGCGAACCTCGACCCGGCGTCCTGCGGTCTCCACCAGGTCGTGCACCCGTCCTTCGGATGTAATTTTGCCTTGCTGCATGATCACGACTCGGTCGCACAGCTCCTCTACATCGCTCAGGATGTGGCTCGTGAACAAGAGCGTCTTTCCCCGTTCTCGTTGCTCGAGCAGCAAGTCACGCACCTCTTTTCGGCCGATGGGGTCGAGGCCGCTCATCGGCTCGTCGAGTATCAAGAGCTCCGGGTCGTGCAACAGCGCCTGCGCGATCCCGATCCGCTGCATCATGCCTTTGGAGAACTTCCCGATAGGCCGGTCCACCGCGTGGCGAAGACCCACTTTGTCGATCATGGCCTCGGAGCGAGCAAGCCGATCGGCTTTCGAAAGGCCGACCAGCCGTCCACACAGGTCCAGAAACTCGAGCGGCTTGAGGTACTGATAGATGTACGGGTTCTCCGGCATGTAGCCGACCCGCTTGGCCGCTTCGCGATCGTCTGCCGACCGGCCAAAGAGCCGGATCTCGCCCTCGGTCGGGAAGATGAGTCGAAGGATCGCCTTGATGGTGGTTGTCTTGCCCGCGCCGTTGGGTCCGAGGAGGCCGAAGATCTCCCCTCTCTTCACGTTGAAGCTGGTGCCGTTGACTGCCTCCACGCGCTTTCGGAAAAACCCGATGTGAAAGACCTTTCGAAGACCTTCCACCTCCAACACGAGATCATCACTCATGGAGCACCCCTCGAAGACATCGGACCACGGCCTCGACCTCGTTGTTGCGCATCTGCGGATAGAGCGGAAGCGCGATCCCGCGCGCTGCGAGATGCTCGGCGATGGGCAGCGAGGCCTCACTGCCCGCAAAGCTCCCGAGCTTGTGAATCGCGAACGACAGAAGCCCGGCCTCGACGCCGCGCTCGCGCATTTTTTCGCGTACGGTGTCGCGGTCGTGGCCTTGAGGCAGGACCACGCCAAAGGTTTGATAGTTGGATTCCGAGCCGTCCGGGGTCCTTTGAAGATCGATTTCGCCGCCCCAGGCGTCGCGATAGAGGGCTGCGATCTCGCGCCGTCGTGCGACCATCTCGTCGAGGCGCTGGAGCTGCGCCAGCCCCAGCGCGGCGGCAATGTCGGTCATCCGGAAGTTGCCGGCCGCCACGACGAACTCTCCGCGTAGCTGTCCGTGGTTGCGCAGCATGCGGAGCTTTTCGGCAAGGTCATCGTCGTCGGTGAGGCACATTCCGCCTTCCCCCGTCGTTAGGATCTTCCGCGGATGAAAGCTCAAACACGATATCTTGCCGAGGCTGCCGCACGGACCGCTCGCAAAACGGCTCCCCAACGCGCACGCTGCATCTTCGATGATGGGCAGCGCTCCGAGCGCCTCGCGGATCTGTTCGGCGCGCGCCGGGTTGCCGAACTGATCGATCACGATTGCCGCTCTCGTGTTGCCGTTGCGCGCTTCGCGCAGAGCCTCCGCGGTGCTGTTCCACTCGTCCTGATCGACGTCGACGAACCGAACCTTCGCCCCGGCAACTCGAATCGCATGCGCTGGGCTCGGCCAGCTCAACGCCGGACACAGCACCTCGTCGCCCGGCCCCACTTGGAGCGCCCTGAGCGCGAGCTGCAGCGCAGCGGTTCCGCTGGAGACCGCGATGGCGTGCGTGCGGCCGACCAGGGCGGCGACCGACTGCTCGAACCGCTCGACTAGCGGTCCCTGCACGAGCTGCCCAGATTCGAGAACGGCGGCGACGGCGCGCTGCTCGTCCTCGCCGATCCACGGTTTTGCCAGGTGGATCAAGATGACTTGATCTTACCAGCTCGGCCCCGCAAACGACCAGATTGCGGGGCTCGGCCGCTGGCCGCACCCTACGCCTGTGGATCCCGCGCTTCAGCTCGACTCACTGGAACGAGCCCTCACACGCCTCGGGATTCGCTTGGTCGAGGAGGAGCTCCCCGAGGAAGCCCATATCGATGGGGGCCTGTGCACAGTCGAGGGTCAGCTCGTGCTCTACGTCTCGCCCACGGCCCCTCCGTGGCGCCGCGCCGAGGTGCTGCTCCGCGCCCTCCGCCGATTGCCTCACGGGGACGTGTGGCTTCCGCCGGAGATCCGCCGGCTACTGCAGAGCGACCATTTCTGCGGCAACCCCGTTCGACTGGTAGGCTTGAAGGGCGAGGGAAAAACTTGAGTGGTTTAGGCTTGATACTTTCAGGGGGCGGCGCACGAGGCGCGTACGAGGTCGGCGTCCTCGAGTACATTTTCAGCGAGTTCGCAGACGCACAGGGCAACGCCCCAAAGGTCGACCTGATCTCGGGAACCAGCGTGGGCGCGGTCAACGGCGCGTTCGTCGCGTCGGCCATTGGCGAGATGCCCGGCGCCATGAAAGATCTCGCGTCGTTCTGGACGGACCTCGAGCTTGCGGACGTGCTGGGATTCGGTTTCAAGCAAGCCGCAGGCCTCTACCGCGTGCTCCTCGGTGGCACCGGTCAGGCGCGCGGGGTGTTCGACCCCGCACCGCTATCGGCGCTCGTCGGAAGGGCCGTTCGATGGCGACGGCTCCGGCGGAACATTGAAAGCGGAGCCCTCCGCGGCCTCACCGTCAGCACGACGCACGTCGGCACCGGGCAGCCCGTGATTTTTGTCGATGCCGCCCCGGGCGTTGGAATTCCCAAGGGTTTGGGCCTCCATGCGCTGGTCCGGCGGGCCAAGATCGGCCAGCACCACGTGCTTGCATCCGCAGCGATTCCGCTGATCTTCCCCGCGGTCGATATCGGCGACGAGATCCATTGCGACGGAGGTCTTCGCCTCAACACGCCGATGGGTCCTTCGGTGCACCTCGGGATGAATCGCCTGTTGGTGGTCGGGCTTTCGACTCCACACCCAGCGGGACGGCGCGCCGTGCAAGACGGTAAGTACCCGGGCGCGACCTACATGCTCGGCAAGGTGCTCAACGCGTTTCTACTCGATCACCTCAACACCGATCTTCTCGAGGTGCAGCGCATCAACGATTTCCTGAAGGACGGTATCCACGCTTACGGGCCCGAGTTCCTCGACCGCATCAACGAAGCCGCGAAAGCGCGCGGTGCGTTGGCAGAGCGCCGCTTGCTCAACTCGCTCGTGCTCCGGCCCACCACCGACATCGGCCAGGTTGCCTCCGACTACCTCGCTTCCAATCGCGTTCGTTTCGGCAAGAGCCTCGGTCGCGCGTTCATCAGCATGTTGGACGTCGGCGCTGGGGCGGACGCCGACTTGGCGAGCTACCTCTTGTTCGACGGTGGCTTCGCGCAGACCCTCATCGAAATGGGGCGCCGCGATGCGCACGCGAGACGAGACGAGATCGAGGCTTTTCTATTTGAGGACCCCGACGCCATCCTATCCCCATCCAACACTGTGGAGACGGTGGAACATTCAGAGTCCAAGCCTCCGGAATAGCAGAGACTTCGCAGCCCCCAACACCTGTGGACAAACAGTGGAACCCTGACCATGGGGTCAGTGACATTGTAATATTGTACCCATACAGTCGGCTGTGGTACGCTCCATGGGTGGCTCAACCCAGCGTCGCGCACATCTCTGAAAACGCGACTCAGTCGTCGCACCGCCTCGTCCAGAACATCGGGCTCGTCGTCCGAGGCAAAGAAGAAGTCATCAAGTTGGCTGTCGTCTCGCTTCTGGCGCGGGGTCATTTGCTTCTCGAGGACGTGCCGGGCGTAGGAAAGACCACTCTGGCTCGGGCGCTCGCGGCGTCGGTAGGCGTCTCCTTCCGGCGCCTTCAATGCACCTCCGACTTGATGCCCACCGATGTGTTGGGCGGCAATGTGTTCAATCAGCTGCAGGGCACATTCGAATTTCGGCCCGGTCCGATCTTCACCCAGGTTCTTCTCGCCGACGAGGTCAACCGCACCACGCCCAAGACGCAAAGCGCGCTGCTCGAAGCCATGGATGAACGCCAGGTTTCGATCGACGGTGAGACGCACCAGCTCGAAGAGCCGTTCTTCGTCGTGGCGACGCAAAACCCACAAGAGTTTTACGGAACATATCCTTTGCCGGAGTCCCAGCTCGATCGCTTTTTGGTGCGCCTGAGCATCGGCTACCCGCCGCCAAGCGTCGAACGCGAGGTGCTTACGCGTCGCGGTGCCGATCCGGTCCAACAGCTCGAGCCGGTCATGAGCGCTAGCGAGCTGCGGCATGTGCAGCAGGCGGTCGACTCGGTGCGCGTGGACGACGCGATCCTCGACTACCTACACCGAATCGTGATCGCCACGCGCAACACACCTCTGTTGTCGATCGGCGTATCCACTCGAGGTGCGCTCGGTTTCGAGCGGGCGGCCCGGGCTCGCGCGTTGGTGGAAGGGCGGACCTTCGTGCTTCCCGATGACGTCAAAGCGCTCGCGGGCCCCGTCCTGGCCCACAGGGTGAAGATCGGTGGTGGCTTGGGCGGCGGAGCGGCTCGCAACGACGCGCAACGCGTGATTCACGAGCTACTCACGGTCGTGGCCGTCCCTATCTGATCGGTCCCATCGATGCGGATCTTTCGACGAAGGCGGAGCAGAAGGCGGTTTCGACTCACACGCGAAGGCCGCGCGTTTCTCTTCATCACGATCGGTGTGGGCCTTGCGGCGGTCAACACGGCAAACAATCTTCTCTACCTCGTCCTTGGTCTGCTCCTCAGCCTCTTGCTGGTGAGCGGCGTGCTCAGCGACCTGGCGCTCTGGCGACTCCAGATCAAACGCAAGCTCCCGACGCGCCTGTTCGCCGGGAGGCGCTCCTACATGGATGTGGCGTTGCTCAACGAGAAGCGCTGGCTCTCCAGCATTTCGATCGAAACCATCGACGAGCTCGACGGTGCCGAGACTGAGGCCGCAAGGTTCGTTCGCGTCGGGCCGGGCGAGACACAGGTTGCAAGCTACGGCTTCGAAACGAAGCGCCGGGGGGTCATCGAGCTTGGCACGATGCGGGTGCTCACGCGCTACCCGTTTGGACTCATCGAGAAGGGCTACGTCACGTACCTTCCCGACGAGGTCATCGTCTATCCGCAGTTGCTCGAATACGTCGCCACGCCGGTCAGTCGTCCCATGCAAGGTGATGCTGCGCCCATCCACCAGACCGGTCGGGGCAGCGAGTTCGCCGGCAGCGTCCGTTTCTATCGTGAAGGCGACGAGGCGAGGGACATTCATTGGAAGCGAACGGCCAGCCGGGGCGAGCTCGTCGTGCGCGAACACGAACGGGATTCGAACGCCCTCGTGACACTGACGGTGAACAACCTTCTCGCGGTGAGCGGCGAGGACGAAGCCGCCTGGACAGAGCGCTTCGAGACTTCGATTTCCGAGGTTGCGACCGCCACCGCCGCCTACCTCACCCAAGGCGTTTCGGTGCAGGTTCAGACCAACGACAGCGTCTCACCGCTGGTCGCCGGAGGCACCCCGCCTGACCCGATCTGGCGTTTCCTCGCGCTCCTCCGGCCATGCCGCGCGCAGGCGCCTCAGGGCCGAAAGAAGAAGCGGTGGGCCGCATGAGGTTCGCCTTCGCTCACAAGCTCGTTACTTACCTGTTCGCAGCTCTCGGCCTGACCGCGCTCATGCTGGGCACGACGTTCAGCCCTGTCGAATCGGTGCTCCTCGTCGCGGCGTTCGTTGCGAGCTGGTTTGCCGAGCCTCCGCTTCTCGATCGCGCCGGGTACTCCCGCTTCTGGAACGCCATGGCGGTCGTGTTTCTCTTCGTTCAGATCGCGCGTGCGTTCTCCGGGGAGGCGTTGCTCAGCGTCGGCGTGCAATACGCTGCCTTCCTTCAGATCTCCCGACTTTCGCATCGCAAGACGGCGGCCGACTATCAACAGATCGCCATTCTCGGGTTCCTACACCTGATCGCCGGCACCGTACTGTCGGCCGGGCTCGACTACGCGGTCGTGTTCTTCGGCTTCGTCGTAGTGATGCCGTGGATGCTTGCCCTCACTCACCTTCGAAAAGAGTTGGAGGACCAACACGGCGCCGGCACCGCCATGCTTCGTGGTGAGCTCAACAGCGAAGAGTTCGCGACGGCTGCGTTCTTCGGCGGCACTACGCTTCTCGCCGTCCCACTGTTCGTCCTGACGGCGGCCATGTTCTTTGCGTTCCCGCGCGTCGGCATGGGGTACTTGTCCAGCCTGGGCGCTCCCACCCAATCGGTTGCCGGTTTCGGCGACGACGTCGAGCTTGGCGGCTTTGGGACGATCCGGGATGACCCCACGGTGGTTATGCGGGTCAAGCCAAAGACCAGGCCCGACCCCCCCCCGCAGTCCATCGGGGTGCGTCTCCGCGGCACGTCGTTCGACCGCTACAACGAGGGCCGCTGGTCGCGTACCCGAACGAAGGGCGCCCTGCTCAAACGTCTTCAAGACGAGTACATCGTTTTCCGTCCGCCTCGACCCGACGACCAGGAGTACGAGATCATTCTCGACCCCATGGAAGAGGCGGTCTTGTTCCTCCCTCGGGGCACTGTGGCGCTCCGGGTCCCACCGACGGTCCGCGCAGGTCGCGATCGATACCGGCAGATTACGCACGCGCCCGGGCTGGACATTCGCTACGGCGGGAGCACCCAAGGTCCCCTCACGTACAAGGCTTTCGTCGCACCGAAGGGCGGCGGTTTCGCGGAGCACATCCCCTCGGCCCTTCGCAAACACTACATCGAAGTCCCCGCTGGCTATGGGCGGGTGGTCGACTTGGCGCGAGAAGTCGTGCGGGGCGCCTCCAATCCGCATGCCCAAGCTCAGCTCGTCGAGCGATACCTTCGTGGAGGCGGCAACTTCCGCTACACCCTCGAGCAACCCGACACCGAAGGCAAAGACCCGCTGCACGTCTTCTTGTTCGAAGCGAAGGCGGGGCACTGCGAGTATTTCTCCACGGCCATGGCTCTCATGATGCGCACGCTCGGGCTGCCGGCGCGCAACGTCACCGGCTTCCTCGGAGCGGACTACAACCCCTACGGCGACTACTACGCCGTTCGCAATGGAAACGCCCATAGCTGGGTCGAAGTGCTCATCAACGGGCGGTGGATCACGTTCGACCCCACGCCGGCCTCGGGGCAGGTGTTCGCCGCGCCTTCGGGCCTGGCGGTCAAGCTCCGCCAGATGATGGACGCCATGCGCGTGCGCTGGGCCGACTACGTGGTCGAGTACAATATTCGGGACCAAGCCAAAGCCCTCCGGGGCCTTGCGGCGTGGTACCGGTCGCTCCGTGGAGCCCGCCGCGCCTCGCAATCGGACGCGGACGACAGCTCAGGCGACGAGCACGATTTCGGCCCGAGTCCGCTCCGCCCCGGCTGGCGCGGGGTTATCGCGATCGTGGGTACGTGCGGCGAGGGCGTGCGGTATGGTCGCTGGCGACCCGCAC
>Ga0164320_10000537_pt1 | contig 12642 bp, 12 predicted proteins | sample GuaBasSediGuay11_FD_113736 | JGI IMG/M metagenome (GOLD analysis project Ga0164320, IMG submission 113736) | Subseafloor sediment microbial communities from Guaymas Basin, Gulf of California, Mexico - Guay11, Core 4567-28, 0-3 cm | ecosystem: Environmental > Aquatic > Marine > Hydrothermal...
ACAGCCAGGAGAAGATCAGAATCAGTGGGAAACCAATCGCCAACAGGATGACAAAGAGTCTGATCAGCGCTGCAGACAGGCCAAACACGGGAAAAAGCGTTTCAACGACCTGGATCAGCAGCCAGGAGGCTGCGAGGTAGGCGATTGCTACTCGCAATACGTTGCGTCGTTTCAATTCCGAGAAAAGCGACATTCGAGCGTCTAGCCTGATCTCATAATGACCACCAAGCGTAGCCTTTTGCTATTGGGAGGCTAGCTTCAGACGATGGCCGGAATGGCCGTCAATCGACCTCTTTATCTCAGGGCTAGAAAGATTTCTTCAACGTCCAGAGGCCCATCAACATCGCGGCGAAGGAAATCGATCATTGACCTCGGTCATGGCGGAGCCGCCGAAGCTCGCGGCGGAAATGCTAGCGGCAGCTGTAGCGACGCGTTGGAATTTCTGCAAAGCCTGTCCTGCCTGGGACGAGGCGCGATCACTCTGCGTCGACTTCGAAATACATAATAAAAACCACGAGTTAAAGTACTCCCAGGATCGAATTTTGGTGACTTCGGCGAGCGAAATGTGAAAAAGTGACCATTGGTGGCGGAACTACTGTGTCAAAGCTGAGAAACAAGTCCGAGAATCAATAGCTTGCGGTCGGTACTATGAGTGCCCGGATATCGTTAAATTGAGTTTGTAGATAGATGAACCTGGACGTCGCACTGTCCATCCTGCTGATCTTCAGCGCCGCCAGCTACCTTTTGCTCGGCTCGCGACTGATTGCCAGCAAACGTGAGATCGGCAGCATGCCGATTGGCGTACTGTTTGTGGTTGTTAGCGTCTGGGTCATGGGCGGCGCCATAGAACTCATGTCCAGCACCTTCGAAGTGTTTGCGATTGGACGAACTGGCCATTTCTTTGGCACCGCGCTCGTTCCGATCGTTGCTTATGTCTGTTTCCGCGAGTACACCGGGTCTGAAACGCCGGTACGTACCCTGATACTTCTGATGATTATACCGACAATGTCGATAGTACTTGCTGCCACGAATCATCACCACGAAGTAATGTGGTTCTTGCCTATCGCTAATGAGGCAGGAGAATTTCTGACTCGACCGGAGCGCTGGGGCCCCTGGTTCCTGTTCGTCCACTTGCCGTACAGCTACGCCGTCATCGGCGCAGCGATAATGACACTGATCGTGCACAGCTCGGCTGTCGCACCGGCCCAGCGTCGAGGTCTGTTCCTGCTGGTCGCCGCCTGCATCGCTCCGCTCACGACGACGGCGGCCTACGATATGGGTTTCGGGCCGAATACGATTTCCTACGTACCTATCGTCTTCGCAGCAATGCTGCCGATCTACGCCTGGCTGATTATCGGCGAACAAATCATCGAGTTTACGCCGCTTGCCTATGAGACGGTCTTCCAGAATATGCAGGACCCGGTCGTGGTGATTGATGAGCAGTGTCGTGTCATCGGCCTCAATCACACCGCGGAAAGAATGCTATCCATCGAGGAAAAGGACGCTTTACGCAAGCCTCTCGAAAACGTACTCGGCGACGATGCGCCCGAGGTTTTCGAGGCGCTGGATTCCGGTCAGCCGCAGAAAATGATGACGAGCACGGGTCGCTTCCTGCACGTGCAGGTTTCCAGAATCGCGACCAATCGAACATCTGCGCGCGGCGGGCGGGTACTGATGTTCCGCGACGTGAGCGATGTCGAAAAGGCCCAGTCCGAGGTTCGCAAGAGCGAAAAATTATTGCGCACACTGATCGATCATTCCGTTAACGGCATCGTACGGTTCCGCTGGGTTCGTGATGACAATGGCAAAAAGATATTGAGATCGATCTTTGCAAACGCAGCAGCAGGGAAATTCCTTGGCAAAGATGCGGACGATATGGTCGACAACACGGCACAGGAGATCGTCAACCTGGCGACCTGTGGCATGGAGGAAAACGCTGCCGACGATATTCTTGATCAGTTTGAACAAGCGGCGTACAGCGGTAACAGCCTTGATGTCGAAATTCGACATCGTCGCAAGGGCGTTGGTCGTTGGCTGCGGATGATCTGTGAGCCTGTTGGTGATGGTATCGCCGCAACATTCGTCGACATAACGGATGGCAAAGCGAAAGAGCGCCAGATGGAGTCCATTGCAACATCGGATCCTCTGACAGGCGTCTTGAACCGACGTGGTTTCGAACGGGATGCCGCTCGTCGCCTGACGGATAGCGCCGACGATGCAACAGGCGCTCTTTTGTTTATTGACCTCAATGATTTCAAGCAGATTAACGATGAATTCGGCCACGAAGTTGGTGATCAGTTGCTGACGGTCGCATCTGAGCGATTGATGAGAAGTCTCAGATCTTGCGACATCATTGGGCGTCCGGGCGGTGATGAGTTTGTTGCCCTGGTTCCGGATGTTGACGCCGATGTTGCGGACGAGCTCGCAACCCGCCTTACCGAAGCGCTTGAAGAGCCCTACCTGATCGGGCGACAGAAACTGAGCTGTGCGGCAAGCATCGGTCTGGCCCTCTATCCCAAGAATGCCAATACATTGACCGGGTTATTGCGCGAGGCGGATCAAGCGATGTACCGGGCGAAGGCACGGTGCCGTGGTGTGACCGATATTCAGGGCAGGGACTTGCTCGAAAAGGCCGTGTAAAATCAGTGCAGCGACCGCTGTATTAGGGTCTAATTGACGGTCAATGCATTGCAGGCCGATCCTTGAAACCCGCCACGCCTAACACTCAATCCGATAGTTCCGCCGTTATCCATCTCCAGGGTTTGCAGCGCCGATACGTCATGGGTGCCGAGTTCATCGATGCGTTGCGCGCCGTCGATCTTGATGTCGAGGAAAACGAATACCTCGCGATTATGGGCCAGTCCGGCTCCGGAAAGTCCACGCTGATGAATATTATTGGCTGTCTGGATCGGCCGACGGCTGGGGAGTACTGGCTCAACGGGCAGCGTGTATCAAAAATGAATGATCGCCAGCTTGCCCGTGCCAGAAACCAGGCGATCGGTTTCGTTTTTCAAACCTTCAATCTGTTAAGTCGAATGACGGCGCTTGCCAATGTTGAGGTGCCGTTGATCTACAGCGGTCTGAATCGTAAAGATCGATTCACGCGCGCGAAATCAGCGCTGGAAACCGTGGGGCTTGGCGATCGCATGATGCATCGACCATCAGAATTGTCCGGGGGGCAGCGGCAGCGTGTCGCAGTCGCACGTGCGCTGGTCACTAACCCAAGCATATTGCTTGCGGACGAGCCGACCGGAAATCTGGATTCGAGCACCGGCAACGAAATTATGAAATTATTCGACAGCTTGCATGAGCAGGGCAACACACTGATCGTGGTTACTCACGAGCAGCACGTCGCCGATCACGCCGAACGAATTGTGCGCCTCAGCGATGGCGATATTATTAGTGATAAGAAATCCTAAGAAGTAAGACATTGAAAATAATGATGAAACGATTCGCATTGCTTTTGGCCCTTTTAATTCTTGCCGCGTGTGCTGAGGAAGAAATCTCCGGCCCGGTATACGACACGGCTGGTGTTGAATGGCGAACCCTTGAGGTGGTGGTCAGTTCCGCAGGAATCGTCGAGCCATTGGCGACGGTCGAAGTTAAATCGAAGGCGTCTGGTGAGGTGCTCGATTTGTTTGTCGCGACAGGCGACAAAGTTGAACAGGGGTCGCTGATGGTGACCATTGATCCGCGGACCGTCAGGAATCGCCTGGATCAGTCAGACGCGGAACTCAAAGCGGCGCTGTCGAGGCGCGAGATTGCCCAGACACAGATTGAGCGGGTCGAATCGCTGGTCGAGGCGGGAACACTGACCCAGTCGGACCTGGAACAAGCGCAGCTCGATCTGGCGAACTCGGAAGCACAGGTCGTTACGTCCAGAGTAAGCGTTGAAAACGCCCGTATCGCGGTGGACGATACCGATATCCGGGCGCCGATCGCCGGCACAATTATTTTTAAGCCTGTTGAGATAGGGCAGGTTATTTCATCGCCGACACAGGATTTCTCGGGCGGCACCATGCTGATGCAGATGGCGGACCTGAGCGCGGTTCAAATCCGCTCGCTGGTGGATGAAACTGACATCGGCAAGATCAGGGCAGGCATGACCGCCAGCGTCACGGTTGCGGCGTATCCCAATCAGCCATTCCCAGGCGAGGTACTGAAGATCGAGCCGCAAGCAGTGCTCGAGCAAAACGTCACAATGTTTGCCGTCCTGATTTCCATCCAGAATCCCGATGGCCTGTTAATGCCGGGAATGAATGCCGAAGTCGAAGTCTCAATTGCCAGAAGTGAAAACGCGATGACGATACCCGTCATGGCGTTGCGTACGAGCCGTGACCTGACGTCGACAGCCGGGATTCTCGGGCGCTCGGAAGATGATATTCGCAATGCGCTTTCTGACAGCGGTGGTGGCAAGCCGGCAGCGGATCCGGACGCTCCTGAGACGATTGAAATGCGCGGGCAGACAATCGAACTGCCGAAGGGTGTGAAAGCCGAAGATGTACGCAAATTGATGGACAAACGGCGCAACGGCGGATCATTGACAGCACAAGAGCAGAAACTTATACGATCACTTTTTCAAGGTTCGGGATCACGGTCCGGGTCTCAGCCGAAATCCGACTATCGTTTTGGCGGTGAGTTTTGGGTGGTTCTCGACACCGAAGGTCAGGAGATCCGGAAAGTTACAACGGGCGTTACCGACTTGAGCGACGTTGAGATCTTAAGTGGTCTGGACGAGTCAGAGCGTGTATTGATATTGCCAAGCAGCCACCTGATCGAAACGCAGCAGGACCTGCAGAACTTCATAAATCGTCGTGTCGGAGGCGTTCCAGGAATTAGCTAAGCCATGTTGATTACAGAAACTATTCGCATCTCTCTGGCATCCATTCGCGGCAATCTGTTCCGGGCGCTTCTTACGATGCTCGGAATCATCATAGGCGTCGGCGCGGTCATCACGATGGTTGCGTTGGGTACGGGCGCGCAACGAGCCATTGATGAACAGATGGCCGCGTTGGGTGGTGATATTCTGTCGATCGAGTCATCGTCCTGGTTCAGTAGAGGGGTTGCCAGACATCAGAAGACGTTGACGACCGATGACGCCATGGCATTGGCGCTGGGTTCCGAACATGTCTCTGATGTGGTGCCTGAGATAAGCAGTCGTTTTCAGGTTAAGTACGGCAACAAAAATTTCAACCTGTCGACTATTGGAACAACACCTAACTATCCCGCCGTGCACGGGTTTACCGTGGCCCACGGCGAGTTTATTTCACCGGCGGATAATTCGGCGAGGCGTCGGGTTGTAGTCCTGGGTTCGGAAATTCCTGGCATGCTGGACGTTGATGCGGCCCTGTTAATCGGCCAGAAGGTGCAAATTCGCTCCATCACTTTCGAGATCGTCGGCATCATGGAATCGAAAGGTGGTTCCGGTTGGCGCAACCCGGATGACGATATCTGGATCCCTTTGTCGACCGCACAGTTTCGCGTAACCGGCGATGAATTCGTCGAGACAATCAGCGCAAAAGTGAGTGATGCATCGACGGTTCCGATGGCGATGCTGGAGATTGAACGAGTGCTGCGTCGTGAGCACGGGGTTCTTCCGGGCAAGGACAATGATTTCGCGATCATGAATCGCAAGCAATTTGCCGAGTCTCGACAGGCAGCAACACAGGTATTTACCTATTTGCTCGCGGGGATCGCCGGTGTCAGCCTGGTGGTTGGCGGCATTGGTATCATGAATATCATGCTCGTAACCGTTACTGAGCGCACCAGAGAAATCGGTGTGCGCAAGGCGTTGGGCGCAACCAAGGGCAACATTCTTCTTCAGTTCCTGGTTGAGTCGACCATTCTGTGTCTGCTGGGTGGTTTGCTCGGTCTCGCACTTGGAGCGGGTACGTCTGCATTGCTGGCCAAGTACGCCGGTTGGCAAACGGTTGTAACATCGGGGTCTGCCATTATGGCTTTTGGGTTCAGTGCTGCTGTCGGGATGATTTTTGGGATCTGGCCGGCCAAGCGCGCTGCCTCACTCGATCCCATCGATGCCCTGCGTCACGAGTAGTTGAAATAAATCAGGCCAATTGACGGTCCATTAGCTAAACCTGCAGGAGTACCTGATCATGCCCTTTCGTTCGATACTACAGTCACTTTTTGCTCTCGTGATGACCGCGAGCATCGTTTGCAGCGTTACGATTCAAGCCGGCCATGCTGATGTTCCCATCGCAGAGTCCGCCGCGCAGATCGAACCGCTGGGCAAGGGTGACAGGGCACCTCGCTTTGTCGTCGAGACAGTCGAAGGTGAAGCATTCGATTTCGACCCGGAAAATCTCGAGCGTCCAGTGGTATTGCTGACATTTCGCGGCGGCTGGTGCCCATTCTGCAATATGTACCTCAGAGACATGCGCCATGCGATCCCGGAAATTCGGGCGATGGGAGTTGACGTTCTGTTCCTCAGCGGCGACCGCTCCGAGCTCCTGTTTGAGACCCTGAGCCAGGAGACGAAAGAGGACATCGACGGACTCGATTACACACTTCTGTCCGATGCTGATTCGCAGGCAGCCGTGGCGCTGGGTATTGCGTTCAAGGCGTCGCAGCGGACGATAAATCGCCGCAGGGAAAAGGGTCAGGACATCGAAGAATCATCGATGCTGAAACATGGAGTCCTCCCTGTGCCCGCGGTATTCGCCATCGACCGTGACGGCATGATCAGTTTCGCTTTCACCAACGCCGACTACAAAGTTCGATTGCCTGCAGACGAATTGCTGGCAGTCGCCCGCGAGATTGCTGCTGCAGACTGAGGTCTGCTGATGATAGTCTTCGTGCACTAACTTTGGTGTGCGGAGAACCTGATGGTTACAGCGATAGTCCTGATAAAAGCCGAGACCAACCGGATCCCGGATCTCGCTAATCAAATTGCGGAAACCCCCGGGATTTCCGAGGTGTTTTCCGTGGCCGGTCGTTACGACCTTGTGGCCATCGTCCGTGTTTCAAAAAACGATGAGCTAGCTGACGTTATCAGCGACAAAATGCGTCATCTGGATGGCATCGTTGAGACGGAAACCATGATTGCTTTCAGAGCATATTCAAAACAGGAACTGGAGGCCGGCTTCGAGCTGGGCCTGGACTAGGAAGGAGATACCGTGGGACTAAAGAATACCAGCGCAGAATATGGATCACTGGCCAAAGCCTTGCATTGGCTCATCGCGATTGGCTTATTCGCCCTGATCTACCTTGGACTCGAACAGGCCGGTATGGAGCGTGGCGACGAGAAAAGCCGGGTTCGGTTCATTCATGCATCGATCGCGACCATCACCCTCGTACTGATGACCATCAGAATCGTCTGGCGGTTCATGAACGAAGTACCCGCGCACCCTGAAGGGATGGCGCCGTTGCAACGCATGGTTTCCTCGGTGGTTCACTGGGGCCTCTATATCACTGTCTTCGCACAGCTTATTGCCGGGGCGATGATCGTAGGAACGGGAGGGAAGGGGCTTCCTGTTTTCGGATTTTTCACCGTTCCCCTGCCCGTGGCTGAAAATCATGACGCGCACGAATGGTGGGAGGGAGTCCATGAGTTTGTTTGGAAGCCGCTTGCTTTGCTGCTGATCCTCCATGTTCTGGGCGCTCTGTATAACCACTTCATCGCAAAGAACGATGTTCTGCGACGTATGACCTCCGGCGTCATTAAACGATGATCACCAAACGCGCGTAATGAAAAAGGCTGCGCCGAGCTACGAAACACAGGCACTTCGCGAGTTTGCTGAAGTGCTGCGTGGCCGGCGAAGCATAGAGCTATTTCTGCAAACACCTGTTCCGACAAAATTGATCAATGAGGCGATTGATACGGCGATCTGGGCGCCGAATCACCATGTCACCGAGCCGTGGCATTTTTTCGCACTGGGCAAGGACGCCATCGAGCAGTGTCTGGATCTTTGCGCGGATATCGTTACAACGAAGAAGGGCGAAAAGGCCGGCCGGTTCAAACGTCAGAGCTGGTCTGAAAAACCGGGTTGGCTGGTCGTCACCTGCCAACGTTCACAAGACGAATTATCGCAACAGGAAGACTACGCCGCTTGTTGTGCTGCTGTGCAGAACCTTCTGCTGTATCTCTGGAGGGCCGGTATTGGTTCGAAGTGGACGACGGGAGATATTACGCGTGATTCACGCTTCTTTGACATTCTCGGTATTGACGAGGCCGAGTCTTTCGTCGTTGGGCTAATCTGGTTTGGCTATCCGAAGCTCACGCCGACACAGTCGCGCAAAAGCGTAGAGGACGTACTCACCGAATTACCCTGAACTGCACTAGTCCCGAGCGAGTTCGTCGCGATGATGGACAAGCGGCTCCGGGACGATCAACGGCCTCATCAGAAAAATGCCGGCCGTAATGGTGCCTGTCGTTGCCATAATTATTACGGCATTTCTTACCGACCCGTCGTAGATCAGAGCGCCGAGAATGGCACCTGATGCGCCGACCGCGTTCTGCGTTGTTCCAATAATCGACGACGCAACGCCCGCTATTTTCGGTAGAGGGTCGAGCGCCAATACTGTCGCGTTTGGCATCAATATTGCGATTGTGAACATGTACAGGCAAACGCAGAACCAGACCCACCAGAACGGCGCAGAATCCAACCAGGCGATGATGGCGAGCTGTGCGCTGGACGCGAAGATCAGGGCGACGCCCAGCTTGATCAGCTGCATGATATCGAAGCGAACGACGAGCCAGCGATTTACGGCAGACCCCCCAAGAATCGACAGTCCTGCGCACGCGAAAATAAGGCCGTATTCGGTAATCGAGAATCCGTAGATTTCAACCGTCAGCGCGGCCGACACGGCGATCACCGACATGAATCCGGCCGGTGGCAGAATCAGCAACAACAGGCCGAAAATACTTTGCCGGTGAGAGAAGTACTCGCGGAAACTGGAAACCAGTTGCCGCAGCGGATGTTCCGATGCATCCGGTACATGGGTTTCGACCAGATTTCTGCGAATACCGAACAACAGTGCGAAACCGCAGATGGCGATGACGACAAAGGGTGCGCGCCAGTTCCAGTTTGAGACCAGCAAGGCACCAATACTTGGCGCAATGACCGGCGCTGCGGTGAAAATCATTGTCATTAGAGACATCAATCGAGCGGCGTCCTTGCCCGAAGAGATGTCACGGACGACAGCACGAGAGACGACAATCGCTGATGCCGCACCGAATCCTTGTACGAATCGAGCCACGAGCAGCAACTCCATGTTATCGGCGGTTGCGGCAACGCAGGCCGCAATGACGAAGAGCCCCATGCCCGAATAGATCGTCGGCAATCGTCCGAAGCGGTCAGATGCCAGCCCGGACGGAATTTGGCCGAGCGACATACCGAACATGAACACGCCAACGATCTGCTGCCCGCGCGATAGCGTCGTGTTGAGTGCATCGACCATCGCCGGAATGGCGGGCAGACTGAGATCCACAGTCAATGCCGCAACGGCCGTTAGCAGGCCAAGCGTGATAATAAAACTGCGGGAGTGGGCGAGGGGGGCGTTCAAGGAGCGTAAGTGTGTCCACCTATCAGGAGGTCCGCCAGTTGTGGTGTACCGGTCCAGTACGCAAGTTCTCGTGGATGACTGATATCCCAGATGGCCAGGTCAGCGCGCTTGCCAGGCTCGAGTGTGCCGCGATCATCCAGAAGTCCGAGGGCACGAGCTGCATTCCGGGTCGCGCCGGCCAGGCATTCCTCCGGCGTTAGTCTGAAGAGCCGGCTTGCCAGCATCATTGCCGTACGCAATGAGCAGATCGGGGATGTTCCCGGATTGCAGTCGGTCGCCACGGCGATCGGCACGCTATTCGATCGCAAGTCATCGATCGGCGGTACTTTAGTTTCTCCAAGCGTCAGAAAAGCGCCGGGTAGCAGCACGGCGACGGAACCGCTTTCGGAGAGGGACCTGACCCCTTTTTGTGAGGTGTATTCGAGGTGATCAGCAGACAGTGCGCCGAAGTAGGCTGCAAGCTCTGCGCCACCGCCATCGCTGAGCTGGTCGGCGTGCAGTTTGACCGGCAGACTGTGCTTCGCCGCTTCGCTGAATATTTTCGCGATCTGCGGTGCGCTGAAAGCGATCGATTCACAGTAGGCGTCAACGGCATCTGCCAGTTTCCGTTCCGCAACCTCTGGCAGGAGTTTGTCGCAAATCAGGTCGATGTAGTCGTCCGCGTCGTCTGCAAACTCCGGTGGCACCGTGTGTGCGGCGAGCAGGGTCGTTCGAATATCAACGGCTGACTCATTGCCAAGTCTTCTCGCCACTTCCAGCAGTCGGATTTCGGTTTCATGGTTGAGTCCGTAGCCGGACTTAACTTCTACTGTTGCGACACCTTCACTCGCCAGAGCCTCTACTCGAGTTAATGCTGCGGTGAATAGCTCATCGGCCGACGCTTCACGCGTCGCTCTGACTGTCGACATGATGCCACCACCGGCCCGAGCGATTTCCTCGTAGGTTGCTCCACGCAAACGCTGCTCGAACTCAGCAGAACGGTCGCCACCAAATACGATGTGAGTGTGACAGTCGATCAACGCGGGGGTAATCCAGCGACCATCCAGAGACCGTGTTTCTTTTGCCTTGTGATCCGGCAGTTCGGACAGTTCACCAACCCAGATGATACGTCCGTCATTGATCGCAAGGGCGGCCGATTCACCGACAACACCGTAGTCCGGCGCATCCTCCCGCATCGTCGCAATGCGAGCGTTGGTCAGCAATAAATCCCAGTCAGGCATCCTGTATATCCATTTCGGTTCGACAGCAGTTGCAACCAAAATTAGCATGGTCTAGCCTGTATATACAACTTACGTGGGGCAGGTATGACCAGGGTATTCGCAAAGAGAGCATTGCTAACGTCCGGCTGGACAGCAAACGTCCGTCTGGACGTCTCGGGCGGGCTGATTTCGGGTCTCGAATCCGGCGTTACTGTGTCATCGGATGACACGTCTGTCGGCTACGTTATTCCCGGACTTTGCAACGCTCACAGCCATGCATTTCAACGTGCGCTGGCGGGGCATACGGAACAGCGTTCGCCGGCAGGCCGGGATAATTTCTGGACCTGGCGAGAAAGAATGTACGAACTGGCAGGGCGCGTCGATGCCGCGCTCCTGACGGCAATAGCCAGGCAGGCCTACTCTGAAATGCTCTCCAGCGGCTATACGTCGGTTGCCGAATTTCATTACCTGCATCGTGACCCAAAAAATCCGGACGCCGTTGATACGATGTTCGCCGCAATTTCAACAGCGGCTGAAGAGAGCGGCATCCGACTGACCTATATTCCGGTGCATTATGAGCGCGCCGGATTCGAGGACTCGGAACCGCTGCCTCATCAGCAGAGCTTTGCGATGTCGATTGATGACTTCATAGCGCACTTCGAACGCGCCAGCGCGACAAATGGTGTTGCGACCAGTGTTGGCATTGGAGTTCATAGCCTGAGGGCTGTCAGCCGAGATTCGCTGCAGACGATTGCCACTACCGCGAACAGTGCCTTCGTTCCCATGCATCTGCACATCGCTGAGCAGCAGCGGGAGGTCGAACAATGCATGGCGGCCTACGGGAGGCGCCCGGTGCGCTGGCTGCTGGAGAACTTCGATGTCGCTCGAAACTGGTGTCTTGTGCATGCAACGCACATGGACGTTGAAGAGGTCGCGGCGCTGGCAGCCTCCGGCGCTGTTGTCGGTCTGTGTCCAAGCACCGAGGCGAATCTCGGAGACGGGTTATTTCCGCTGCATGACTTTTTGACGCACGGCGGTCGGATCGCGATCGGCTCGGACAGTCACATATCGATCAATCCGTTTGAGGAGTTGCGCTGGCTTGAATACGGTCAACGACTGGCGACGCAATCTCGAAACATCGTGTCGTTGCGGGACAGCCACGTGGGTAGCGAACTGTTCTTGAGGGCGTTGGAAGGCGGTGCCGCAGCGAGTGGCCAGGAATACTCGGGCATTGAGCAGGGTGCTGCAGCCGACTTTGTCGTTCTCTCGGATGACGATCCCATGCTCGCAGGTCACGGAGATGACTCACGACTTGATGCGCTGGTTTTCTCCGGATATCCCTTGCCGGTCGAGCGGGTCATGGTAAATGGCGAATGGCGTGTTGTTGATGCGATGCACGTGGCGCGTGACCACGCTCGTGCCGCCTATGTCGAAGCAATCGCGAAACTGGGGTCGAAGCAATGAATGCGGCCAAGCCACGATATCAGCAGCTCAAAGACTTCATCATCGAACAAATTTCGAGTGGCGCGCTGCGACCGTTGGATCGAGTTCCGTCGGAAAACGAGCTGGTCGAGTTGAAAAGCGTGTCACGAATGACCGCCAATCGCGCCCTCAGGGAATTGAACGATGAAGGCTACGTCGAACGTATCGCAGGGAGAGGAACCTTTGTTTCCGACTACCGTTCCCGTTCGCATCTCCTGGAGGTGAAGAACATAGCTGACGAGATCATCAGCCGCGGGCACACACATTCAAGTGCGGTGCTGCGCCAGTCATTGCAGCATGCACGCGGGGAAATCGCCCAAGCGCTTCATGTGGAACAGGGTACCGATGTCTTCCATCTGCTGCTGGTGCATTCGGAGAACAATGTACCGATCCAGGTCGAAGATCGCTACGTATTGGCGAGTTTTGCGCCGGAATGTCT
>Ga0164320_10000538_pt1 | contig 12634 bp, 14 predicted proteins | sample GuaBasSediGuay11_FD_113736 | JGI IMG/M metagenome (GOLD analysis project Ga0164320, IMG submission 113736) | Subseafloor sediment microbial communities from Guaymas Basin, Gulf of California, Mexico - Guay11, Core 4567-28, 0-3 cm | ecosystem: Environmental > Aquatic > Marine > Hydrothermal...
ATGTTGGAGCGCCTCTTGAGGCGCGAATCAGGAGATTTTTGAAATGAAGACCTTGAAGTACTTAATTCCTGTAGCGGCAGTTCTGCTGCTGCTGGCAGGACAGGCAGCAGCGCAAAGCGAGGAACGCGAGGCATCCGTAGTGGTGCGTGAGACAGCGGCGCGGGAAGCCGAAGTGGCGCGGAAACTACAGGACGCGGAACGCAGAATGGCTGATGCCGCACGGCAAATAGCTGAGCTAACGTCGGAGCGCTTGCCGCAGCTACGGGAAATCGAGCGCCGCATTCAGATCGTCGGCGATAATCGCCCGCGTCTGGGCGTCAATATCGGTGATGACGATTCGGACGGTCCAGTCGAAGGTGTCCTGGTCGTTGGCGTCACCCCGGGCAGTGCTGCTGAGGATGCAGGGCTCCGCGCCGGAGACGTTATTACGTCAATTAATGGCGAGGCGATGAGTGCCGACGAATCAGAGGGAGCAATGCACCTTATTCTGGAGTTCATGGAAGGCGTTGAGGAAGGCGATATTCTCGACGTTGAGTATTTGCGTGATGGCAAGGTCGGTACGGTCGAAGTCGAGCCGCGCCCGGTCCATGAGCAGGTATTTGCCTTCAGAGGATTCCCCAAAGACTTCAGCATGCCGGATGTTCATGTCGCGCCCAACGTTATTGAGAATTTCAGCAACAACTTCGCGTTTGCCTGGTCAGGCAATGTCTGGAGCGACATGGAACTCGTTGAGTTGAACGAGGGGCTCGGCAAGTACTTTGGTACGGACTCAGGCGTGCTCGTCGTCAGTGCGCCTGAATCAAATGCGTTGCAACTCGAAGATGGAGATGTGATTCGCAAGATCGACGATCGTGAACCTACCTCGGTGCGGCATGCAATGCGCATTTTGAGTTCGTACCAGGCCGGCGAGACATTGAAGATCGAAATTCTGCGCGAGAAGAAAAAGCGCACGCTCGAAATAGAGATGCCGGATGACCGCAGCGGCATGCTGTTTCAGGCACCGATGCCGGCTCAGCCCGCATCAGCGCCAACACCGGCCCGGTTGCCGTCACCCCAAAGCGAGAGAACCTGAGCAGTCTGCTTGCGCCAAAAAAGGGCTCTGACCCCTGTTCGGTTCCGCTTTGTTACCATGCGCGCCCATGCGTATTTCCGACTTCAATTATGAGTTGCCTGATGAGCTGATCGCGCAGTATCCAACGCCCGAGCGCGGCGCCAGCCGCTTGCTCGAAGTTAGTGATTCCTTCCACGACCGTCAGTTCGCTGACTTGCCCGGCCTGTTGCGACGTGGCGACTTGCTGGTGTTTAACGATACGCGCGTCATTCGCGCCAGGTTACGCGCGCGCAAAGAAACGGGAGGGCGCACTGAAGTTCTAATTGAGCGCATACAAGGCGACACCACGGCATTGGCGCATGTGCGCGCGAGCAAATCGCCACCAGCAGGATCGGTCCTGCTGTTTGACGGTGGCGTAACAGCCACCGTTGACGGTCGTGAAGGAGAGTTGTTCTCCCTGACTTTTTCGGTTCCCGTCATGCCTTTGCTCGAATGCAGTGGCGAAATGCCATTGCCGCCGTACCTGAATCGAGCTGCTGAGTCGGCGGACGACGAGCGTTATCAGACTGTTTATGCCAAAGACCCGGGAGCGGTCGCCGCGCCGACAGCGGGGCTGCATTTCGATGCAGACATGCTCGAGGCAACTCTCGCAGCGGGCGCTCGTCATGCCTACGTGACCTTGCATGTGGGTGCGGGCACGTTCCAGGCATTGCGCCATGAAGACATAGAAGCGAATCGTTTGCACAGCGAACGCGTGCAGGTTGATGAGGCTTGTTGCGCGGCGATCAGACAGGCGCGCAGCGAGGGCGGTCGCGTAATCGCCGTAGGAACAACTTCGGTACGCGCACTTGAGTGCGCAAGTCGCAGTGGCGTTCTGGAGCCTTACGAGGGAGAAACCGATCTGTTCATTCTGCCAGGCTACGAATTTCATACGGTCGACGCGATGCTCACCAATTTTCACTTGCCGCAGTCGTCATTGCTGATGCTGGTTGCCGCATTCGCCGGGACCGAGCGGATTCTTGGCGCTTACGAACACGCGGTTAAGGAGAAATACCGCCTTTTCAGTTACGGTGATTCGATGTTTGTTACGCCGCAGCCGCAGTCATGAAGTTCGATACACACAGTCAATGTGATGCGGCGCGTTGCGGGACGCTGACGTTTCGTCGTGGCGAAGTTCAAACGCCGGCATTCATGCCGGTCGGAACCTACGGAACCGTTAAGAGCGTCACTCCGGAAGAAGTTGCCGGGTCCGGGGCCGAAATAATTCTCGGCAACACGTTTCACCTATTGTTGCGCCCGGGCACCGACATCATCAGAAAGCACGGCGGCCTGCATGAGTTCATGAATTGGTCGGGACCTATCCTGACGGATTCCGGCGGGTTTCAAGTGTTCTCACTGGCAGCGATGCGCAAGTTGTCGGAGGAGGGCGTGCGATTTCAATCGCCGGTAAACGGCGACAAGGTATTCCTGTCGCCCGAAAAGTCCATTGAGGTTCAACACGATCTAAACGCCGACGTCACGATGATCTTTGACGAATGCACGCCGTACCCGGCGAGCGAAGCAGAGGCGCGTGAGTCCATGGAGTTATCGTTGCGTTGGGCCGCGCGCAGCAGGAAGCGCTTTGATGAACTTCGGAATGCGGATCCAGAACGTGGTGAGGCGTTGTTCGGCATCGTGCAGGGCGGCATCTATCCGGAGCTCCGCCAGGAGTCGCTTGCCGGTCTGCAGGAGATTGGTTTCGACGGTTACGCGGTCGGCGGTCTCGCAGTCGGCGAACCTGAAGAAGAGCGCATCGCCGTGCTGGACGATCTGATGCCACGAATGCCTGAGGATCGTCCCCGCTATCTGATGGGTGTGGGGACGCCGGTCGATATCGCCGACTCCGTATTTCGCGGTATTGATATGTTCGACTGTGTGATTCCAACCCGGCACGCCAGAAACGGCCAGCTGTTTACCTCACGCGGTACGGTGAAGTTTCGCCATTCCCGCTACGCTGACGACACCTCGGCGCCGGATCCGGACTGCGGCTGTTATACCTGTCAAAACTATAGCCTTGCCTACCTGCGGCATCTGGAGAAGTGTGGTGAAATGTTGGGTCCGCGCCTCGCGACGCTGCATAATCTCTATTATTATCAAAGCCTTATGAGTGCACTGAGGACCGCGATTGAGGCTGGAACTCTGCCTGATTTCGTCGCAGATTTGCGTGCCAGATACGCCTGACGGCTTGGGATTGCCATTCCCGCCCTTATTTCGATTGCTCTATGCCATAATACCGCGCTGATTTTTGGGGTCACCCTATTTGCGGCCACCCACCGCCCATAACCTAAAGTAAAGAGACTCATGGATTTTTTCATTCAAAGCGCTCACGCGCAAGGTGCACAGGCAACCGACCCTTTCGGTTTCCTGCTGCCCATGATCGTCATTTTTGGTGCTTTCTATTTTTTGCTGATTCGCCCACAACAGAAAAAGGCAAAAGCACACACGGCTCTGATCTCGAACCTCAAAGCTGGTGACGAAGTTCTAACCGCCGGCGGTATCCTCGGTGTCATCACGGGGATCAGCGAGCATTACGCGATCGTCAAGATCTCGGACAACACTGAAGTCAAGATTCAAAAATCGAGTGTTGCTCAGGTCGTACCGAAAGACACCTACGATAACGCCTGACGTTTTTTTGGTGTTTACTACGTGCAAGTTCGTTTGAAAAATCAGGGATATAATCTTTGTACCGGTACCCAGTTTGGTTAAACACGCTTGTGCTTGTCGTCGTATTGACGGGCATCTTGTTCGCGCTGCCAAATATCTACGGCAGCGCGCCGGCAGTGCAGTTGGCAAATGCTGACGCTACTCCGATTACCGAAACACGATTGAGTAACTTCGTGCGCTCAATTGAGGGCGACGGCGTTACGCCGGAAGCGTCTTACATTGTCGACGGTCGCGCGGTTATTCGATTCAACTCCGTCGAGGATCAGCAGCGCTCGGGCGAGCGCTTGCGAGAGCGCTATGAGCAGGACACTAATGTTGCGCTGACGCTTGCACCACGCACGCCCGAATGGGTTCGTGACATGGGTCTGAACCCAATGAGTCTCGGCCTTGATTTGCGTGGCGGTGTTTACGTATTGCTCGAAGTTGATATGGACACCGCGATCAATAACCGCTTGCAGGGCTACGAGCAGGACTTCGATGAACGCTTGCGCGAGGCCAGAATTCGTCACCGTGTCGACCTCGACAATCAAATCATTACGATTCGCCTGACCCGTGTTGAAGACACGGAAGTCGCGCGGCAGATCATCATCACTTCGGACCCGAATGTCATTATTGGTGATGGCACTGACGGCAAGACGCTGACAGTGCGTATGACCGAAGCGCAGGTCAAAGAACGACAGGATTTCGCGATCGAGCAAAACATGACGACGCTCAGAAATCGCGTCGATCAGCTCGGAGTTGCAGAGCCATTGGTACAGCGCCAGGGGGTTGACCGTATCGTTGTGCAATTGCCGGGTGTGCAGGATCCGACAGAACTCGAGAAAATCCTGACAGCCACAGCAACGCTTGAGTTTCGGCTTGTTGATCAGTCGGGTGATACGCCCGGGTCCCGAAGCTACCCGGGTCGAACTGGCGAAGCATCAGCAATTCTAAAGCGCGAAGTCATTGCGTCGGGCGACGAGATCGTGGACGCAGGGTTTACTTATACTTCCGACGGCCAGCCGGCTGTCAGCATTACGCTGGATTCGGCGGGCGGCGAACGCATGCTGGCGACGACGCGCGACAATGTCGGCAAGCCAATGTCTACGTTGTTTATTGAGTGGCGCGAAGAGGATGTAGTACGCGGCGGCAGAACTGAAAAGCGAAAAGTAAAGACCGAAGAGATCATCAACACGGCGACGATTCAGGGTGTTTTCAAGAATCGTTTTCAGATTACCGGTTTGACGCCCATTGAAGGGCGCGATCTTGCCGTCTTGTTGCGAGCCGGCGCGTTGGCAGCACCCGTTTACAAAGTTGATGAACGTACGATCGGTCCGAGCCTCGGACAAGACAACATCGACCGTGGTTTTCGTGCAATTCAAATCGGCTTTCTCGCGGTTATTGTATTCATGGCGGTGTACTACCGCTGGTTCGGCATGATTGCGAACGTTGCGTTGTTTTCGAATCTTGTGTTCATTACTGCTGTGCTATCTATGGTTGGTGCGTCGCTGACATTGCCAGGCATCGCCGGCATCGTGCTTACAGTCGGCATGGCCGTTGACGCCAACGTACTCATATTCGAACGAATACGAGAGGAAATTGCGGCCGGAGAACAGCCGCAGGCGGCGATTCACTCAGGTTATGAGAAAGCCCTGTCGTCGATTGCAGATGCAAATATCACAACGTTAATTGCGGCTATCGTACTGCTCGCGTTCGGTACCGGCCCGGTCAAGGGATTCGCAATTACGCTGATGATCGGCATTCTTACCTCAATGTTCACGGCGATCGTAGGAACTCGCGCAATCGTCAATCTCATCTTCGGCGGCCGCAAGATTTCCTCGGTGCCGGTCTAGGTTCTGACCATGCGATTTCTAAGACACAAAACACATTTTGATTTCCTGGGCGACACGCGCCGCAAGATTGCGCTTGGCATCTCTGCAATCGTCATCGCTGTGTCAATCGCGTCACTGGCGACGCGCGGTCTCGAATTCGGCATTGATTTCACCGGCGGCATTCTGCTCGAGGTGGGTTATCCGGAAGCGGCTAATCTCGGCAGTATTCGCAGTAATCTGGCCGACGCCGGTTTTGAAGATGCCCAGGTATTGCGCTTCGGTGCGGATACAGATGTGTTGGTGCGTCTGCCGCCGCAGGACGGTGTGAATCCCGATGAGCTGCGCGAGCAATTACGCGCAACCGTCGCGGTTGGTACCCCGGGTGTCGACTGGCGACGCGTGGAATTCGTTAGCCCGCAGGTTGGTGAGGAACTGACCGAACGTGGCGGCCTGGCGATGATCATCGCGATGCTGCTGATATTCGTCTACGTGATGATCCGCTTTCAGTGGAAGTTCGCGGCCGGCGCTGTCACCGCTCTCGCGCACGATGTGATCGTCACAGTTGGTTTCTTCTCGCTGTTCGGATTCTCGTTTGACCTGACCGTTGTTGCAGCCGTATTGGCCGTTATTGGTTACTCCCTGAATGACACGGTCGTCGCCTTCGACCGAATTCGAGAGAATTTCTTCAAATTGCGCGGCGTTTCAGCACAGGAGTCGATGAATACCTCGATCAACGAGATGCTCGCAAGAACGATAATCACGGGTGTGACAACCTTGTTCGTACTGGTGGCATTGTTACTGCTCGGTGGCGAGTCGATAGCGCCATTCTCGATCGCACTGATCATTGGCATCATTGTCGGTACTTACTCGTCAATCTGGACGGCGAGCGCGACGGCGTTGGCGCTGGGCGTTAACGCACAGGACCTGCTCGAGCCGGTTAAAGACCCCGACCTGATCGACGACCTGCCTTAGCCCAAAAAGGTTAGACCAGCGCCTTAATCTCGGTAGCGCAGAGTTTGGCGATTGCAGCGTAGATCTTCGGCGTGCCGGTCAGGATATGGCCGGTGTCCAGGAAGCTCTCGCTGCCATCCAACCCACTGACAATTCCGCCAGCCTCACGAATGAGCAGGCTGCCTGCAGCGAGGTCCCAGGGTGCGAGCCCGGTTTCCCAAAAGGCATCGAGCCTGCCAGCGGCCACGTAGGCCAGGTCCAGTGCCGCGGCGCCTGGTCGACGAACACCCACCGTGCTGGGAATCACTTTTCCAAGCATAGCCATGTACGGGCCTATTTCATGATCGGCCTGGCGATAGGGGAAGCCGGTCCCGACCAGCGAGCGCTCAAGCTGTTTCTGACCGCTGACGCGGATACGCCGGCCTTCGAGATGGGCGCCCTGGCCACGCGTCGCCGTGAATAGCTCCTGGCGCAACGGATCGTAGACGACAGCATGCTCCATTCGGCCTTTTATCTGCACGCCAATGGAAACGGCGAAGACGGGAAAGCCGTGCAGGTAGTTTGTGGTGCCGTCGAGAGGATCGATGATCCACACGGTGTCCGACTCGCCCTGCGCGCCGCTTTCCTCAGCGAGGATCTCATGGTCGGGATAATGTTTGAAAATGCAGTTGATAATGGCTTTTTCGGCCGCCAAATCTGCATCGCTAACGAAATCGTTATGACCCTTTTGTTCGACCTTGAGCTTCTCAAGATTGACCATTTTCTTAATAAGCGCGCTGCCGGCACGTCGTGCCGCCATCACCGCTACGTTGAGTAGTGCGTGCATTTAACGATCCCATCAGTGTGAAAGAACTCGGCCCCAGCGGGCCGCGGCGCTAGAATAGCGGACTTTGGATAATCATTGCTAGCAATGTCTATACGCATCGTACTCGTCGACACGACACATCCGGGCAACATCGGTGCTGTCGCGCGCGCAATGAAAAATATGGGCTTGTCGGACCTGGCCCTGGTAGAGCCGAAGAAATTCCCGCACAAAGAAGCGATAGCGCGGGCATCAGGAGCCGTCGATGTCCTCGAAAATGCCGCCGTTGTCGACTCACTTGACGAGGCCCTGACCGACTGCGTCTTCACGGCGGGCGCCAGTGCGCGCTCGAGGACGATCAACTGGCCGTGCATGGAGCCGCGCGAATGTGCCGCGAAACTGCTCCATGAGAGCCAGGCAGGTCCGGTTGCGGCTGTTTTCGGCCCGGAAAAATACGGCCTGACTAACGCACACCTCGATCTTTGCGATACCTTGTTGACGATTCCGACTAATCCCGATTTCAGTTCGCTGAACCTCGGCATGGCCGTGCAAATCCTGACCTATGAACTGCGCGCCGCGGGTATCGATCGCGATCAGCCCCATTACGAATCAGATGCGCCGTTGGCGACGGGCGCCGACATGGAACACTTCTATGCGCATCTGGAAACCGTACTGACGGAGTTGCAGTTTCTTGACCCGGAGAACCCCCGGCATCTGATGCGCCGCTTACGCAGGCTGTTTATTCGCGCCAATCCGGATCAGAATGAAGTCAACATCCTGCGCGGCATCCTGTCTGCGGTGGATAAGAAGGGCAGTAGAAATGGCTGAGCGCACAGAATTACTGTATCTGGATTACGCAGCATCGACGCCGGTTGAACCCTGGGTCGCCGAAGCGATGAGCGCGCTGATGACGGCCGACGGCAACTACGCGAATCCATCGTCGACGCACAGTGAGGGTCGACGCAGTGTCGAACATATTGCGCACGCGGCCGGGCAGCTCGGGAGCTTATTGAATACGGACGCCGATCGCCTGATCTGGACGTCAGGCGCGACTGAATCGGACAACCTCGCTATTTTCGGAGCGGCGCGCTACCGGCAGGAACGCGGCCGGCACCTGATCACGATGCGTACCGAACACAAGGCCGTGACCGATCCATTCAGCGCGTTGGAGAAAGAGGGCTTCGAGGTAACCTGGCTTGACCCTGAAGAAGATGGCCTGCTCGACATCTCCAAACTCGAAGCAGCATTGCGCGACGACACCCAGTTGGTGTCCATCATGCACATCAACAACGAAACCGGGGTGACGCAAGACTTAGGTACTCTTGGCGCCATTTGTCGCGAGCGCGATGTTCTGTTTCACGTGGATGCGGCGCAATCGGTTGGCAAACTGCCGATCGATCTTGCAGCCTTGCCGGTCGACTTGATGTCGATGACGGCCCACAAAGTCTATGGACCTAAAGGAATTGGCGCGTTGTACATCGCCGATCGACCCGGCGTGCATGTGGAACCACTGCTCTACGGAGGCGGGCAGCAACGCCGGCTTCGACCGGGCACGTTGCCGGCACAACAAATCGTAGGGTTTGGTGCAGCGGCGGCGATCGCGCAGTCACGCATGACAGACGACCTCCGACATCTGGCCAAACTGCGAGAGCGATTCTGGTCGGGTGTTCGCGATATTTTGGGTGTGATGACGAACGGTGCGATGGAAAGCGCATTTCCGGGAATTCTCAATATCAGCATTGAGGGGCTCGAAGGCGAGAGCCTGTTACTCGCGCTCGAACCGCTGTGTGTGGCAACCGGATCGGCATGCAACTCCAAAAGCCAGGAACCGTCATACGTGCTGCGCGCGCTGGGCAGGAGTGACGACCTTGCGCAAAGCGCGATTCGATTCAGCTTCGGTCGGCCGACGACGGTCGCGGATGTCGATTTCGCGGTCGAACGATACAAGGATGCAGTCGAGAAGCTGCGCGACATCGCACCAGGTCGTGCCGCGTGAGTTCCGATCCCTACAGTTCGCGAGTTCGTGAGCTTTTTCGTGCGCCCGCCCACGCAGGGGAGCTCGATAGTCCGTTGCGGGTCGCGGTCGAAGACCAGGGCGTCCGCATTAGTTTGTCTGCGGAAATCTCGGCAGGCGAAGTTCAAGCGCTGCGATTTCAGGCCTGGGGTTGCCCGCATGTCATTGCGGCAGCCGAGGCCTTCTGCGCCGGCTACGAAGGTCGACCGATTACCGACCTGCTTGAATTTTCGGCATCCGACCTTATGCAAAGTCTTCCTGTACCCATAGAGAAGACCGGACGTATACTCGTTATTGAAGACGCGGTGCGATCGCTTGGCAGTACCGTCCGCGATGCTTCCACACCAGACGACTGAGAAACACTGAATATGGCAATTTCACTGACGGAATCGGCAGCCGCACGCGTGCGCAAGTACCTGGAAACGCGCGACAGCGTTGGGCTGCGCCTGGGAGTGACGAAAACCGGTTGCTCCGGTTATTCCTATGTCATCAACTACGCAGACGCGGTTGATGGCGGCGATATCGTCTTCGAGGACCGCGGCGTCAAAATCGTCGTCGATCCCGAAGCGCTGCTGCTGATCGACGGTACAGAGGTCGATTTCGTCAAAAACGGCCTGAACGAGGCCTTCAGCTTCAAAAATCCGAACGTCACAGGCGAATGCGGCTGTGGCGAAAGCTTCAACATCTGACCCATCCCTACTACTAGACTGAAAGGAAATACGTATGGCCGTTGAGCAAACGCTCTCCATCATTAAACCGGATGGTGTGCAAAAGAACCTGATTGGCGAGATCTACAGTCGCTTCGAAAAAGCAGGACTCGAAGTGGTTGCAGCACGGATGATGCACCTGACGACTGACCAGGCGCAGGGTTTTTATGCCGTGCACAAAGAGCGGCCGTTTTTTAACGATTTGGTCAACTACATGATGTCTGGTCCGGTCATGGTGCAGGCCTTGCAGGGCGAGGATGCCATCGCCAAGAACCGCGAGATCATGGGCGCGACCAATCCGGCCGACGCAGACCCCGGTACCATTCGTGCGGATTACGCCGCGAGCATCGAGGAAAATGTCGTGCACGGATCCGACGGACCGGACACGGCGGCTGTTGAGATCGCGTTCTTTTTCGGTGACGACGGCGTGCGCCCGAGAACCCGATAAGGACCTGCATTGCCAACTGATACGCCAAATCTGCTGGGCATGCCGCAAGGCGAGCTAGAGACACTGTTCACCGAACTCGGTGAAAAGCCGTTTCATGCCCGGCAGTTGATGAAGTGGCTGTATCAGCGCGGCGTAAGCGATTTCGACGAGATGACGGACTTGTCGAAGTCCTTGCGGCAAAAACTCAAGGACGCGGCGGTAATCGAACTGCCGCAGGTCCTGTCGCAACACGACTCGAAGGACGGCACGATCAAGTGGTTGTTCGAAAGCGGTTTCGGTCAGGCCGTCGAGGCCGTTTTCATACCGGAGACCGGTCGCGGCACGCTGTGCATCTCCTCGCAGGTTGGTTGCGCACTGGACTGCGTATTTTGCGCGACCGGGGCGCAGGGCTTTAATCGCAACCTCTCCGCCGCCGAAATAATCGGCCAGGTGTGGCATGCGAATCAGACTTTGCCGCGGCGAGACAATGACGATGAAGACTTTGCCGTGACCAACGTTGTTTTCATGGGCATGGGTGAGCCGCTGGCGAATTACCGCAGTGTCGTGCCGGCGATTGAGGTGCTGATATCGGACCTGGCGTACGGCATTTCACGCCGCCGGGTGACCGTTAGCACATCGGGACTGGTGCCGAACATGGATCGCCTGGGCGATGAGTGCAACGTGTCGCTCGCGGTATCGCTGCACGCCACAAACAATACGCTGCGTAATGAACTCGTGCCGATCAACAAAATGCATCCAATCGAGGACCTGCTGGACGCCTGCTGGCGCTACGCAAAAAAACGCGCCAATCGGTTCATAACCTTCGAGTACATCATGCTGCAGGGCGTGAACGATTCGACGGCGCATGCCGATGAGCTTTGCGATTTACTCGATGGCAAGCCTGCCAAGGTCAACCTGATTCCGTTCAATCCGTTTGCTGGCAACGATTTCGCGCGCTCGGCGAGCGACACGATTCGGCAGTTCCAGAACCGGCTAAGAGCGCGAGGTCTGGTCGCGACGACACGCAAAACCCGTGGTGAGGATATCGATGCGGCATGTGGCCAATTGGCTGGTAAAGTGAGCGATCGGGTGCGCAAGCGCCTAAGCGAAAAGAAGATAAGGATGGCAACAGCGTGAATACGAGCGAGAAAGTAATAGCGGGACTGATGGCTAGTCTGTTGTTGATTGGTTGTGTCCAGACGACGACTCACACTGGTGGCGCGCATCCCGATGCGGATCAGGGTGACGCGGCCGAACTCAATTATCAGCTTGGCGCTCGCTACTATCGCAATGGTAATTATTCGCTGGCCAAAGATCGACTGCTGTCCTCGATCGAGATGGAACCGAAAAACGCCGTTGCCCATTACACTTTGGCGCTGGCCTACGAGAAGCTGGAGAATCTGCGTCTCGCTACAGAGTCGTACGAGGCAGCGGTACGAAGCGCGCCGCGCGATTTCAACGTCCAAAATGCCTACGCCGTATTCCTGTGTAACCAGGGGCAATACAATGAGGCGCGCGAACATTTTGATAATGCCATTGAATTTGTAGATAACGACAACGCAGAAATCACGATGACAAATGCGGGTGTCTGTATGATGCAAAAACCTGACGCGGTGGCTGCCGAGAGCTATTTTCGTCTGGCTCTAAACACTAAGAGCAATTATGGCGAGGCACTAATCCAAATGTGTCTGCTGAAATTTTCAGCCGAGGACTATCTTGCCGCGCGCGCTTTCTTGCAGCGTTACCTGGGCAGCAACCCACCCTCGGCCAGTTTGCTGTTTCTCGGCGTGCGCATTGAGGAAGAACTCAGCGACGATCGCGCACGTACCGACTACTCGAATCAAATCCTTCGGGATTTTCCGAAATCGCCTGAAGCGCGTCGAATTTTGCAAACGGGATAAGCATGAGCGACGAGCAAGACAAGTCTGACGAGCAAGCGCTGGAGGCGGAACCGACAGGTCCGCTTGGCGGGGAGCGTCTTGCGAAAGCTCGTCGCGAGCAGCAGATCAGTGTCCTTGAGGTCGCCAAGGAATTGCATCTGGATGAGCCCAAGGTCAGGGCGCTCGAACGCAATGAATTTGAAATGTTGTGGGCGCCTGTATTTGCGAAAGGACACTTGCGCAAGTACGCACAACTCTTAGGGTTCGTTCCCGATGATGTGTTCGCCG
>Ga0164320_10000539_pt1 | contig 12627 bp, 8 predicted proteins | sample GuaBasSediGuay11_FD_113736 | JGI IMG/M metagenome (GOLD analysis project Ga0164320, IMG submission 113736) | Subseafloor sediment microbial communities from Guaymas Basin, Gulf of California, Mexico - Guay11, Core 4567-28, 0-3 cm | ecosystem: Environmental > Aquatic > Marine > Hydrothermal vents...
AGCCTGAACTCGCACCGTTCTTCGAATCTGTAGGTGAGAGATCCCTCCATTAATTCGGCAAGTGTTAGCGAGACGGTCAAGCCCAGACCGACCGATCCGGGCAACACAGCAGACTTGTGAGCACGTTCGTACGCTACGAAGACACGGTCATGGTCCTCTGATGGGATTCCATCACCATCATCGATCACCTCGACGGCCCATGTCCCTGGCTCCTTGGACGTGACGATCTCGATATTCGGACCACCGTATCGCAACGCATTCGTGATGAGGTTCCTGAGGATTTGGCGAACCCTGATCGGATCAGCGGTTACGTTGCTGGAAGACGTGTGCACCACGATGGAGGACGCTCCCGTATCGCTGAATCCTGCAAGCACACCGTCGATCTCACGGTCGAGGCTGACAGGCACATGGCGTACGGCGACGTTCCCGATGTTCGACTGTGCGGCCACGAGAAGGTCGTCGATGAGATCCGACATATCGCGGCTCTGCTCAACCAACAAGGATGTGAATTCGCCGAGTTCGTCATCGTTGAGATTCATCCATCGTTCGCTGAGTTCGTGAGCCATGCCTGTCACCACGGTGAGCGGCGTTCGGAGCTCATGAGACACCGATGCGACGAAAGCGTCCTTGGATCTGAGGAGATCCTTCAGTCTGGTCTGCGCCACCGATCGGTCAATTGCCGCCGCAAGCACATTTGCCACAGATAGGAGGAAGTTGATGTCATCACCTGTAAACACTCGATCGTCAGCAGCCACCGCGATCAGAGTTCCGAAGTCCGTGTCAACACCGGGGACCATGACCGCTGCACAGGACTCGATGCCACGGTCTGCAAGCATGGGTGCTGCGAACCGGACTTCCGCATCAGTGCGCAGCACGACCGGTGCCGCAGTCATATGTGCACGATCGGCAACCGGCGTCACTGACTCCGGAGAGAGATCCAACCCGGCACCGGCTCCCGTCAACATGAAGTCACCCCCGGCCTGGCGCTGAAGGAGCACAACACCCTCCGTTCCGAGGACATGAGCCACGAGCTCCGTTATGTCCCCGAGAACACCAGCAATGTCGTCCGAATCGAGAGCGATCTGTCCGATCGTCGCCGCGGCCTCCTGCTGGGCTGCCCTTGCCCACAGCTCATCCTCTATCGCCCGCCGACTGGTGATATCCACCATCGCACCCTCATAGACGACACCATCCTCGGTTTCGATGCGGCGCGACGTATCTCGGACCCAGATCGTCTGGCCGTCGAGTCGGTACATCCGCTGCTCGAACCCGACGACTACGTCGGAGTCCTCGAGCAACTGCGCAAGATGCTCCCTGTCTGCAATGTCCACGTACATTTCATTCGCAGAGAACTGGACCACGTCGGCCTCGGTCTCGGCACCGAAGAGCTCAAGGAGCGCGGCGTTCGCCTTGGTGATCGTTCCGTCCGGGAGAGATCGATACAGGGCGACAGGGATCTGCTCGAAGAACTGCTGATAGTCGTCTCTCGTCCGATCGAGGTCGATCTCGGCCCTTCGCTGTCCTGACCGATCACGCAGAGCGATCTGAAGCGCGAGATCTCTTCCATGGTGAATGACGCTGCACACGATGTCGACCCAGCACTCGTCAGGACCAACGACATGCACGGAGAGGTTCTCCAGTGAAACCGATTCGAAGCGCTCGATGGCAGTGTGCATGCAGATCTGTAGTCTTTCGCGATCCGCCGGAGTCACCAGATCGACAAGGCTTAGTCCGACGAGGTCGGCGACCTGGCGATGCAAGAGTCGCTCAGCGGCTGCGTTCCCGTAAACGATCTTGGAGTCGATCTGGACGAGATAGGCCATCGGTGCTGTGTCCATGAGCCTGCGATATCGTTCGGAGCCCGTATCGGCAGCGACCGTAAGTCGATGGATGTAGCTGTCGATCGTGCGAAAGAGCAAATACGACCCGCCAAGGGCGAAGGTACGGGCGAAGAGGATGCCGATCTCCGTCACCTCGGATGGGGCGGCGACACCCGGTGCGACCAGGCCGGCAACAACAGCTCCTATCTTCGATAGCTCCAGACCGACCGCAAGGGCAGCAATCCGCTCGGCGCTCTTCGGCGGGCTCAGGAACACGGCGACCGCGACTGATCCAAGGGCGAGGAACAGCGAGATTCCCGTGGCCCAGGGAAACATCAGCCAGATCACGTACGACACAATCAGATCGACGACGGCAGCGAAACGCAGACCCGCGTATCGGTGGTTCCGGCGGAGTATGTACGGCGTCCCGGCAGCCACCAGAACAGTCACCAGTCCTCCGATACGGGCCTGTGCGGAGACGGAGGGCGCGAGGAGTATCGGAACACCTGCAACGATGTATACCGCCACGCGGATACGAAGCAGCGATCCGACGAGTTTGTATCGCTCGCTTGGTTTGAAGAGGCCTGAGGACATTGAGTTTTCATCGGTCGCGTTGCACAGAAACTTGACCGATGGCGTGCCGGATTCCTGACACCAGACATCTGGCTCCGAAGCAGGTGCCTCTAGCGTTCTCGTGTTTGTGTGCCAGCGGCGACCAGCGGTCAGTCCTCTGTCGTGAGTCCTCTGTGATCAATCGTCTGAGGTCTCCTCATGCATCGCACTCGCTCTCGCCAGGTTCGACGATCTCGCCCGAGTCCAGGCCGGCAAAGACCCTGCTCACTTTGCTCCGGATCTTGCCGACATCTGGGATGGGGTGATAGAGATGGTCCCGCACCTCGAGCCAGTACGCGTGGGTGAATCCGATGGTCTGGATATCGTCGAAATCGAGGTTGGCTGCCGTGGCGATGATTTCGGATGCAAACGATCGGGGAATGTCCGTGACAACCGAGTTCTCCACGGCGTCCACGATTGCAGGGAAGGATCGAAGCAGCGTGAAGGGATCTGCCTTTGCTGCCACCCCTCTCAACATGCAGCGCTGCCGTTCCATCCGTGCATAGTCACTCGAACCCTTCCGAGCTCTTGCATAGGCGAGTGCTTGGGGGCCGTCGAGATGATTCCACCCCACGTCGACGTCCACCTTGGCCCACGGATCACCCTCCCTTGGTGGAGACACTTCCGATTGGAGGGGTTGGAGCACGTTCACGTCGATGCCACCAATGGCGTCAACGAGATCAACGAATGCGGCCATGTCAACGAGCATGTAGTAGTCGATGTTGACTCCCATGAGCCCCTCGATCACATCACGCAGTGCTGCCATCCCCGGATCGATCTCGTTCGGATACGTTCGGGTCCACCTCCGCGTGAATGGGTAGATCGAGTTCATCTGCTCGGGGAAGCACTTGCAGCTCTCCCACTCAGGTACCTCCTCACCTTCACCGACAGGTTCAGGCTCAGGAGCGAGGCTCTTCTCATGGTCCACGAAGGCGTCCTCGAACCTCTTCGGGAGAGGGATCGATCCGAGGTTGCGCGGGAAACTGAAGAGGGCTGCTCTTCCTGTTCCCGTGTGTATCGATGCCACGATCATTGAATCCGTTCTCAGTCCTCCTCGCCCCGGCCCGGCATCACCACCAGCGATGAGAATCGTGATCCGTCGCTCGCCGACGCGGTCATTGAACGGCAGGAACGGAGCCGGCTCGGGTGGGGTCCTGTTGCCCTCGATCCTGATACGGGTGGTGATTGCGTCTGGATCCCACATGCTGTAGTCGAATACGGACGGGAATTCCGTTCCACTTGATCCTGAAGCTGGGTCGGGAACGATGTCAGCATCCGTTCCGATCGGGATGACGGGTTCGGAAGGTACCGTCGCATCGTCGGCCACGAACACGGCATCCACCAGGGAGAGAGCATCAAGCGTGTATCGCCCCACCACGAGATGTGGCACGACGACGACCATCGCAAGGATGAGGCCACCCACGGCGAGGGCCGTCGGCCCAGGTGAACGAGCAACATTCTTGTTCACCAACAGGTACGCGTCCACCGCAGCTGTGCCTCTCCAAACCGCGGCGGCGACGTTGAGCCAGAAGAGACCCCACAACGCCGCTGGATCCAGCGCAGCGCCGACGAGTCCCCTGAGAGAGAGATCAACCGCAACGACGCCGACGGCGAGCACGACGACGATAGGTGACAACCACACAAGCCCACGAAGGAAGCGGCGTGCGTATGCCTGACCGAGACCTGGAACAATGACGCTCAGCGCGCCAGCGATCCATGGACCAACTGCCCTCGACCTGCGATCTTCCTCCGTCGAATGTCGATTGTCATTTGCGGCCACGGTCGCCATGAATCCCCTTGGACCGTCTGTGCCATCAACGGTAACGCCTTGCGGAAAATGCGGGTGGAACAAATTTCAGGAGACAAGGGTCAGAGTTGCTAGATCCGACACTCGCTGTCATCGCCTGTGTCGAATTCGGTATCAGCCTCAGCGTTCAGCGCCCACCGCACCATGGCATGGATACGAAGAAGGTCTGGCGTCGGCTTCCCCCTGTGATCAAGAATCGGTGTGTAGAACGGCGGTACGAATCCGACCGTGGCAATGTCGCTGAAGTCGAGGGACGAACCGCGTCTGAGCAATCCTGGAAGGAACTGGATCGGAATGTCTGTTCTCACGGACGAACCCACGGCTTCTGCGATTCCCGAGAATCGAAGAGCGATCGTCAATCCATCAGCCTGGGCCGCCACGGCCTTAAGCAAACACCGCTGTCGTTTCATGCGCGTGTAGTCCGAGACAGATTTTCGCTCCCTCACGTACGCAAGCGCTTCGTGTCCATTGAGACGATTCCAACCAGGGCTGATATCGACCTCTATCCAATCCTCGCCCTCCCTCGCGGGCGAGACTTCCGTCTGCACGCGACCCGTAACGTACACACGAACACCCCCGAGCACATCGACGAGGCTCACGAATCCCGACATGTTGACCATCGCGTAGTAGTCGATCTCAAGTCCGAGCATGATCTCAAGTGTGTCGCGAAGAGCCGCAAGGCCCGGGTCTGCTTCGTCTGGGTATGTATCGACCCACTTACGCGTGTACGGGTAGATGGCATTGATTTGGTCAGGGAAACAATGACAGGGTTCAAACTGGTCTGGTTCACCGTCGCCGTCTTCGTCTGTCCACAGTCTTCTCTCGTCCCACGGCGTGAGACTCTTCTCGAGATCCACAAAAGCCGTCGACCATTCCTGCGGCAGGGGCGTATGGGTCATGTTTCGCGGGATGCCGAAGACCGCTGACTTGCCTGTGTCGGTGTCGAATGTCGCCACCATGATGCTGTCCGTTCGATTGCTTGACCTCCCAGGACCGCCGTCTCCGCCGACAAGCAGAATCGTGATACGGCTGACACCGTCATAGTCAGCGCCGAGCAATGTTCCAAGGGGCTTGGGCTGGGGATCAGTCGTCCGCGGTGGAAGCGCCACCGCGTCCGGATCGCCGACACCCTCGGTGAACAGCATGCTACGCGGTGTCTGGCTCCGCCTTGTCGTAGTGACGGACGCAGGATCGACTACCTCGAACGTGATCGCATCGCCGGCCTGGGGCGCTTCAGCTGGCGCCGGATCATCGAGAACAACAACAGGAGCGACCTCGTCCGATACGAATACCTGATCGAGTGCGTACGCGGCGTCGAGCGTGTATCTCGCAATGAGGAGGTGCGGTACCGCAACGAGGAAACCCAACAGAAGCACGGTCATCAAGGTCCACGCGCTGTGGTGCCCCTTGCTGAACCTGTACGGATCCACAACAGCGGCAACTCGCCACACGACGATGACCAGATTGGCCACGAGGATGCCACGAAGAACACCAGGTGTCACAAGAACACCGAGAAGCTCGAAACTCGACATCCGAATCGCAATGACAACAATGCCGATGAGGGCAATCGCTGGGACAGCCATCGCAGCGGCGCTCCACCAACGACCGAGGTACCCGTGACCGAGTCCGGGAAAAACCGCACCAAGCGCCGCGGCGGTAACCCCGGATCGCTCCTCGGCCACTTGTCCCCTGGTCTCGGTCATAGTCAAAGGCTATACCAGAATTCAGATATCAGATATCAGATATCAGAAGTCGGAAGAACGTAGTACGTAGTACGAGATCAGGAGTACGAAGTCCGAAAGCAAGTGGAGCGAGCGATATGAACCGAGCGAAGCGAGCTTCGCTTCGTTCATATCATTCCCAGAGCTGACTTCGTTCGGGGACCCACGAGGCCATCGGCCCAGAGACTCGTGTACTTCTGGAAGGAGATCACAGCGCGCAGCGTCAGCGGTCCGAATATGCCGTCCGCAAGACCAGCGTTGAAGCCTTGCTCGTTGAGATTCGATTGGAGATCACGAACCGAGTCCCCCCGCGATCCAGCTGAGAGCACCTCCCCAGTGTCGTCCTTGTGGTTGAGACCTGCGAGGGCGGCCTTCGTCGACCGACCAACCACTCCATCCACACCCAGGCCGAAGCTTGCCTGGAAGGCCTCAACCGCCGCCTCTGTCAAGGGCCCAAACCTGCCATCGACTCCACCAACCGGGAATCCGAGGCCTTCAAGTCCATCCTGCAACGCCCGCACATCTGCACCATGGAGTCCACGGCTCAGCAGTCTGGCCCCACCCAGAATCGGATCTCTTGGACCGGTGCCAACATCGTTTCCGCCAGCCTTCACGAGTGAGCTGTATGGGTTGACGACGGTGCCAGATGGATCTCGTAACTCGAAGTGAATGTGCGGGGCAGTGTTCTCGGCGTTGCCACTGTCTCCCACCCAGGCAATGTGCTGGCCAGCCTCGACGCGGATGCCGGGTTTGATGGCCCGCTTGATCCCCCACCCCTTGCCGTCGTCGGTGCCGGTTGTGTCGTTGTCGAGGTGGATGTACCAGCTCTCCCACCCATCATCGTGTCGAATCACCAGCGTGCAACACCGTTCACGATTGAGGTCGTCTGGCCGACTTGACCAATTCACAAGCCGGACAACACCAGCACCTACCGCAACGACGGGCGTCATCTTGTCCGCCATGATGTCCTGGCCCGTGTGAAACCCATGGGACCGACCGGCCCAGAACGTGTCTGAGAAGTGATGCTCTCCGTCGACGGGGAATACCAGGTCGACATCGACATCCTCCCCCAAGTCGCGAGCGAGGACAGCACCAGGCATCGAAGCGACAAGCGCGACAGCGGTACAAATCACGACGAGAATCCTTTTCCAACCCATACGGGGTTATCGGTATAGGCGCCATCACACTTAGAGATTCGGATGCATCCGGCATCCGGCATCCGCTCGAGCGGACCTCGGCCTTCGGACAGGGAGCGCAGCGACCGCCCGGTAAGCGAAGCGACCGGTAAGCGAAGCGATCAGTTGACTGAGAGCACCTGCGGAGACGGTTCGGTCACCCAGACACCGATCTCATCGTCAACGGTGACCTCAGCTGCCTCGATGACGCCAACGAACCAGTTGTCGACGGCACCAACAAGGGCGTCTCGTTCGAGCGCAGCCCTGACGACCTCTGGTGTTGCTTCTTCTCTCTGGTTCACGACGATGATGTGAAAACCGAACTCTGACTCGACCGGTGCCGTGGGAAGGTCGATTTCGGCCTCCATCGTGGCCAGAGCGAAGGACTCCACAAAGCCAGCGGGCGGGTTGCATCCGAGATCACCACCATTGGCACCCGATCCCGGGTCAAGGGACACCTCCTGTGCAATCACCGCAAAGTCCTCGCCAGATTCGAGCCGAGCCGTCACGTCATTGGCCTCTTCCTCCGTCTCAACGAGAATGTGGGAAGCACACACGACCGTCCAGTCGAGCGCCGAGTTGGCCAATTCTGCGTTGATGACATCTTCACTGATATGCGCTGTTGATTCAGAGAGCTGAGTCTGAACGCCATCTTGGATGATCAACTGCCTTGCGAACTCTCTGATGCCTTCGACGGAGGCGTTCACTGCCGCGAGATACTCTTCGAGAGTTGCCGCTTCACCCTGGCCGGCAACCAGCTCATCGAGGCGAGCGGAAATCTCATCGTCGGTCGGAACTATCCCGAATGCTGACGAAGCAGCCTGAGTGATGGCTTCCCACTGGATCACCACGGACAGATAACGCGTGAAGTCCGATGCTGCACCGTCTTCCTCGGTCACAGGCACGAGCTTCTCGACCTGAGAGCGCGGAATGTCCGTGCCATTGACCGACGCGACGATGGCATCGCTGCCGCCACACGCTGTAGCAACGATCGACAGCGTGGCGAGGACCGCGAGAATTCGTTTCATCCACAACCTTTCATCGAGTTGAGAGGCTAAACCCGAATGCGTCATACAGATCACAGAGCAAGACCGTGGAAAGACGAGCGACCGGGCATTGCCAATCATCAAAGACCTCCGCAAGAAGAGGAAGGCGGTGAGCAATCGGTCAGCGAACGAGACAGAGCCGCCCTGAGATCGTCCTAGTTCCGCACTAGCCTGCGGGACTCAACCGGAGCAGGCGTGACCAGCGAATCGATGACCAGATCACCGAAGGCGGATATCGACTTCGCTGCGCTCGCGATCATTGAGAAGCGCCTGCTCTGGCTCTCGACCCGCATGATCGACCACGCAAACAAGCGAAGCGACACAGAGATCAAGGTCGGAGGTCACCAAGCATCGTGTGCCTCCATGGCCACGATAATGACCGCCCTCTGGTTCGCCCACATCGGTGGTGAAGACAAGGTTGCTGTCAAGCCCCACGCCTCGCCGCTCTACCACTCCATCAAATACCTCACCGGTGAGCTCGACCGCAGCTACCTCTCCATGCTTCGCCAGCTTGGAGGACTCCAGGCCTATCCGTCGCGCACGAAGGATCCTGACGTCGCAGATTTCTCGACCGGATCAGTGGGTCTCGGCGCTGTTGCACCGCTCTTCTCCGCTGCGACGCGCAGGTACGTCGATGACCACTTCGAAACACGCCCACCCGCAAGGTTTGTCGCCATAGCCGGTGATGCCGAACTCGACGAAGGAAACGTCTGGGAGGCCATTGCGGACCCGTCATTGCAGGGCCTCGGAAACGTGATGCTTGTCATCGATCTGAATCGCCAGAGCCTCGATCGAATCATCCCGGGAATCCAGGCGAAGCGGCTGATGAGCTTCTTTCGAGATGCCGGATGGCACGTCGCCGAAGCGAAATACGGCAACAGGTTGCTCGATGCCTTCGATCAACCCGGCGGTGAGTCGATCAGAGAGCACATAGACCAGATGTCGAACGAGGAGTATCAGAGCCTGTTCGCCTATGCGGGCGCGGAACTTCGATCCCGATTCCTCGCCAACGCGGTTCCTGAAGTCGAAACGGCAATCTCAGACATTCCGGACGATGAGCTCGCATCCGTGGTCCAGAACCTCGGCGGGCACGACCTCAAGGTGCTGATCGATACATATCGCGAATGTGAGGCGGTGACCGATAGACCAAGCGTCGTGTTCGCATACACCATCAAAGGGTGGGGATTGCCGATTGTCGGCGACCCGATGAACCACTCCACACTCATGAGCACCGCCCAGATCGATGACCTACGCAGAGAAATAGGGTTGACCAGCAAGAACGAGTGGGACCGCTTCGATCCAACCACACCCGAGGGGACGATCTGTGCCGTTGTTGGTGCTGCCGTCAACAACGAACCGCCACAGTCCAGGCCACGTCTCGAAGTGCCTGTCGAAACCGGTGTCCGACACAAAGCAAAGGTATCCACCCAGGAAGCATTTGGGCGGATCATCGTTGCCCTCGGGAGAGACGAAGCACTTGCCGACCGACTCGTCACGGTTTCGCCTGACGTATCCGTCTCCACCAGTCTCGGTGGATGGATCAACACCCACGGCGTCTAAGCGGCAACCGAGCGCCACGACTACTTCGAGCAGGACCGAATCCTCAAGTGGAAGCCGGGACCCCGCGGCAGACACATCGAGCTCGGTATCTCGGAGATGAACCTGTTCCTCTTCCTTGGCCAGCTCGGTCTCTCCCACGAGCACCACGGAGAGATGCTCATACCCATCGGCACCGTGTACGACCCTTTCGTGTTGCGCGGACTCGACGCGCTGATCTACGCCTTGTACAACGGGTCGAAGTTCATCGTCGCGGGAACACCCGCAGGGATAACGCTCGCACCCGAAGGCGGTGCGCATCAATCCTCGATCACGCCGTCCGTTGGACTCGAACTTCCGGGCATCACACAGACCGAACCGACGTACGCGTTGGCTCTGGATTGGATTCTGAGCGATGGAGTCAGCCGAATCTCAGACCAAGAGGCGGAGAGTTTGTATATACGGATGTCAACCAGGCCGGTGGACCAGACTCCGTTCGATGAGGTATCGGAGCGAACGGGAGTCGATCGGCTGCGTCATGATGTTCTCGCTGGAGGCTACAGGCTGCGCGAGCCCGGTCGGGGTGAGCCGCTCATCCTTGCCGCATCTGGACCGGTCATGCCCGAAGTTCTCGCCTCGGCCGATCTGCTCACAAACGAAGGCGCCGCGGTAACCGTACTGGACATCACGAGTCTCGATCGCCTGTATCAGGGCTGGCGAAGTGAACTGACAGAGGCAACACGAACCGCAACCGTTCCCTCCGGACCGGGGCACATCAAGGGGCTCATTCGTCAGGGAGAACGCTCGGCACCCATCGTGACCATCCACGATGCAGCCTCTCATTCAATGGCATGGCTCGGATCTGTCTACGGACAGCGAGCGGTACCAATCGGCGTCGACCGCTTCGGTGAGTCGGGAACGATTCACGAACTCTACGAAGCCTTCGGATTCCTACCCCACCAGATCGCGACGGCTGGTCTCGTCGCCCTCAACCTCGACTGATCCACGACCCAATCAAGATGATCGAGCCCGTGCGTCGACAGCTCCAGCCCACGTTTCTGATCGTGACATGACCGCACCTCGGTAGTTGGGGAACCAGATTCCGATGTCATCAGCACGGCGTTTTCCAATGCATGGGGCGCCAGCGTCGGGTATGGTAGCTGCGGAATGAGGATCGTACGGCTGGGTCTACTGCTGGGTACTTTCACGCTCGTCTTGGCAGCGTGTGGTGGCAGCGCGGCTGATGTCACGACGACCACGACAACGGTCACACCGGCGACTTCAGCGACGAGCACATCGTCGGCAACATCGCTTCCGCCGACGACAACGGCGACGACGACAACCACGACAACGGTGAAGTTGGGTGCAACCTCGACCGTAATCGTGGTCCAGCTGGACCTGACCGCACTTGGATACTTCTCCGGAACGATCGATGGAATCGCTGGAGAAGAAACCAAGGCAGCGATCGCCAAGTTTCAAGCCGATTCGGGCCTCGATGCGGATGGCGAATTCGGCCCGAAGACCGATGCTGCTCTCGTTCCGAAGCTCCAATCCAACGTCGACTATGTGACCGATGTGCAAGAAGAGCTCGTCGAGCTGAAGTACTACGGCGGTCCCGTGGACGGAGATTATGGCGATGGCACCCAGAAGGGTGTGAAGCTCCTCCAGCGTTCATGTGAGCTGGAGGAAACCGGCGAACTGGACATCAGCACGCGGCTTTGTCTCGGGGGATACAGCTAGTAGCGACGGACGACAGTTCCAACAAGCCGTCCCCCCTAGATCCTCGCTATCGCTCGTCTCCACCGGTGGTTCTCGCGTACCGGGCTCACAGGTTCGCGGTCCCCCCTAGATCCTCGCTATCGCTCGTCTCTTGTCCCCCCTAAAGGGGGGACTCGCTCAGTGGCCTCTGCGAGTTCCACCGTATTTCATGCGGGTGTCTGACATCGCTGCGGCTCGAGCATCGTCGTCATTGACCCCGGCCGCGACGAGTTCGCCGATGAAGAACGTGTGACTGCCGCAGTCAACGGTCTGGTTCACCGAACACTCCAACCACGCAATGGCTTCATCGAATATCGGGGCACCTGTTTCGCCCTCGGAGATCGCAAATCCGTTCAGAGTCATGCCATCCTTCTTGGCAGGTTTGGAGAACTTCACGAAGGGACGAGTGTCGCGCGCATCCCAGAGGTTCACCGTGAATGACCCTCCTTCAGCGATGAGCCTGTGGGTGATGGCAGCCGTATCTATGCCCACACCGATGAGGACAGGTTCCTGGGCAACCTGGGTGATCCATGATGTCGTCATCGCGTTCCATTCGGCACCGGCCCGCGACCCGACGAGCGCAAGTGCGTTTGGGATCTTCCATGTGGCCTGGTTGATGAGCTCAGCTGATAGGTCCATCAGCCCTCCAATCGAGTAGATCCTGAACAGTAGATGAGGAACAGCGCCGCACCCGCGGCCACGAACAGGTACAGTGCCGCTATGACCTACAAAGAGACTGTCGAAAACGCATTCAGTGCCATCGAAGACGATCTCCGCTCGATCTCCAGGTGGATGTACGAACATCCCGAGACCGCATTCCAGGAGTTCGAGTCCTCAAAGCGACTCAGCCAGTTCCTGGAGAATCGGGGATTCGACGTCACCTATCCAGCCTACGAGCTGAAGACGGCGTTCGAAGCCACCGCTGGATCCAGCGGGCCGCGCGTGGTGATCTGCTGCGAATACGACGCACTGCCTGAAGTCGGTCACGCATGCGGGCACAACATCATCGCGACGGCAGCGCTCGGCGCCGGAGTCGCGATCGCATCGATAGCCGACGAACTCGGCATCCGCGTCACAGTGCTCGGTACACCTGCCGAAGAGGGTGGGGGCGGGAAGGTCGAATTGATCAACGCAGGTGCTTTCAACGACTCC
>Ga0164320_10000540_pt1 | contig 12607 bp, 5 predicted proteins | sample GuaBasSediGuay11_FD_113736 | JGI IMG/M metagenome (GOLD analysis project Ga0164320, IMG submission 113736) | Subseafloor sediment microbial communities from Guaymas Basin, Gulf of California, Mexico - Guay11, Core 4567-28, 0-3 cm | ecosystem: Environmental > Aquatic > Marine > Hydrothermal vents...
CGCTTCGGCATCTGCCGGCGTCTCGAAGGGTTCGTAGCGGCCCGGACACGTCGGGTTGAGAATCGCACCAGTGTCCGGGTCGTGCCCGCAAGAGCAGTACGCGTCTGGGTCGTTGGTCTGGCACGCGAGGTCTGGATACACCGCGCTGGGGCGCCCCTGCAGCGTGCGCACCGTCTGCATGAGCACTTCGTCCCAGCGCGCGGCCACTTCAAAGCTCGGTTCGACGAGGTGCGCCGGAAGCTCGGGCGTGGTGTAGAAGAGGATCGGACGAACACGGCGATCCGCATGGGGAATGGGATTGCCTTCCTCGTCGTGCCAGTCGTACCAGATGTTGTGCCGGTTGATACTGTAGTTGAGGAAGTCAGTCTCGAAGTAGGCCGGGTCGGTGGGATCGGTGGATCGATCGACCGTAGGACGCTCCAACCGGAAGTACCCAGCGCGTTCGAAGCGGGAGTCCACCCAGTTGACGGGCTCGTACTGGCGCCTGTCACTCACCCGGAGGAAGCTGTTTCGAACGTACACGGCGGTGGTGGTGCAAGTCGGGGCGTCGGTGTAATTCGACTGGCACCAATTTACGTTCCGCCTGGTGAGGGGGTCGACGACCTGTCCGGGCGCAAGGAGCTCCTGCGTCACGAAGTCGAACGCGTAGAGCGTATCGAAGTCGTAGTCGGCCGCCCAGGGCCGCTCGTGCACGGTGCATGCTTCGCCGTCGTCCGCCATTGTGTCGCACGGCATGAAGTGAAATCTTGGCTGCCAGGACTCGGGAAAATCGGACCCAACCTGAATGAACAGGTCTGCCGACTGCCGCTCGAACAGCCCGAGAATCGCGAGCAGATCGCTGGTCTGTCCATAGTACCCGGGTAAGAGGTTCGCCCCCCATTTCACGCGCATGTAGTCGCGCTCGTACCACGGACGATCGGTGTCGTTCTCTTCGATAATGTTCAGCTCTTCGCCGGTCGAGTCGGTATAAGCGCGGCGGATGTCGAAGTGCTTCTCGATCTCGAACGCTGCAATGGGCTGACCGAGTAGCGAACCCGGTTCGGGCATTCCTGGGTTGGCCCCTTCAACGAGCTCGTAGTCGCGGAACGCGAGCAGGGAGTCTTCCTCGATCACCCAACGGATGCGCGGCATCGACGCGAGGTCAGAGCCCTGGAAGTCGAGCGCCGCATCGCCTGGAAACGTTCCGAGCTGACCCCCCTCGTAGTCGACGTCGATGACCGTGCGGCCGAAGTACCAGGACGAGTCCTGAAAGAAGCTCTTTGCAACGGCGTTGGTGCCGACTCGATCGACGGGCGCCTGTTCTTTTCCGCAGCCCGCAACCAAGCCAACTATCGTAAGCAAAAGTAAGGCAATGAAACGCGCGTGTGCCATCAAGGCCCTCCAACCCTCAGCGTTCCGCATTGTACGCTGCATTCAAGCCAATGGGCACCTACAGTGCAATACAATGGAGCACTCGATTGGCTTATCGTGTCCGAACTGCCTAGGATTTGGTTGTGCGAATTCAGACCTTGAGGGGGGCACAGCTCGAGGAATTCGTTTTGGGGGCATCAAACTCCCGGGCGCGGCCGGTCATGCGCGTGCTCGGGGAAGGGCTCGAGGCCGCCGCGCTCGCCGTCCGCGCGACCGGGGGGTCGCTCTTCATCGGGCAGAACGCCGACTCGCTTCGCTGCGTCGCGGCGTGCGGTCCAGACGCGAAATTCGTCATCGAACATGGGGTTCCACTGAACCCGAGACTGGCCAGGCGCGCGCTCGACCGAAAAACAGCGTTCATCGTTTCGTCGCTGACATCAGACCCCCAATTTTCCACACACTCCTCGCACGAGACCGCGTTGGCTCTGTTGGCGCCTCTACACAACGGCGATCAGTCGCTCGGGCTAGTGCAACTGGTCAACCCCAAGTCGCCGGCGCGTTTCACCGCCCGCGACACCCGTATCGTCGCCGGACTGGCTCGCTACATCACCACGTCGTTGATCCAGACCTCATCGCTCCGGCGCCAGGAGGGTCTCGCCGCACACGATCCGCTAACCGGCCTCCGTAACGTGCGAGAGCTCAACAGGCTCCTCGGGAGGGCCGTATCGTCGGCGCGCCGCGGAGATCGCGACATGGCGCTCATGTTCGTGGACGTCGATCACCTCAAGCGCGTCAACAGCAAGCTCGGCCACGCCGCGGGCAGCGAGGCGTTGAAGCGAACCGGCAGGGCACTGTACGAAGCGGCGGCCGGCGTTGGTGATGTATTCCGTTTCGGAGGCGACGAGTTCATCGTCGTCCAGAAACATGCCTCGAAAGAGAGCGCCCACGCGCTGGCAGACCATCTGCGAAGTCACGTCGCGGCGAGCACGGGGGGTCCGATGCGACCAGCGGGAAGGCTCCCTAGAATCACAGTTTCGATCGGCGTCTCGACCTTAATGGGCCTGCGCCACCTCAACGGACAGCCGCCGCGCGACCTCAGAGCCCGCCTCATGACCACTGCCGACCGCGCCCTCTTCCGCGCAAAAGCAGCAGGCCGCAACCGTGTAGTCCTAGCCACCAGCCGGGACGACCGCTTCTAGTGTACGGATCTTAGGGTACGGCGGTTAGGTATCGTTCGGTGTTCGACTCGATCCGAGCCTTGACCTCTGCTGGATCTTCCTCGACGAACTGCTCGTCGGGGGTGACCTTGAAGAGGGCCTGGCCCTTGGAGACGATGGTGCCGTTGGTGTCCACGAGGATCTTGTCGACGGTTCCTGCAAACGGTGCATAGACCTTGTTGAACATCTTCATGACTTCGACGATGTAGAGCGGGTCGCCGATCTCGAAGTGTTGTCCCTCTTCGATGAAGGACGGCAGGCCGGGCGCTTCCTGCGCGTAGTACATGCCGCCGCTCACGGCGACGATCTCGTCGGCCTTGTTGACCGGAGGCGGCACGAGCACTTTCTTCATCTTCGCTTGATGGTCGCGATCGAAGAGTCGTTCTGGGATGGTGAGCGTAAGGTCGTCATTCACGCGAAGGTCGAAGAAGCCAACCTTGTCGGCGATCAGCGGAAGCAGGCTATACATCTCCATCCCGAGCTGGAATCCTAGATGCGCCTCGCGCACCAGCTTCCACTGCCCGGCGCCGAAGCCTTTCGCGGGCTTCTTGGCTTTGAGAAGACCATCGACCTCGGGCCAAGACAGGTCACCCACGCGTTCCTGCACCTCCGCATAGAACGCAAGTCCGTCGCCAAGGACAGTTTGGTCTTGCTCCCAAATGCGATGCGCGGCTGGAAGATTCACTGCGGCGTCCATGTGGAGCAGGTCGTAGGTTTCGGCTAGCACGAGCAGCGGGTTACGGTACCAGGTGACGCGGCGGTTCTTGACCTCGAAGTTGCTCTTGTTCGAGCTGAGCCACGCGGAAAGTAGATGCGGTTGCCGCAGGATGCGACCAAGCGGCCGGCCGAGCAGCGTCCTCTTCAACACCGAAATCTCAGTGGTCGCTCGAGTCGCCGCAGCATCACCCGAGGCAGCCTTCGAGTACTGACGGCAGAGGCGATCGTATGCGTAGTCCGGGTCGATCTCGTTGGCCTCTTGCCGAAGCTCTCCTACGAGCGTCAGGTACGGAACCACGAATCGCGTCGTCGGCTTGGCATCCACGCCGTTGGCCAAGAACCAATGCACGAGCCCGTAGTGGAATTGTAGGTTCGTTTGGAGGTCGGGGCCGCGCAGAACGGTGCGCCTCAGCACTTCGCGCAAGTGATCGTAGCTCTGGCGGCGATCGTCCCCGGTGGTCACCAGGAGGGCGATGTTGCTGTCGTACGCGCCGGCGAGCTTGTAGCGCATGAACAAATGGGTGTCGGGGTTCTTGAAACAGATGCCCTGATCATCGCGAATCTCGCCCTCGATCGGATCCGACCACGACATGATCTCGCCGCCGGCGTGTGGCGACAAAGATTGGTCCGTTGCATTGAGGCGTGCTTCGACCGCGGCGGCATCCCGTCGAACACGCTCGGGCCGGGGAAGCCGGGCTTTGTGCTTGGCGAGCAAGGCCATCGCCTCGACAAGCGAGTGCACATCGAACGAATCGTTCCTGTCATCAGGGTTGCGGAAGCGCAGTGCGTAGCAAAGTTCGGACACGCGGTGCTCGACTTGAATGCGCGTGTTGACTTCCATGAAGTAGTGACGCGGTCCATCTACGATGCACTCGAACGTCGAGGCAGAATCGAGCTTGACCGCCTCGCCGAAGCGTTCAGCCTCTTCCTCCATCCGCCGGAGAATTGCGAGGTCCTGCTCGATCGCGATGGCCGCCGTTTCGTTGCCCGCCGCCCGCTCGCGTTCGACCGCAGCGCCGAGTGTCTCTTGCGTTATCGAAACCTCGAGCAGCTTCTGCTCGTGCATCTGGAGCGAACAATCACGTCCGCCGAGGGAAACTGTCCATTCGCCGTTGCCGAGGAGTTGGATCTCGTTGTGGCGCGTCGTCTCGATGTTGAGCTCGACGAGGATGTTCTTGTTGTCGCCAACTCCGAGCGTCTTCACCTCGCTTAGAATCTCGCGCACCATCGCCGGCGCTTGGTCGGCGGTGTCGATGATTCGCTGCCCCTTGCCACCGCCGCCGCCGATCGCCTTGAGGCGAATCCGGCTGGCTTCGCCTTTGTGGAGGATGGCGGCGACTTCGATCTGAATTTGTTCGGCGAGCTCGTCCACCGTGTAGAGGTCGATGCCGGCATCGTAGGAAGCCCCCAGCACCGCATCGGCCACCGCTTCGAGCTCGATGTCATCGTTGCCGAGCTCGGCGACGTCGAGACCGTGCTTCTTGGCGAGCTTGCTCAACGCCTTACGGTCCGCGTGCTTCTTGAGAAGAAGGCGCGATGTGGCGTCGTTGATGCCGGGGGTGACACTCACGTTCACCCGCTCTGCCGTGCGCTTCGCCTCGTCTTTGAAGCCAGCCGCTTGAACCGTGTGCGAACAGGGGCCGATGAAGCGCAGTCCGGACTCCTCAATCGAGCGGACGAACTCTTCGTCCTCCGCCATGAAACCGTAGCCGGCGAAGATGTAGTCGTAGCCGTTGTCTTTGGCGATCTCGATGATCTGCGCGATACGCTGAGTTCGCTCCTCTTTGTTTGCTCCGGAATAGTCGGAGACCGCGTGAACGCGCGAAGAATCCAATCGACGAAGCTCCGGCGCCAGCGCGCGCGGATACACGATGGAATCCTTTTCGGACAGGAGAATCCCGACCTTCGTCATCCCCATCTCAGCAAAGATGTCCAGCGCCTCCCGCCGAATCGGACCGCGACAGACGATGAGAACCGTCATGTCCTCGCAGCCGAACGAGCGCACCCATTCGGACTCGGACTGTCCGAGTCGGCGATCCCGATGAATGAGAGGATTGTGCATGTAGCCCGTGGAAGTCATCAGTGGAACTCACGCTGAACTGCTTGCAGCGGCTCCGGGGTGTAGTGCGACAAGTAGAAATCGAGGTTCTTGGCAAGCGAGGCCCTCACGTCCGTGGGCATGACGATCTCGGAGATCGAGCCGAGGCTGAGAGCTTCCCTTGGATTCATGAGTTCTTGCTCGTAGCGCGCGTTGAACGCCCCCTCTTGCTCTTTGACCCAGGCGGCCGCGTCAGCTTCCGCGTCGGCCGTCGATGCGCCAGCGTCGATCGCCGCCTGCACGCGCGCCTTCGCTTGGCTACGCATTTCACGCATCTCTTTCTTGTAAACGAATTCCTTGCCGGCAGGGCCCATGACGGCGACGCGCGTCGTCGGAAGCGCCATGACGTGGTCCGCGCCAACGGCATAGCAGTTGAACGCGGCATACGCCCCGCCGAATGCATTACGGATGATGAGGAGAAGGCGCGGGGTGCGGAGGTCGATGATCGAGTCGAGCATCGCACGGCCCGCCTGCACGATGCCGCGACTCTCCTGTTCGCGGCCCGGCAGGAACCCTGTCGTGTCCTCCATGAAGATCACCGGGATGTTGTAGAGATTGCAGAACCGGATGAATCGGGAGTTTTTGAACGCCGCGTCGACGTCGATTTGCCCCGACGCCACAGCGCTGTTGTTGCAAACGAAACCGACGACGTGCCCACCGAGGCGCCCAAACGCCGTGATCGTGTTGCGGGCCCGTTGCGGTTGCAGTTCGAAATAGTCGCCGTGATCGCAGATCTGCTGAAGCAAGATGGTTACGTCGATCGGCGTGTTGAACCCGGTCGGCGAATTGAAAGCCTTGCGCAGGAGCGTGTCGATCTCGCCGGTCGGACGGTCGATGGCGTCCGATGTCTTCTGATACGGAGCAAACTCGTGATTGTTGGACGGCAGGTAGCTCAGCAAGCGCCGCGCGGTTCGCAGCGCGCCCACCTCGTCACGCACGGTGAGGTCAACGATGCCGCTTTGCCCATGCACCCCGGGGCCACCGAGCTCGTCGGCGGTGACATCCTCGCCGAGCACCGACTTCACGACGCCGGGCCCGGTCAAGCCGAAGAAGGTATGCGAGGGCTGAATCATGAAGCTGCCCTGTCGCGGCAAGTACGAACCGCCGCCAGCGTTGTATCCAAACATGCACATGATGCTCGGCACCACGCCGCTGATTTGCCGTAGTGCTGTGAACGCCTCGGCATACCCGTCGAGGCCACCGATGCCTGCTGGCACGCACGCGCCCGCGCTATCGTTCATCCCGACCAGAGGCATCCCTTGCCTGCCCGCCAAGCGAATGAGGTTCGCAAGCTTGGTCCCGTTGGTCGCGTCCATCGAACCCGCTCGCACGGTGAAGTCATGACCGTAAAGAGCGACGTCGCGCCCTTCGACTTTGATCACCGCTGTGACCAGCGACGCGCCATCCAGATTCGGACCCCAGTTTTGATACAGGACCGTCGGGTCGGTTCCGGAATCTCGGATCACGTCCAGGCGCTCCCAGACCGTCATTCGACGCTTGGCATGCTGCCGCCCTATCGCAACGGGACCGGCCGCAGTGCGCGGGCGCGCGCGTAACTGCTCCCCTTCGTGAAGGGCTACATCGTAGGGTCCAGCGCCCCGTGCGTCGTCGTGGGTGGAGCCGTTCTGCGCATCCAATTCAAATGGATTGCGAAGGCTTGGCGTCACAATGTCCTGGTCGGGCATAACTACAATTGCCTACATCGGGCAGTGCCCCAATCATGGGCTCTGCAGCGCACGGCCTTTTACGGGTTTTGGGGTCCAAATGCCAGCGAAGACCCACTCGCTGCCCAGACGCCGATGGCGCACGGCTAGAAATCGGCGAAAATGCAGGAATTCATGACCATGACAGAGGACGGTCAGCGCGCCGTAGAGATTGCGGAGCGCGTGGCGCGCGAAGCCGGCCAGCTCGTGATGCAAGGCTGGCGCTCGGGCGTGGAGGTCTCTCGCAAGGGACGCTTCGACTTGCTGACCGAGTACGACCTCGCAAGCGAGCGTTTGATCCGCGACCAACTCTCGCGGGAGTTCCCCACGCACCGAATCATAGGAGAGGAGAACGCGGAGAGCGGCGAGGGAGAGCTGGTCTGGTACGTCGACCCGATCGACGGAACGACCAACTTCGCCCACGGGCACTTCTTCTTCGGCGTGTCGATCGCGCTCTACCGCGGATCGCAGGGCTTGGCCGGGGTTGTCCACGCGCCGGCGCTCGGCGTCACCTGGAAGGCGGCGAAGGGTATGGGCGCATTCCGCAATGGAAAACGCTGCTCGGTGTCAGCACGCGCCCAGCTCGAGGAGGCGGTCTGCGCAACCGGGTTTCCCTACGACCGCTGGAAGAATCCTGACAACAACCACGCAGAGCTCGCGCTGTTTCTGCAGCGGGCTAGAGGCATTCGGCGCTGCGGCGCCGCATCAGTCGACCTCTGCTTAGTCGCCGACGGCACCTACGACATCTACTGGGAGCAAGGGCTGAACGCGTGGGACATGTGCGCCGGAGCGCTGCTCGTGCTGGAGGCGGGCGGCCAGCTTTCGACCTACGAGGGCGACGCGGCCGACCCACGCACCGGAAAGCTAATTGCATCCAATGGCGTGTTGCACGACGTGGCGGTTCGCACGATTCGTGAGGCACGCAACAAAGTTCCGTCCGACAAGCCGTGAAACACGCGCCACGGGCCGATACACTGAGTCTGTGGGGGCGCGCTGGAAGGAAGAGGAGAACTGGGAATCGGACTCGGCTCCGTCCGTCGACACGCTCGCCGCCCTAGTGCCCCTGACCGCAAGCGAGCGCCGGGGGGTCATGAACACGATCACCGGGCGGCACCTCGTCACGATGGTGATCTGCGGCGGGATCGCGTACCTCGGGCTATCCGCAGGGCAGTGGTCCGCCGACCTCGACCAGACCGGGCTCAAGCTGATGACCATGTACGGGCTCACCGGCGCGGCGATGCTCGCGCTCGGGTGGCGCGCATATCGGCAACCGCCTCCGCTCGCGTGGTCGGTCCACATCGCCGGTGCCATATTCGTCGTAATCACAGCCACCTTCACGCTGGGGTACGCGCTCAGCGGCGATCCGTCCGATTTCTACCTCTATGTCTTGATCCAGTTCGCCGCAGGCGCGCTAGTTCACAGTCGAAGATGGGTCATCGCGATCATGGTTCTCGGGGACGTCGGCTGGGCCATCACGTCGCTTGGGGTCGAGGGCGTCAACTGGGGGCAGAGCGCCGGCTACCTGATAGGTTTCTCTGCCGTCACGCTCGGCATGAACTACGCCCGAGGCCGCACGCTCGTTCGAATGGAGGAGCTTCGGGTCGCCGCCGAACGTGCTTCTCGAGCGAAGACCGAGTTCTTGGCCAACATGAGCCACGAGGTCCGGACGCCGATGAACGGGGTCCTCGGATTGAGTGCCCTCCTGCTCGACACGAAGCTCGACGGCAAGCAGGAGAAGATGATCACAGCGATTCGCGAGTCGGCGGACGCCCTCATCGGCATCGTCGACGGGATTCTCGACTTCTCACAGTTGCAGAACGGTCAAGTCGTGCTGGAGCGCGCTCCGTTCGACATGAGCACCCTCATCGACGGTGTGGTGGCCCTCATGCAACCACGCGCCGCCGCCAAGGGGCTTCAGCTCGAGTCGGAGATGAAGGGATTCACGAAGCGACGTTTCATCGGAGACGGCGGCCGCATCCGGCAGATCCTCCTCAATCTGATCAACAATGCGATCAAGTTCACCGACTCGGGGTTCGTTGTCATCAGTGCAGAGGTCGTCGAGCAGTCCGACGCGACTCGCATTCGGCTTTGCGTGCGGGACACGGGGGTTGGCATTCCCGAGGAATCGCTCGACAGCATCTTCACGCGCTACCACCAGAGCAACGCAAGCTCGCATCGAGGGGCGGGCGGAAGCGGTTTGGGGCTTGCGATCACCAAGCACCTCGTCGATCTGATGGAGGGAACGCTCGACGTGACGAGCAAGCTGAACGAAGGAACGAGCTTCCAGGTGGAGATCAACCTCGACCCAGGGCCCGAAGACACCCTGCGCGTCGCTGACTCCACCGGTACCGGTGACCTCTTGATTCGGGAAGGCGTGCGCGTGCTGATCGCGGAGGACAACCCGACGAGCCGCATGGTGACCGAAGCGCTCTTGAAGAAACTGTCGTGTGATGTCGACATCGCGATGGACGGCCGGGAAGCGCTCCAAAAGACAAAGGACACGGACTACGACATCGTGTTCATGGATTGCTACATGCCGCTGATGGACGGCTTTCAAGCGACGCAACGCATTCGGCGGTCCCCAAAGAATGAGAACCTGCCCGTCATCGCCCTGACAGCAAGCGTCACGGAAGACGATCGAACCCGCTGTCGCGAAGCCGGAATGAACGACACCGTTGCAAAGCCGGTCCGGATGTCGATGCTCGCCGAGGCGCTCGAACGATGGGTTCCCGTTTCCGGCGCCCAGTCGATGAGACCCGTATCCACGCTGCCGCCACCCGCCACGCTCGACCTGCACATGGTCCGCCAACTGGTGTCGCTCGACGGCGAAGATGACGACTTCATCCGAGACGTCATGGTGAGCTATGTCCAACAGCTCGAGGATTCCGCAAAGAAGATCGGCCAGGCGCTGCAGGACGGAGACATGGAAACCGTGCGCCTGACCGCTCACTCGATCAAGGGTGCCAGCAAACAGATCGGCGCGGCGAGAGTCGGCGACTTTCTCGGCGACATCGAGCGTGAAAACGATGTCGAGGCGGCAAGGCAGCTCCTCGAACAGGTCGAAAAGGAAGTGCCTCGTGTCGCCAAGGCGGTGCAGGCCTTACTCCGCCGCACCGGCTCGCGTGCGATCCGCCAGCGTTGTGGCGAGTGGGAGCTTACTAGTAGCTAGTGCGAGTCTATATGTCGAGGTTGGTGACGTTGAGCGCGTTGTTCTCGATGAACGCGCGCCGGGGCTCGACTTGGTCGCCCATCAGAACGCTGAAAAGCTCTTCCGCTTCCAGGGCATCCTCGATGCGCACCTGAAGAAGCGTCCGGGTCTCTGGGTCCATGGTGGTCTCCCAGAGCTCTTCTGGGTTCATCTCGCCGAGGCCCTTGTAGCGCTGAATACCGAGACCCTTTCGGGCACGGGCGTCCATCGTGGCCCACAGGGCCTCGATGTCCGGAATCTCGGAAGGCTCCCCCGTAGGCTGGCCCGCTTTGTCTAGCGCCGTCAGCACGAACGGGAGTTCCCCCAACGCTCGAATGCCTAGATAGATCTGGCGGAGCTCAGTGAGGTTGCCCGCGGAAAGAAAATCGAAATCGAGGGTCGTGACGCGCTCCGTCGGACCGTCTTGCGTCCGGATGAGGACGCGCTGCCGGTCGTGCTCTTCGTCTTGTTCGATAGTCACCTCGAGCTCGCCTTCGCGCTTGGAATGGACGAATTTTTCGAGCGCAGCGATTCCGTCCTCCACCTTCTTCCGATCCGCCAGGTCCTCGACCTCGAGGTCGGTCGCAGTCACGAGCGCCTCGACGACGAGCGGGTCGACTCTATGCCCCATGTTCTCGAGCAGCAGGCGGAATCGAGCCACGTCCTTGACCAACTTGCGAAGAGGCTCCCCGGCGAGCTGAGTGCTGCCTTTCTTCATACTGAGCTGGACGTTGTCGGTGCCCAGCTCGATCAGGTGCGCGCTCATCGCTTCGTCGTTTTGGAGGTACCGAAGCTTCTTACCCTTCTTCACCTTGTAGAGCGGCGGCTGCGCGATGTAGAGATATCCCTTGTCGATCAGCTGCGGCATCTGGCGATAGAAGAACGTCAGCAATAGTGTGCGGATGTGCGAACCGTCGACGTCCGCGTCCGTCATGATGATGACCTGATGGTAGCGGAGCTTTTCGATGTCGAAGTTGTCGCCGCCCTCGACGCCGCAGCCGAGCGCTGTGATCAGCGTGCCGATCTCCGCGCTCGAAATCATCTTTTCGAAACGCGCGCGTTCGACGTTGAGGATTTTTCCGCGCAGCGGAAGAATCGCTTGGAAGCGGCGGTCTCTGCCTTGCTTTGCGCTGCCACCCGCCGAGTCACCCTCGACGATGTAAATCTCGCTCTCGCTCGCATCCTTGCTTTGGCAGTCTGCGAGCTTGCCGGGAAGAGTGCTCGCGTCGAGGACACCTTTGCGCTGTACCATCTCGCGCGCCCGGCGTGCGGCTTCACGCGCGCGCGCCGCAAGGACCGTCTTTTCGACGATGCGCCTGCCGGCCTTGGGCTCTTCTTCGAGGTATTGGCTGAGCTTCTCGTTGAGGATGCTCTCGACGATGCCTTTGACCTCGCTCGACACCAGTTTGTCTTTGGTCTGCGAGGAGAACGACGGGTCTGGGTGCTTCACCGACATGATGGCGGTCAATCCCTCACGCACGTCCTCGCCGCTGAGCGGATTCTGGAGGTCTTTGAGTAGTTTCTCTCGCGATCCGTACTGGTTGATGACGCGCGTCAAGGCGGTGCGGAGGCCGGTCAGATGGGTGCCGCCATCGCGATTGAAGACGTTGTTCGTGTACGGGAAAATCGACTCGTTGTAGGAGTCGCTCCACTGCATCGCAATCTCCACATCCACGCCGTCTTTAACCGAGTGAAGGTAGATGACGTCGTCGTGGAGCGGAGTCTTTTTCTTGTTGAGCGACTCGACGAACTCGCGAATCCCGCCCTCGAACTTGTGGACGACTTTCTTGCCCTCGCCGCGCTCGTCCTCGAGTGAAACCTCGAGGCCCGCGTTGAGAAACGATATCTCACGCAAGCGATTGTTGAGCACCTCGAAGCTGAACTCCGTCATCGTGAAGATTTCAGGGTCGGGCTTGAACGTGACTTTGGTGCCTGTCTTGTTGCTCGTGCCAATCGCCTCGAGTGGCGCCTTCGGAGCCCCGCGTTCGTACTCTTGGAACCAGAGCTTGCCCTCGCGGCGGATCTCCATCTTGAGCCATTCGCTGACCGCGTTGACCGCGCTGACGCCAACACCGTGCAACCCGGCCGACACCGAATAGCTGTCGCTGTTGAACTTCCCGCCAGCGTGAAGCTGAGTCATGACCACCTCGGCGGCACTCACTCCCTTGTCGTGCATGCCAACCGGTATGCCTCGGCCGTTGTCGACGACGGTGACCGACCCTGCCGAGTGAACGATGACTTGGACAGCGTCGCAGTGGCCCGCGAGGGGCTCGTCAACCGCGTTATCGACGGCTTCCCAAACCAGATGGTGCAGGCCGGATCCGTCGTGCGGATC
>Ga0164320_10000541_pt1 | contig 12600 bp, 14 predicted proteins | sample GuaBasSediGuay11_FD_113736 | JGI IMG/M metagenome (GOLD analysis project Ga0164320, IMG submission 113736) | Subseafloor sediment microbial communities from Guaymas Basin, Gulf of California, Mexico - Guay11, Core 4567-28, 0-3 cm | ecosystem: Environmental > Aquatic > Marine > Hydrothermal...
CGTTTCTGAATCATCTCCAGATTTAGCGACACGCTGGATTCTGCCAGCGGCGTTTCCATTACTTTTTTGTCCATTCCCTTGGGCCCTTGTTGCCTGTCGTCATAGTGCGGCAGCACTACTGTCGCAGTATAGAGACAGGGTTGGGCCGAAAGTGTGAAGTAAGTCACACTAAAATTGCCATAAAAACGGTTTTTAGGGCACTTATGTCAAAAACAGCTAGCCGGGGCCCTGACTGAGCACTGCCATCAGAATCGCAATGCCCTCGACAAAATTACCGAGGCGGATATTTTCGTTCGGACTGTGCTGATTATTATCGATGTTCACGGTCGGGACTATGGCGGCAGACACGCCGAGCGTCTCTACCAGGGGCGAAATCGGAATCGAGCCACCCATCGTTCGTATCAATATTGCTTCCTCTCCATAGAGGTAACGCATCCCGGCCCTCGCCATGAGTCCCGCTGGTGAGTCAAAGTCCGAGCGAAATGCGTCGTAGCTGATCTCTGAGCTTACTGTCACCAGTTTCGGATAGCGCGCGCGTTCGGCATCTGTAGGTTCCGCGTCGATAACATGGAATCCCATGCTGCGAATGTGGTCGCTGACCAGGTCAATCAAGCGCTGCCCATCTGACTCCTTGACCAGCCGGATATCGATTTCCGCTATGGCGCTGGGCGGGATGATCGTCCTTGACTCGTTACCTACCCAGGCGGCGCGAATACCACGCACATTGAGGGACGGGTACTGCAGTGCTTCCTGCAACGACGGTGCGACAGCATCGGGCTGCGCTACGCCCGCGTTCGCGAGTATTTGCGCCTCGTCATCGGGTACTGCTGCGAGCAGTCGCCGCTCCTCATCACTGATGGCAACACCGTCATAGAATCCGGGCAGTGTGACGCGGCCGTCGGCGTCCTTTAGCGAAGCGAGAATCCGCGCCAGGTCAAATACCGGATTTGGTATGAAGTTGCCGTAATGCCCGCTGTGCTGCGCCACCTTGGGACCATAGGTCAGGAGCGTCATTGTCGCGATCCCACGAGCGCCGAAAGTCACGGTTGGTTCGTTTGAAGCATGCGGGGGGCCGTCGAATATAAGCAGGAAGTCGGCGGCAAGCATGTCGCTTTCGCGGGCCACAGCCGCGGCAAGGTGCGGCGACCCGAGCTCTTCCTCGGTATCGATGATCACCTTCAGGTTGTAATCCGGTACGAAGCCGAGCCCATCGAGCAGCGCGACCGCCGTCATGAACTGTGTCATCGGGCCCTTGGAGTCCGAGGCCGAGCGGGCAAATACGCGCCAATCCGGGTCAAATCGTTCGCTCAGTGAATCCCACGGTATCGGGTGCCACTGCCCCAGCTCATCAGGCGCTTTGAGAACCGGATCAAACGGGTCCTCCTGCGCCCACGCTGCCGGGTCAACAGGCTGGCCGTCGGCCTGCAGGTAAATGAGTATTGTCCGTTTGGCACCAGGCACCAGGCGCTGGGCGAACAAGGCCGGACTGCTGTCGGTCGCTATTCGGTGCGTTTCGAAATCGCGCTCGGCAAAGGCCTTCTCCATCCAGACGATGAGCGTCTCGATATCCTCGGCATGCCCGGCGTCGTTCGGCAGCGCGAGAAACTCCCGATACAGGGCGACCGCTTCGTGCCTGCCTGCCTCGACAGCCTGTCTGATCGCCTCGACTGGCGGTGGATCAGCCTGGGCCTTGCCCGGCAAGCTCGTAGCGGACATCGCGATACCGGCAACAAGTAAAAGAAAAGGCCACCTCACAGAGGCGGCCTCTTCGTACATCACCTTGAGCGGGTGACGTCTATTACGGTTTGAGTCTGTCAACGACACCGAGAACGATGACCGTAGCAGCACCGGCAAGGAACAAGCCGTTGAGTCCGCCAAGTGCCAACGAAATGTAGCTACCTACACCCCAAATCGCACCAAGACCGCCGTGCGCAATGCTTAATGCAACGGCTGCAACCAGGAAACGATTTCTGTCGTCTTCAGCTATGAAATATCCGCCAGCAATACCAAGAACCGCAACAATCGCAGCACTCTCTGGAATGGTTACGAATGCCGCAGCAATGGCGAAAATAACGCCAACGAGTTTGACGATTTTATCTACACCCATCTCTTATCCCCTTGTGCTTGTTTTTATAATGTTATTGCAAGCTATTTATTATTGTTTTTGCTGTGCCGCGAGCCGCGGACACGGAGAGTCTAGCAGGTATTTGTATTTTTTGTTTTGCCTTATAAAAGAATTAGTTATCGGACTTTTATAGAAATGACATTAATAGAAAACAACCTGTTTTTGAGCAAAAAACAAACTTATTGCTAGAAGCGAACGAGCGCCGAACCCCAGGTGAATCCGGCTCCAAATGCCTCAAAAAGTAGCAGCTGGCCACGCTGAATTCGCCCATCACGAACAGCGGTATCCAGTGCAAGTGGTACAGAAGCGCTCGACGTATTCGCATGTTCGTCGACCGTCACCACGACCTTATCCACCGAGAGATCGAGTTTTTTCGCTGCCGCCATGATGATCCGGAGATTTGCCTGGTGTGGCACGAGCCAGTCCAGATCGTGTTTATCGATGCCGTTTCCGTCCAGGGTTTCTTGCGCCATGGACCCAAGCGTACCGACCGCCTTGCGGAACACCGCATTGCCCTGCATCTGGATATACGCCTTACCCGACCGGACCTCGTCGTACCCGCTTGAGATGCCATGCGGCACTTCCAGGAGGTCCTCAAACGCCCCATCGGCATGGATGTGGGTCGAAATAATGCCGGGCTTGTCACTTGCCTGCAGCACCACAGCCCCTGCGCCGTCGCCAAACAGCACAGCGGTACCACGATCCTCCCAGTTGACGATACGGGACAGGGTCTCGCTGCCAATGACCAGCGCGGTCGTTGCGCCACCGGTGACGACCATTCGATTCGCGATATCGAGGGCATAAACAAACCCAGAGCACACGGCTTGCACGTCAAATGCCGGAAAGCCGTGACCATCGAGCTTGCGCTGAACAATGCACGCCGTACTCGGAAATACTTTGTCGGGCGTCGTTGTGCCGACCACGATCAGGTCGATATCGCTTACCTCGATGCCGGCCATTTCGATGGCCTTGTGCGCGGCAGCCAACGCCAAGTCCGAGCAGGTCTCCCCTTCTGCGGCAACGTGGCGCCTGCAGATACCGGTCCGGTCGCGGATCCACTCGTCCGAGGTCTCGATCGACTTCTCAAGGTCCTTATTGGTGACGACTTTTTCAGGCAAATAGCTGCCTGTGCCGGCAATTCTTGAGTAGATCATGGAGTGGCTCTCTAGTCGCCCTGGCGCAGGAAGTCTGCAATTTCGCGCAATGTCGGGTAGTCGAAGATATCACTAATGTCGAGTTTGCCGGGATATCGTTCGTCCACGGCCAGCGCGATTTCGGTCAACGTCAATGAGCTGATACCGACCTCAAACAAGTTGTCTTCGGGGCCGATCAGGCGTTCTTTTGAAAACTCGCGGCAAATCAGCTCCAGTTCGGCGACCAGCGGATCATCGTCAACGCCTTCTGTAGAGATCTCGGGTGCCAGCCTGCCCAGCACCTCGTCATACTCGCCATCGAGGTAAGCACTGAGCATCGCAGCGCGCTGTATTTTGCCACTGGTTGTTTTCGGAATCTTGCGAACCGGAATGACATGATCGACTTCGAGACCTGTGTGTTCGCCGATGCGGGCCGTTACCTTGTTCGCCAAAATCTTGAACGTATCGAGGTCACGCTTGAACATCGCGAAAACCAGCAGTTCCTCCGTCTGGCTTTCGTGGGTCCTGGTCCCGGCTACGACCACCTTGCCCAGGTCCAGACCCTCGACGTCTGCGGCGATTTCCTCAATGTCGTGCGGATAGTAATTCTGTCCGTTGACGATAATGATGTCCTTGGAACGCCCGGTTATTACGAGGTCTCCATCGACAAACACACCACAGTCGCCGGTGCGCAGCCAGCCGTCATCCGTAAACAGACTCGCGGTCGTTGCGTCGTCACCGTAGATCTTTTCCGTCACATTGCCACCGAAAAGCTGGATATTCCCGACCTTGCCATTCTCGAGGACCAGGTCAGCATCATCAGTGATGCGAATCTCCACGTCACGAATAGCCCGACCAACCTTGACGAAACTGACGGCATCCGCGTCATCCAGTTGCGCAGCCTCGTAAGGCTCGCCAATACGCAGCGAGTGTCTGTGAACGATGACTCGCGAGAACTCCACACCAATCTCAGGCATTGAGACACCAACCGTCGCCTCGGCCATGCCATAGACCGGGAACATCGCGGTCCTTTTCAGGCCGTAGGGCGCCAGCGCCTCGAGAAACTCCTCGCAAAGCGAATACGAGATCGGTTCGGCGCCGTTCAGGATCAGTTTGACGCAGGACAGGTCTGTCTCGGGCAGGCCTTTGCGTTCAAACAGCTTGAGGAAGTGTTTGTAACCAAAATTTGGGGAACACAGTTGCGTCGCTCGCAACTCATTGGCCTTGATCATCCACAGGAGCGGCCTGCGCACGAATGCGCTGGTGTCCATGACGGCATGGTTCATACCGGCTGCCAACACGCTGAGGTGATAGCCGATCAGGCCCATATCGTGCGTCAGGGGCATCCAGCTCAGGCTGATGTCGTTTTCGTCCCAGCCCGCGCCTTCCACGATGGCGCGAATGTTCACACACAGGTTGCGATGTGTGAGGCAAACGCCCTTCGGATCACTCGTTGATCCCGAGGAATACTGAATAAACGCGATATCGTCCGGCGTTGCAGCGTAGACCTCGCCGTTGTTTCCCGGAACAACACTGCTCATCAATGCAGATCGCGACTCGAGAATCGTAGTGACATCATCCAGCGCATTTTCTTTCGAGAAATCCAGCAATCGCTCGAGCAGGTCAGACTCTGTAAACAAGGTGGCACGATCGAGTTGGCGCAGAATGCGGAACAGCTTGTGTCGATGCTCGTCGCTGATGCCAACGGCAACCGGCACGGGCACAATTCCGCCGAGAATTGCAGCCCAGTACGCAACGACAAAGCTCTCGTTGGACTTGCTGAAGATGACGAGTTCGTCGCCTTTCTCCATGCCGCGAGCCTGCAGGGAACCCAAAAGCGCCAGGGCACGATCCCACAGCTCGGAAAAGGCAACGATGCTCTCGTCGTCTTCACCGTCGATGAAGCGAATATGGCGGTCACGGCTCTTCAGGTCGGAGAGCAGATCAATCAGAGTGTCGTAAAGATGCATAGCGAGTTAGCTGGGAAAGCAGGCGCAATATTACATTGACCGGCCCCGAACCGATACTGCAAACTCGCCGCAGCGACAGCAGCCAAACGCCATGAGCAATAAGCAAGCAAAAGATTATCAATCGGTCGAATCACGCCGCAGTCCGCGTTCGGACCGGCGCATGACGACGCTGCGCCGTTTCTACTACGCCATCGGCATGCCCGTACTTCGGGGCCTTACTCGCCTGATGACGAGTACGTATCGCGTACAGGTCGTTTTTGGCCAGGAACATATCGAGCCTTTCTTCGACGGCAAAACGGTGTGTGCGCCGGCCTACTGGCACCAGCACCACGTGTTGTGCTCGGGCCTCGTCCGCGACTGGATAAAAAACGGCTTCAAGGCCTGCTTCCTGATCTCCGGTTCAGTGGACGGCGAAGTGCCGGAGCGCATTGCGCGCGCCTATGGCGCTGAAGTCATTCGCGGCTCGGCCAACCAGAGTGGCGCCCTGGCCTTGCGCGACCAGCATCAGATGATGAAGAAGGGATACTCGATCGTCACGACGCCTGACGGCCCACAGGGCCCGCAGCATGAGCTCAAGACCGGCGTTATGATCATGGCGCGAGTAGGCGGTGTGCCCATCGTGCCCGTATCCTGCGCGGCCGACCGAGCCTGGTATCTCGATCGCTGGGATCGCTTCATGATCCCGAAGCCCTTTAGTCGTGTCGTCATTGGCATTGGCGAGCCCTATGAGATCCCGCGGGAAACACGGCTCGATGACATCGAGTCGCACAGGCTGAACGTTCAGCAACGCGTCATGTCTCTCATGAAAGAATGCGAGGACAGGCTAAAGGCCGACTGAGGGCTGGTTTTTGAACCAATATTTGACAATATTGCCGTTGCTGGTGCTGTCCGCGGCGCCCCTGCAGGCGGAGTCCTTGCTGACGCCTCACAAAGCCACTTACAAGGTCAAGATCAGCGTTCTCGGCGGTCAGCTGGATACGGAGCTGCGGCAAACAGCGACGGGATACTCTGCGACCCACACCATTAAGCCAACGGGCATATCGCGCATGTTCTCGCGAGGCAGCATCGTGGAGACCTCCCAATTCGACTCGGCATCCGATGGAGTCCGGCCGCGCGAGTATGTGTCCAACGACACCCTGTCTCGGGAGAAAGAGGATGTGACGATACACTTTGACTGGGACACCGGGGAAGCGCGCGGTACCGTCAATGGTAGTGAGGTCGTTTCTGTCATCGACGGCCTCGCGCATGATCGGGTCTCGATTCAATACGAGGTTATGCATGACCTCATCAGCGGTCATACCAGCGCCAGGTACACCATGTTCGAAATCGATCGCTTGCGGCCGGTCAATGTCCAGATCATCGGCGAGAAGACCGTGAAGGTCCCAGCAGGAAAATTCCAGGTTATCGGGGTGCAGCACCAGGCTGAGGGTTCAAAACGCGTTACGACGCTTTGGTGCGCTGAGCAACTGGGCTACCTGCCCGTCGTTATCGAGCAGCACCGCAAGGGCAAGTTGAAAGTCAGGGCAACGCTGGAAGATTACACACCGACATCCGGTGAGTAGCTGTCAGGTCAGTGTAATGGCCATCTGCAGCATCAGGAACATGGCCGCCGTTACGACCCCGCTCAGGAACAGGCACACCGCCCATCTGGCGAGATAGTTCGCGTGCGCGGCGCCGATGAACACCGGAGCGGCAGGCAAAAGCATTACAAAGGTAAGCGGATAAACGACGGCCGCTACTCGCGGAAAACGAAAAGCCCAACTGCGCAGCTCAGGCTGTGCACGAACAGCTTGCGCAATGTCTTCAACCTCACCGAGTCTCGCCATTGCACCGCAGCGTGCCGACCTGTTATCGAGACCTTCTGACAATGCCTGTTCGACGAGGTCCTCATAATGGTCGTTGAGTTCGTCGACGGTCCGACGCACATGTCGTGGGGCAACGCCGGAGCGCAGCAGCTCACTTTGTAGACGCGAAAGATCAAGCTCATGCATGGCTTGGAACCTCCAGAGCGTTGGCTATACCTCCCTGAATACGGCGCCAGTCATCCTGTAGTTTTCCCAGCCGTTGCCGCCCTTTTCCAGTCAGTGAGTAATACACCCTTGTGCGCCCAGAAACGGCTTTGCGCTTCGACTTGAGAGAACCATTGCGTTCCAGTGAATGCAGCACGGGATAAATGACGCCCTCGCCTAACGAAATTGCCTCGCCCGTAGCCGCTCGAATCGAGCGTACGAGTTCATAGCCATACATTTCGCTTTGGTCGAGCAGGCGGAGCAATAGGAGCTCTGGTACGCCGCTCATGAAGGGAGGATTGCTTTGCGCCATGTGTGTGCCCTTCTGCCGTATACCTTTCTGACGATACCTCGAACTACGAGGTATGTCAACGGTTACTTTGTAGTTCTAGGTATGTAAACTATACCTTGTTGTTCAAGGTATTCGATCAACGCGGGAACCAGCCAGAGGGCGCAACCATGTTTGCCAACGTCGCCACCGCAATCACGTCCAGCACAGCAGTCACCCTCGCGCTGCTGTATGTCATGAACCTGCTTATCGGAATACAACCCAACGCAATTGTTGAGCCAAGGGAATGGGACCTCGTCCCTTGGGTGCGTGTGCCACCTCCCGAAGACCCACCAAGAACCATAGACGAGTTACCAGACAAGGACTTCATCGAGCCACCCCTGCCACCAACATCGCAAGCTCCTGGTGATCCCGACATCGGACCGGGTTATTCACTCCCCCTCGCGCCTCCTCCGCCGGTCGCCGAGTACACCGGGGCAGGATTGCAAATGCAGGACGGACCCCTGGTACCCCTCGTTCGCGTCTCACCGACCTACCCTGCACGAGCACAGCAGGCCGGCCTCGAAGGCTGGGTACTGGTTCAGTTTGATGTTCTCGCCACAGGCACCGTGGCAAATATTCGGGTTGTAGAGTCCAGCGCTGCCGTGTTCGAAAACTCTGCACGCAAGGCCGCTGCAAGATTTCGCTACAAGCCTCGCATCATAGATGGCGTTGCGATCGAAACCGCTGGAGTTCAGAACCTATTCCGGTTTCACATGGAGAACTGATTCACTTTCCCGGGCGGCGGTCGTTGGAACGCCTTTCCTTCCCGCCGGGCCGCCTGATTGGCCGTCGCCCGTCTTTACCGTCACGCAGCTAGACCCGATCGAACACCTGTCGCACATCCAGTTTTGACGTGTCGTCATGAACGATCCGGATGGTCCGAATCATCACGTTCTGCCCGTCAAGTCGGTAGGTCTCGATCAGCATTGCACCTTCCTTGTCGCGTGTTTCAATCACGTAGGCGCCATTTTCCCATCCAGACACACGATCGGCGACGACGGGCCCGACATTGGCCATGCGTTGCTCCCCGAAGCGGTATTCTTCGACAATAGCCCTGTCGAAACTCACGAACAGTCCGTGCTCTACCTGGGTGATCTTGAGTACTTCGCCTGTTTCGAGAAACACATGCACTTGCGTGTCGTCACTTTTCTTGCGGGACGACGTTTTCCGGGTCGACTTCGGAATCAGGCCCTCATTGGCACCCGCCGCTTCGCGTTCAATGTCACTGATCGCCCGGTTTGTCGCCTGGCTGTGGTCGCGAAGTTGCCATCGCCCGGAGAGATCTACTCCGACCGGAACCGTGCCGCTTTTAGCCGGAAGTGGTTCCCTGCCTGCGCACGACGACAACACAAGCGCTACAACGACAAGCGCAGCAAGTCTCAGTAGATTCACGTCTTCACCTTCTCCGGCAAGGGAATGAAATCGGGTTCTCCCGGTACATCATCAAAATCCCCCTCCTTCCAGTCACGTTTTGCTTGCTCGAGGCGCTCTCGCGAACTGCTCACAAAGTTCCACCACACGATACGCTCTCCTTCGAGCGTGTCACCACCACAAATCATGAGGTGTGCACCACCTGGTGTTTTGACGGACGCAGACGCACCATTTTTCAGCACGGCCAGCACTCCGTCCGAAACAGCCTGGCCATCCAACTCGATGTTACCGGAGACGACGTAAACACCGAGCTCCTCAGCCTCGGGCAGATTGATACTTGCCCCCGGTTCAAGTTTGATCTCCACATACAGGGTCTCGCTGGCTGCCTTCACAGGAGACGTTTTGCCGTACGCCGTACCGATAACGACCGTGATCTTCGCGCCTTCCCGCTCCAGAACAGGAATGCCATCTGCCGAGTAGTGTTCAAACCTCGGCTCAGTTTCCTCATGTTCAATTGGCAGTGCGACCCAGGTTTGTAGCCCGTGGAGTTTCTGCCCGCTTGCAAGTAACTCCGGGGGCGCTTTTTCGGAATGAACAATACCCTTGCCAGCCGTCATCCAGTTGATTTCGCCCGGACGAATTGCCTGCACGTACCCAAGGCTGTCCCGATGCAATATTTCACCCTCGAACAAGAACGTGATGGTGGCCAGGCCGATATGCGGATGCGAGCGTACGTTCACGCCGGTGCCAGGCGGAAACTCTGCGGGCCCCATGTGATCGAAAAAAATGAACGGTCCAACACGCTGTCGACGCTTATCGGGCAACGCACGGCGCACCGTGAATTCGCCCAGATCCTTTTCCGCTGGCTCAATCAGCAATTCAATAGCGCCGGTGTCTTCCATCACTACTCCTGTCAGCAAACGGCCTTGCCGAGACGTTTCGAAAAGCGATCGCTTCTTTCAACCTTGATTGTATCCAGACCGAGCCAGTCTTTCAGCGCATGCAGTTCTGTCGCCAGGGATTCGCAACAGCCATCGACGTCGACACTGTCCTCCTCGTGGGCATTCAGGACGAGCAGCTGTTTCGCCTTCCGATCTGCCTTGAGGTCGACCCTGCCGACGATTCGATCGCCGACCCGAAAAGGCAGTACATAGTAACCCCAACGTCGCTTGTCGGCGGGAACGTAGATTTCTATACGATAGTGAAAGTCAAACAGGCGCTCAGCGCGTGGCCGAAACCAAACGACCGGGTCGAAAGGCGACAACAGCGAAGCACCGGTTATCGATCTTGGCAGGCGCGCGACGACCGACAAGTAAGCCGGTTCGCTCCACCCTTCGACGCTAACGGGCGACAATTCGCCTTCTTCGATCAGGTGTTGCACGAGCGGCGCTGCAACTCGCGGCGACATTCGATAGTAGTCGGCAAGATCATGCAGGGTTGCAACGCCAAGAGCTCGGGACGCGAGCTTTAGCAATTCTGTTTGTGCATCTCTGACCGACAGGCTTATTTCAAGATACTCACTTGGCAAAATTCGCTCGGGAAGATCATAGACACGTTGAAAGTTCGGCAAACGGTCACTGACCGCGAGGTCGCCGCGTGCGAAGTGGTATTCAAGCGCCCTTCTCGGCATTGAGCGATGCCAGTCACCCGGATTTCGTCTCGGCCCAGGCGCGGGCGGCAATTCGTTCGCAGTCAATGCACCGTCGTTCTGCACCTGTTTCAACACGGCATCGAGGTACGACTTGCGACCGCGCAACTGGCGCAACGGATTATTCTTGTGAATCTCATACGACTGCCGGCGATACTCAAGCAACGGCCAGCTGCTGGTAAGGACGACTGAAGCTTCATGAGCCCATTGCTCCGTGTACTCTCGCTTGGCGTAAATGAATCGCTCGAGCCGCGTTCGGTCATAAGCACCAAGCCGCGACCAGAGCACGAGGAATTGTGCCGGCATCAGCACGTTCACGTAGTCGAGTTGCAATAGACCCAGTAAATCAATCACGCGCCGAAAATGACGCACATCGGGTTGGCCGGCTGGCCGCTCCCGATCAAATCCCTGTGCCGCCAGCGCAATGCGCCTGGCCTCGGGCAACGACAAACTCACACGGCGCACTGTTCTTCAGGTCCTCTAATTCGTTAGTATCCGGACGTCGTCGCATCATACGGGCCCAGCATTTTGAATCCACTCATTCAGCTCACCTGCCTTTCGTCTATTCTCTTTTCGACGCTGGCCTGGGCCGAAAAAACAGATATCGAGGGTCGCTGGCTCACGCAAGACGGCGATGGCTGGATCACGATTCAGCTTGTGGGCAATTCGCTGGAGGGATCTGTCGCCGGATCACCCGATCCCGAGCAACGCGAAGAGCGTAAGTTCGACGATCGGAATCCCGACCCAAGTCTGAGAACTCGCCGGCTCGACGGCCTGACGATCATGACGGGCTTTCAGTACGACGGCGACGGCCGTTGGAGCGGTGGAACCGTTTATGACCCAAATAGTGGCAAGACATACAAGTGTACGGTGAAGCAGCTTGATGCCAATACGTTGAAGATTCGTGGATTCATCGGTATATCGCTTTTTGGGCGATCTGAAACCTGGACACGAGACTACGAATAACGAAGATCAAACAATGCAATGTTATTCAACTGAACGAGTGTCGCCGCTACGCCATAGAAGATCTTGCATAGCTTAAATTGTTTTTTTGGAATGAGGAAAAACTGATGTATCTCTGAGAATTTACTGATGTCCTGTTTTGGCCGATAGCAGCAGGTCAGAAATCCCATTACCGATCTGTAACTACCGCATCCGCTTCGATTTCAACAAGCATGCGAGGATCGATCAGTCGGCTAACCTCTACCATGGTCGTCGCGGGCATGATGTCGCCGAAAGCCTCTTTGTGCGCACGCCCGATTTCTTCCCACTGATCGATGTTGGTCACGAACATGCGGGTGCGCACAACATCAGTAAGGCCTGCCCCTGCCGATTCGAGAACCTCCCGAATCACTTCGATACAGCGCGTCGCCTGGGCGTAAGGATCGCCCTCGCCGACCAGTTCGCCATCCGGCCCAACTGAGGCACAGCCGGTTACGGCGATAAACGGCCCGGTGCGCACGGCTCGCGAGTATCCAACAATCGCTTCCCAGGGTGCCGCGGAGCTGAATGATTCACGCCTCATAGTCATAAAACACCTTAAATTAGTTCATTAACTTGTTGTTTATCAGTTACTTTTAATGCGATCAACCACGTTAGCGACAATCCGATGTAAGCGATGACAACCGGCCAAAATGCACCTTGCAGTGCAGCTGTCCCGACAGGCACGACGAGCAGCAGCCGGGCCAGTTCCACGCGAACTGCATGCTCTCTGCCCTCGTTGAGCATTCCAATGGTCAAGAGCAGCGCCCAGAGCATCATGCAAGGAGTTAAAACTCCAACTGTCCCCGTAGTGCCAAACATCCGTCCTATAGCGAGCGTTAGTAGCAAGACGACGACAAATTGTGCCATCACGTAGTACCGCATTCCCGGCCCAGGTGCGGCGTCAAACTTCGCGAAATGCCCCAGGTCCGCTGACGGCTTTGGGTACTGCGCCGCAACATCAGCAGGCCGCCAACCGGTTCGTCGAAACCAAACGCCAACCTTGTCACGCCAATGTGCTGTCTTGCGGGC
>Ga0164320_10000543_pt1 | contig 12591 bp, 13 predicted proteins | sample GuaBasSediGuay11_FD_113736 | JGI IMG/M metagenome (GOLD analysis project Ga0164320, IMG submission 113736) | Subseafloor sediment microbial communities from Guaymas Basin, Gulf of California, Mexico - Guay11, Core 4567-28, 0-3 cm | ecosystem: Environmental > Aquatic > Marine > Hydrothermal...
GGCAAATGGATCCCACGGACCCGACGCCGGTGTACTTTGTTCGTGACGCCGATGTGTACCGTATCGAGAATGGTGACCCGGAATTTCGCGCTTATATAACCGCGAGACACAGCTGGGCCAATAACGTTTCTTTATTTCTGCGTGGCAGCTGGTTCGGTGACTACCAGGTAAGCAACGGTTCGCTGACTCAATTTGAAACGATGGAGGGCGAAGCTTTCTGGGACTTCGATGTCACCTGGGATATCAACGATACGCTCAGCGTCACGTTAGGCGTCAACAATATATTCGACGCGAGAGCTGGCCCTGCGCCGTCATTCCGCAGTTGTTGCGGCGCTCCGATACACCGGGACAACACGATGGATTGGCAGGGTTCGTATTACTACATTCGCGGTGTTCTCAGGTGGAACTGAGGGAATTGGAGAAGGACTTAGGTGGCAATCGTTCGCCGAGGCAATTAATCTTTCACCATTCTCTTGCTTAGCTGTTCGGTTATCGCTCATCTACCAACACGTCGATGACGGTACCGTTGGCGTTGGTCAGGCAGGTCACTTTAGCAACATTGCCACGCGCCAGCGTCATCGAGCCCCGCACCGTGAAGCCGTTGGCGTTTTCCCTGACCGAGTGAGATTTGACCGAGGTTGTGTCGAAACGGCTACGTATTGTGCTCACACACGAACTCTCGGCATAGCTCATCGCTTCGTTGTCGGCCGTTCCAGCAAATTTCCAGTTCCACAAGGTATACGCGGCACCAACGATGATGGCGAGTACCACGAGATTACTGATCGCTTTGATCACTTCCTATCACTCCTCAGGGGGATGCCTCTCCGAGTCGCCGCAGGCGCTTGAGAAGCAGATAGACCGGCACGGAGACAGCCGTCAGGATTATGCCGTACAGAGTTGAATCCAGGTTCGTCGCCGCAACAAACAGGGCAACAGCGGTCCAACCGACGGCACAGACTACGCCCGTTGCCGGAAATCCCCATGCTCGAAATGGACGCTCGGCGTCAGGCTCCTGACGCCGCAGCTTGAAGACGCCGATAACCAGTCCGACGTACATCGCCATAAAGAAGAGGGTCACGAGGCTTAACAACAATTCGAACTGGCCCACGATGATCAAAAAGCTTGTCAATGCCCAGGTCAGGATAGTCGCGCCGGCCGGTGTACCTTTTTTGTTAACGATCGTGGCCTTTTGCGTACCGAGACCATCCGCAGACAGTGAATAAAGAACACGAGACGCGACCATGTATTGCAGATTCTGGTGGGATAGCAAAATGAATATTGCGGCGAAGATGACGATAGTCCCTGCTCCGGCACCGAAGGTCAGTTCAAGCGCGCCTGCCAGCGCGAGGTCGTGACCGACGAGCGCCGCCAGAGGCACACTCAAAACGAGCGCGAGATTCAAGAGGACATACAGCACGAACACAATCAGCGCGGCCTGCAAACTTCCAATCGCAACGCCGCGCCCGCCCGACTTGACCTCTTCACTGAAGTAGCTCGCGGCGTACCAGCCGTCATACGTGAATACGACCGATGCAATAACGATTCCAAACGCGGCGATGCCAGGTGGACCTGTAGGGGCTGTCAAATCAGCCACCTCGACGGCGCCGCCGTGGGCGAAAAATGCATAGAAGAGCGCGACCGCCAGGCCAATCATGATCAGGCCCATGACGGTCGACGCGAACTGCAGAATTGTCGCGCCGACCTTGACGCCACGCAATTGCAGGAATCCAAAGCAGGTCGACACTATGACGGCGATAACTTTCTGGTACGGCGCAAGGTCCGGGTTTAGCAAAACGACATATTCGAGCAGAACCACGGCCTTGAGTGCCATGGACGCGCAGGAGGCAACCCAGTCAGTCCAGCCGATCAGGAAGCCCGGGTAAGGACCGTACGCATGAGCTACAAGAGCATAGATACCGCCCGACCGGGGTGTCATGGCAATGAGTTCGGCAACGACCAGCAGGCTGATGATCACAAATATGCCACAGCCGATCCAAAGCGCCATATACGGCACCGGATCATTGACCGTAGTAGCTATTTCCCCGGGTGTTCGCAGGATGCCAAGGCCAATGACGAGACCGACGCATGCCGCGATAGAGAAGCCCTTGCCGAGCAGGCGCTGCAGCGACTGGCCTGGCATTAAGCTTCCTGGGCCTGGCGCCGTTCTATCTGTGCCTGAACCTCGTGAAACAAGCTGTCGCGCAGACCCAGGATCTTGAACATCTCGACCACGGTCAAAAATGCCGCGGCGAGATTGGCCTGCACAGGATGCTTGATCAGAACCGGCATTGATTTCTCAACCGCATGGCCGATGAATTGCGCAGCGTAACCACCAAAAAAAGCGACGGCCGCAATCGTCCCCGACGTCGCCACCGGCAACGCGCCGATGTAGCCGGCAAGTTGCGCGATCAATAACGCGAAAATCAGAAACACGATCGCAAATAGTCTGTCGAGTGTCAGGTAGAAAAGGAAAAAGCCGATCATCGCGAGGTGTGCGAGATTGACGGTGACACCACCGATCTCGGTCGCGAGCCAGGTCAGCGGAATCAGGACACCGAGCATGATCGTGGGTATGCCGATCATGTGTACAAAAATGTTGAACGGATGCTGGTGCGACGCAGCATAGCCCGTCAGCATCTCCATGAGCTTGCCATCGCCGCTCATCTGTCTCTCCCGTGACAACCCAGTAACGGATTATAGAGAGTATTGCGTATTGATTTCGGCTCAATGCGTGCGAAATTAAGTAAAGCGAGCTACAGTTGAATCGTGACTCGGGACTTTTCTGTGGGGCGGAGGGCAGTATGAATTTGCAAACGATGGCACTCGTTCTTGTGCTGCTGCTTTTCATCTGGTTGTATGTTCGACGACGGCAAGCGACCAGTAATGACAAGTCTCGATCCGCCGTTCAAACAAGCAGCAAGAATTCCACCTATCACGCCGTTTCAATAAAGTTCACAGGCAATGCCTGTAATGCAGCTCGTGAAATGGAGGGCCGCCGCTTCCTGTCATCGGCGGCACCGCGTATTCCCCTACCCGACTGCGATGTGCTCGACTGTAGCTGCCGGTTTGCACATCACCAGGATCGTCGAGCCAGGCAGGATCGACGCAGTCCGTTTGGCCCGGGTGGCATCGGTGGCAGCACCGGCAAGTACACGCAAGAACAACGTCAAGGTAAAGATCGGCGCACGAGCGACGACGAAGATTTCTTCTGAAATCCCGGCTACCAGTTGAGACACGGGTGCGTTCAGGCTAGTAGCGGTAGGCCGTGACGGTCTGTTCGTAGTACTGCAATTCCTGCTCGATACGCGCCCGGTCGGCAATCAACTGCTTGATTTCCGCCTCCAATTGGCCTGTACGCTCAGACAGGTCCTTAAGCTCATCGAGTAGCAACACTCGCTGTTCAGATGTCGTCTGATCGCTAATCACGGCGGCTTCGGCCGCAACGACGCGTTTCTCGGTGCGTTCGAGTTCCTGCTCCTTCGAGTAGATCATCGAACTTGCCGCACTAATGCTGGAGCGCAACGAATACAGTTTGTGACCGGCGTTGTAAGCCTGAAGAAATTCGGGCTCCATATCAGCCGGGCAAACACCATTGTATTTGCCACCGTTGGCGCCATAATTAAACGCGCGCCCCGGCTCACAGAACGACTCGACGCCTTGTACGTGACCACGTTGGTACGCTGCAAAATCGGGAGTAACGCCATGTTTGGCGCAAGCCTTGCGATGGCTGCCCAGGCGATCGGCGGTGTGACCACGTGAACCGTCTTCAAATCCGATGGCAGTCCAATCGCTGGTTGCACATTCGTCGGCACTCATCGTGGCACAACCGCTCAGGCCGAGGAGCGCAACCGGCACCAGTATGTTCAACCACTTACTGTTCATCACAAACCTCCAAAATTCCTGCTTTGAGTTTGTACCAGTAATAACGCAGCCAACCTGAATTGCACCTGAAAACTGCGGCACATTCCCCATTCGGGAGACAGCCAATGTGACCTGCGTCACAGTGACGAAGGTGGCCGCCCGATACTCTGATTAACACGGCCAACAACGGGTATTTTCGAGATGGATATCGAGAGTTTCAGCGGCGCGGCGACGGTCGCGGCAGCCAGTACCATTGTGTTCGTGCTGGTCATGAAATCCTGGCAAATTATCGCCCGCAGCGTGAACTCAGGCCCGACCTTTGCAGACAGCATAATGCGCGAAGCAGCACAGCGTTTTCGCGATGAGTTCGATCGCCTTAGCAATACGCAAGCGACCTATCTCAGCGCCGGGCTCGTGTTCATCGTACTTTTTGTTGCTGCATACATTCTGCGAGCAGAAAGGCTGTACGCAGGATACCCGGACTGGCAGTTGTACCTGTTTCTTGGTGTGTTGATGTTCGGCGCGCTGCTGGCGCTCATCAGGCTGGTGCAGACATTTATTGAGCGACAACAGGTCAGGCTCCTACGTGATGCAAACATTGCAATCGGCCATCAACTGCAGCGAATAGCCACCGGATTTGGTCGCGTTTACCACGACGTCGAAACAAGCGCCGGCATCATTGATCACGTCATCATCGGTCAAAACGGTGCCTATGCCGTCAATGTCTTTGCGCGCCGCCCAGCGAAAAATGGCCATGTCGAGTTCGACAACAACTCACTCCATTACCAGCCATCCGGCAAAACACAGGCGATCGTGGCTACGGCGAAACGCACGGCGGCACTCGAAAGAGATTTCCGCCGCCTGCTGGATCATCGCGTACGTGTTCGGTCTGTTATTGCTGTTCCGGGATGGGAGATTCACGAACAGTCCAGCGAAGAGCACCTGCTCGTTAACGATCGCAGCCTACCGATGTTGCGAGGCTGGAAAGACCAGGCGGACTACCTGATGAACGAAGACGTCGAAACGTTGCACCAAATGCTGACAGCAATTACAAAGGCGTAAGTCTCGATTCGAGTTCACCCTTTTCGATAACCTCGTTAAGTTCGTCGCCCAGCCGCTCACACTCCGCAACAACGCGGCACCACAGCCGCATACGATCCTGCGGCGAAAATGTTTTGAAATCCGTTCGATCCGGGATCTTTCCATTCGGGAGGCTAGCCGCGAACTCAGCTGATGGACTGATCAGGATAGTCCTGTCGATATTTGCAGGATTCGGTTCCCGCCACGTCAATTTCTTGTCAAACCACCCCGGCACGATGCGATCAAAGAAATGCGGATACAGCGTAAGACGATCCGGGTCGCTGTGAGGGATATCGAGGTGATAATCGATCACACCACCATCACGATAGACACCCGGCATCGCGCCCGCGATGTCTTTTACTCCTGACAAAACAAGTGGAATCGAACCCGTGGCGGCAATGGCGTCTTCCAGATTATCCTGGCGCATCATCACGCGCTGCAACGGAAAACCCTCAACGTCGAAAAACGGCGGCAGGTCACGGGCATCGAAGAACAGAGCACGTTCAAAAAACCAACCCAGCGTTTGCCGGCTAATGGCATTCATGCTGGCGGCAATGATAATGGCAGCTGCGAGAATGTAGCGTTGCTCGGATGCCGCAATATTACGTGCCCGAACGGTCATGACATGCGTACGAAACAGGCGGTGACGAAGGATATTTTCTGCCCCGTCGTCGCCGAGCAAGGCTCCGAGAATCTCCCGGCTCTTCGCCGTGATCTCGTGGATATCGGGCGCATCGCTGTAAAACTGATGGATATAGGCGTCCTCGAAACGCTCGATCGCAGCGACGGGATCAGGCTGGGCATAGCACGCGAAGCGCCATGCGCCAATTGAGGTACCTATCAGGTGCACCGGCCCTTCGAGGCGCGGCACGACCGTCTGGAGTATGACCCGGTCGAGCTGGCTCAACACCAGCCATTTCGCACCGCCCGATGCGCCCGCAATCGTACCAATCCGATCCATCGCGAACCCGTGACGTCGAATCATGTCAAAGGCACCAGGACCGGCCCTGAAAACCAGGTTATGCGCTGTCACAGGGCGGTGTTGGCTCTCTGAGTTGGTCACTGCTTGTGGTAAAGCTATTCAAACGGATGCTGTTTGATGATCGTCTGCTCACGATCCGGGCCCGTCGAAATGATGTCCACCGGCACGCCCGCCAGCTCCTCCATTCGAGCAAGATAATCTCTGGCCTTGGCAGGCAAATCTTCGAAGCGTGTAACACCAACTGTCGACTCCTGCCAACCGGCATGTTCCTCGTAGATCGGTTTACATTCTGCAAAACGATCAACGACAACCGGAACGCCTGAGATAGGCTCACCGTCAATCTGGTAGCCAACGCAGATCTGGATCGTCTCAAGTTCATCGAGAACATCCAGCTTGGTTACACACAAGCCAGAAACACTGCTATTGATAATCGAACGTCGCAATGCGACCGCGTCGAACCATCCGCACCGGCGGGGTCTGCCGGTCGTTGCTCCGAACTCGGCGCCCACGCTCGCAAGGTGAGCACCAGCATCATCAAATAACTCGGTTGGAAATGGGCCGGCACCAACACGTGTCGTGTATGCCTTTACGATACCGAGTATGTAATCAAGATTGCGCGGCCCGATACCTGTACCGGTACTAGCTGCCGCGGCAACGGTGTTCGATGACGTTACAAACGGATACGTACCGTGATCGATGTCGAGGAATGTCCCCTGCGCGCCTTCGAACAGAATACTCTTCCCGTCATCGGTCAGGTCCTGCAGGATTTGCGTCACATCGGCCGTGATGGGTGCGACCAGTTCGGCGGCCTCGAGCGATTCATCGAGCGTTTTTGTGAAATCGACCGGGTCCGCCCCGAAATAATTCTTGAGCAGGAAGTTATGGTAGTCGAGAACCTCGCCGAGTTTCGCCGCAAACTTCTCGCGTACAAACAGGTCCGAGACTTTCAGTGCGCGCCGTGCGACTTTGTCTTCGTACGCCGGTCCGATACCCCTTCCTGTGGTACCGATCGCCGCCGAACCCTTGGCTTTTTCTCGAGCCAGATCCAATGCCGCATGTGACGGCAGGATCAACGGACAATTCGGACTGATCTTAAGCCTCTCGAAGACCGGCACGCCGGTTGCGACGAGCGCATTAGCCTCAGTCACGAGCGCGTCGAGCGACAACACCACACCGTTTCCGATCAGGCAACTTACGCTGTCGCGCAGGATCCCGGAAGGTATCAGGTGAAGTACAGTCTTTTCGCCGTCGATGACCAACGTGTGACCGGCGTTGTGACCACCCTGGAAGCGTGCGACAGCAGCCGCACGATCCGTGAGCAAATCGACGATCTTTCCCTTGCCTTCATCACCCCACTGGGTGCCGATGACAACGACATTCTTACCCATGGTCTATCCGATCTCTAGCTGCGTACAAAAAACAGAAGCAACAGTCCCGCAAGCATCGAAGTTAATCCAAACGCCCGCAACTGATTGTCACCCAGTCCGGCGATCTGCGCCACCAGCTGCTTGTATCTGCCAGGCCCGACGAACGGCAGCATACCCTCGATGACGAGAAGTAAAGCGACAGCCGTCAGAATCTCCTGCCAGTGCATGATTCGTTTGCTTAGCGACCGCCATCCGACTGATTGAGATAACGGAAAAAGTCGTTGTCGGGATCCAGCACAAGGATGTCCCCGTCCTTGCCCATCGATTTGCGATACGCATCCATGCTTCGATAAAACGAGTAGAATTCGCGGTCCTTATTATAGGCGTTCGCATAGATCTCGGCCGCGCGAGCATCGCCCTCACCGCGAATCAGCTGCCCGTCCCGGTAAGCATTAGCCAGGATAACCGTACGCTCGCGATCTGCCGACGCTCTCTTCTCCTGCTCGGTCTCCCGACCCTCGGCGCGGCGTTCCGTTGCAATTCGGGCACGCTCTGCGGCCATCTGTGCATACACAGAGTTACGCACATCTTCCATGAACTCGACCTGCTTGATACGGAAATCGACGAGTTCGACACCCAGGTCTTTTGCAGTACCCGCTGCCGTCTGCAACATGTCTCGCATCAGTTGCTCACGACCGGCTGAAATGGCGTCGTTGACCGTACGCTTGCCGAACTCGGTGACCACAGCATTCTTGATGATCTCGGAAAGGCGAGCGTTACCAACCTGAAGTACACCGCCAGTAGACGTATAGAAACGAACCGGATCAACGATGCGCCACTTGACGAAAAAGTCGACTTCAAGTGCCTCGTTTTCCGCGGTAAATACACGTTCGGGCCGGTCCGAGATTGTCAGGATACGCTTCGGGAACTTCCGCACCGTGTGATAGACAGGTACCTTCCAGTTCAGGCCCGGTTCGTAGTCTGCTTTGACGACCTCGCCCAATCGCAATTTGATCGCGAGTTCGCGTTCGCCGACCGTAAATGCCGACAGTCCGATACCAACGAGCAGCAGGCCTGCGATAACGACAAACGTGAATTTATTACCCGTCATCTCGAACCCTCCGTTCACGCGAATCCGCCGACTCAGTTAGCGCATTATTCCGTTGTTGCTGCGGCGATGGCGAGTCCGAGGCACGATTGCCCTCGCTCGTTACAGCCCGGTTGCCCTGCTGCATCAACTGATCGATCGGCAGGTAAAGCAGATTTCCACTGCCTTGCGCATCGAGAAACACCTTGTTGGAGCGACCGTAGACTTCTTCGATGGCATCGATATAGAGGCGCTCGCGCGTTACCTCCGGAGCTTTCTGATACTCAATCAACAGAGCCTCGAATCGCCCGGCTTCACCCTCGGCATCGGCAATAACGCGGTCCCTGTAGGCGCGGGCATCCTCCATAACTCGCGCCGCATCACCGCGCGCTTTCGGAATGATATCTCTCGCGTAGGCATCTGCTTCGAGGACGTAACGCTCACTATCGTTACGCGCCTTCTGTGCGTCATCGACCGCAGATTGGACTGCTTGTGGATAGTTGACCGTCTCCAGGGAGATCGATGTGATTGTCAGTCCGGCGCCGTAGCTATTAAGCGTATTTTGTAATACATCTCTTGTGCGCGTGGCGATTTCGTCGCGCCTCGCGGCAATCAAAACCTCGAGTTCGCTGGTACCGACCACCTCGCGGAGCGCGCTCTCCGTTACATCCTGGAGTGTCTCCTCGGGAAGCTCAACTTCAAAGCTGTACTTCACCGGATCCGTGCGCCGGTACTGAACCGTCATATCGATGAATACATACTGCTGATCGGCCGTCAGCATCTCGGTATTGTACTTGTAGTTAGCGACCTCATTGGCATTGATCTTGTCAACGATTTCGATCGGATACGGGATGTGCCAATGCAATCCCGGCATCGCGGTTTCCGTGTAGGCACCAAAGCGCTGCACGATTCCACGTTCGGCCTCATCTATGCGGTAGAAGCCCGTGACGATCCACGCGCCGACTAGCAAAAACAGCAGGAAGAAACTGCCACCAGAGCCGGAGCCACTGCGGCCTCCTCCTCCACCGCCGCCACCCAAGATGGCGCTCAGGCGTTTTTGCCAGTTCTGAACGATCTGATCCAGATCATTCGGTTCGTCATCATTTCTTTTCCAGGGATCTTTGCCGTTCCCCGATTCATTCCAGGCCATAGTCTCTCTTCTTCCAGGTTACTGCCTAGGCCGTTTCTTGTACCGGCAGAGGCTCCAACAAATCGGCCGAAAGATTCTCGCGCTTCAGGAAACGCTGTAAATCCGTTTCGGCCATCTTTAATTCCAGGTTCCAGCCGCCATCATCGCACGCCTCTTCTTTGAGGACAGCACCGATTTCAAAAAGTTTTGCACGTTGGCGACCTTGAGTCGGTAGCAGGTGCATGACCCCGTGAAGCGTCTTACGTCGCAGGCGCTCTCCGATCACGTCGAGCAACATCGGAATGCCATCTCCGCTGATCGCCGACAGCCAGACTGCCCGGCCCTCTCCTGCACGATTATTGGTAACACGCGGTTTGCGATCCAGCTTGTCGATCTTATTGTACACCCGGATCTGCGGAACGCGGTCTGCATCGAGCTCCTTCAATACCGCATTGACCTGCCTTACGCGCTGCCAACGATTTTCGTCGCTCGCGTCGATCAGGTGGAGTATCAGGTCAGCCTCGCGAGCTTCCTGCAGTGTCGACCTGAATGCGGCGATCAACTCATGTGGCAGATCCCGAATGAACCCTACCGTATCGGCCAGTACAGCCTCACGGCCATCTGGCAGTTCGAGGCGCCTGACAGTTGGATCGAGTGTCGCGAAAAGCTGGTCCTTAACGAATACGCTGGCATCAGTCAGCGCGTTAAAAAGCGTCGATTTTCCGGCATTGGTATAACCGACGAGCGCTACGGTCGGGACCTCTGCCCGCACCCGGTTTTGGCGATTCATTGTGCGCCGCGCATCAACATGCTCGAGGCGCGCTCGCAGCTGCTTGATACGCGCACCTATCAGGCGCCGGTCAGTTTCAAGCTGGGTTTCGCCCGGCCCACGGAGTCCGATACCACCCTTTTGCCGTTCGAGGTGAGTCCAGCCGCGTACCAGTCGCGTCGAAAGGTGGCCCAGCTGCGCCAACTCGACCTGCAACTTGCCCTCGAAGCTGCGCGCCCGTTGCGCAAAAATATCGAGAATCAGGCCCGCCCTGTCGATCACCCGGCATTTCAGTTGCCGTTCGAGGTTACGCTCCTGGCTCGGTGACAGCGCCGCCGATGAAATGACGAGTTCTGCTGAATTGGCATCAATACTCTCGGCAACCTCTTCAAGCTTGCCCTTGCCAATAAAATAACGCGGATCCGGCCGTCGGCGCTTGCTGACGATTTCATCGACAATGAGCGCCCCTGCCGAGACGGCCAGCTCTTGAATCTCTTCGCGTTCGGAGTCGTCCGGCGCGCCATCGGGACCGGCATGAACAAGAATTGCACGTTCGCCGCTTTGCGGTCGTTCAAACAAATATGAACTCCCGCGGCGATGAGCCAATCAAATCAATCTTCTCCTGCCTCGTCGTCCGGTAGTGGCAGGCGAACATTGCGTGATGGCACGACCGTCGAGATCGCATGCTTGTAAACCATCTGGTTAACGCTGTTCTTGAGCAGTACAACAAATTGGTCAAATGAATCCACCTGGCCCTGTAACTTGATGCCATTAACGAGGTATATAGATACTGGGACCTTCTCCTTACGCAATATGTTCAGGAAAGGGTCTTGCAGTGTTTGCCCTTTAGCCATGATTGGGTCTCCTTATTTTTATGTTTTTTTTGAACACCGCATACCGGTGGCGCCGGGTGCCCACACGAGTTCAGCCTAAGCGTTGAAAAATTCTATCAGAGACGCTGATATGGCGTCGATTGTAGTGCCTTCAAGGGGATCAAATGACCTCAGGTCCGACTCGTTCCTCAGCCAGGTGATCTGTCGCTTGGCGAGTTGGCGGGTTGCGTACAGCGCTCGCTTGCCGGCCTCCTCCATACTTCCCTCCCCATCCAGGTGTGCCCACAGCTGCCGGTAGCCTACCGAGCGCATGGATGGATGGTCGGCAGTCAGCTCTGGTCGTTCACGAAGTACTTTCACTTCATCCAGAAAGCTATTGTTTAACATCAGATTTAGTCGTTTTTCTATGCGCTCATGCAAAACTTGTCGAGTGGCTGGCTGCAGCGCAATTTTCACAAAGCAGAGATCCTGATTGTGCGTTGTTTTCGCCCGTGACTGCCATTCACTGAGCGGCGTACCGCTCACGAGAAAGACCTCAAGCGCGCGCTGGATTCGTTGCCTGTCGTTCGGTTTGATCCGCTCCGCCGCAGCCGGATCTATTTTCTGCAGCCGAGCATGGATCGCCGGCCAGCCCGTTTTTTCCGCATCTGCGTCTATGGATGCGCGAATTTCGGCATCCGCTGAGGGTAGCTCGGCGATGCCGCCAATCAACGACCGGAAGTACATCATCGTGCCACCAACCAGCAACGGCACCCGGCCAGCCGCCTGGATGCTGTCGATCTCGCGCCGTGCGTCCCGGACAAAATCACCGGCCGAGTAACGCTCTTCCGGATCCCGGATGTCAATCAGACGATGCGGTGCGCGTTGCAGTGTTTCGGCATCAGGCTTCGCCGTACCGATATCCATGCCGCGATAGACGAGAGCTGAATCAACACTGACGATATCGAACGGAAAGCGCTTGCAAAGACTGATCGCAACATCCGTTTTTCCCGACGCCGTCGGTCCCATCAAACATACTGCAGTTTTCATGGCCGACTGTTACTACTGGCCGCGCAGGAACAGCTTGTCGAGTTCAGTCATCGTGATAGCTGTCCAGGTCGGGCGACCGTGGTTGCATTGATCGGCACGATCCGTGATTTCCATCTCGCGCAACAGAGCATTCATTTCCTCTACGCTTAGCATGCGATTGGCGCGCACCGAGTGATGACATGCCATTGTCGCGAGGAAGTCGTGGCACATGTCTTCGACGCGGTTGCTCTGCCCCGCCTGTGACAGATCAGCCAACACATCGCGCAACAGAGATTCAGCATCAGCATTGCGCAGCAGCGCCGGCACCTCACGAATAACAAGACTGGTAGGACCGGTGCGATCAATGATCAGACCAAGATTCTCGAATACACCGGCGGATCGCTCGACCATGTCGGCCTCACTCTGCGCGACTGCGACGCTCGTAGGCACAAGCAGCGGCTGTCGAACAACGGCC
>Ga0164320_10000545_pt1 | contig 12589 bp, 8 predicted proteins | sample GuaBasSediGuay11_FD_113736 | JGI IMG/M metagenome (GOLD analysis project Ga0164320, IMG submission 113736) | Subseafloor sediment microbial communities from Guaymas Basin, Gulf of California, Mexico - Guay11, Core 4567-28, 0-3 cm | ecosystem: Environmental > Aquatic > Marine > Hydrothermal vents...
ATACTGGCGGCCACAAACCCCGTTTTTTTTGCTGATTTAATTTCCGCTTCCGACAACCCGCCCTCGGGTCCCAACAGTATTGCAATCTGCTCACCTGGGTTTTTTGATACGGATCCGGATTGCAGTCGGTCACCTTCAATATCGAGCAAAATCTTCAGACCACCCGGCGCCGACTCCTCGATCGCGCTGGCGAGATTCTGTTGAAAGCCAATCTGTGGTGGTACCTGTCGTCCGCACTGCTCGCAAGCCTTGATTGCAATTTTACGCCAGTGCATCAGTCTTTTACTGAGCTGCGCCTGCTTCAGTAATGTCTGCGTATGGTTCGCGTTAAATACTGAAATACGAGTGACACCGAGTTCGGTGCACTTTTGAATCATCCAGTCCATGTGATCGCTGCGGCTTAAACCCTGAATGATCTCGGTCGATAGTGTTGATTCAGTATTGCCAGCCATGCGATTTTGAATCGTGACCATTGCCTGCTTACCCTCGTACGATATCAGTGCCTCGTAATCGTAATGGTCCTCGCCATTGAACAACACGATGGCCGCGCCGCTTTTTAAACGAAGTACATTTTTCAGGTAATGGCAGGCATCCGAATCGAGATGAATTTGTGCGCCAGGATCCAGTGCCTGCCCGACAAATATACGCGAAAGTCGCATCGATAAATCACTAGTACCGGTAATGCTCCGGTTTATAGGGGCCGTCCTGATCGACGCCGATATAATTTGCCTGTTCTTCGCTGAGACGGGTCAATTTAGCGCCAACCTTGTCCAGATGCAGGCGGGCGACTTCTTCGTCCAGGTACTTTGGCAGGGTGTAAACTTCATTTTTATACTTACCCGGGTTACAGAAAATTTCCATTTGCGCCAGGGTTTGATTGGTAAATGAATTAGACATGACAAAACTGGGGTGTCCGGTGGCGCAACCGAGATTCACCAGGCGACCTTCGGCGAGCAGTATAATCCGTTTGCCGTCGGGGAATATAATATGGTCAACCTGCGGCTTGATATTATCCCATTCGTATTGCCTGAGTTCAGCCACCTCGATTTCATTGTCGAAGTGACCAATATTGCAGACGATGGACTGATCTTTCATTTGCCTCATGTGATCGTGGCGGATGACATTAAAATTACCGGTGGTAGTGACAAATATGTCTGCTTCCTTGCAGGCATCGTCCATTCGCACGACACGAAAACCTTCCATCGCGGCCTGTAGCGCACAGATCGGGTCGATTTCGGTGACCCACACGGTGGCGCCCAGACCCTTTAGAGACTGGGCACATCCCTTACCGACGTCTCCGTATCCCAGCACCAGCGCAATTTTGCCGGCGATCATAACGTCAGTAGCGCGTTTTATGCCGTCGACCAGTGACTCGCGACAACCGTAAAGATTATCGAATTTTGACTTGGTAACCGAATCGTTGACGTTAAAGGCAGGACAGGGTAGCTCACCGCGCTCCTGCATCTGGTACAGACGATGTACACCGGTGGTGGTTTCTTCGGTCACCCCCTTGATGTTTTTCAATACATTCGAGTACCAGCCGGGTGATTCGGCTAGTTTCTCCTTGATCGAGTTATACATCACGATCTCTTCTTCACTGCCGGGCTTGTCCAGTACCGAGATATCCTGCTCGGCTTTACTACCCAGTGTGATTAGCATCGTCGCATCGCCACCATCATCAAGAATCATGTTAGGTGTGCCGCCATCATGCCACTCCATCAGGCGGTGCGTGAACTGCCAGTATTCGGTCAGTGATTCGCCCTTGAACGCAAAAACCGGTACACCCGATTCGGCCATAGCCGCTGCCGCATGATCCTGTGTTGAAAATATATTACAGGATACCCAGCGCACCTCGGCGCCAAGTGCAGTCAGGGTTTCGATCAAAACTGCCGTTTGAATGGTCATATGCAGGGAACCAGCGATGCGGGCACCCTTGAGTGGTTGTTGCTTGCCATACTTGCTGCGCAATGACACCAGGCCGGGCATTTCGGTTTCGGCAATCGAAATTTCCTTGCGCCCCCAACCGGCAAGGGTGATGTCAGCAATCGTATAGTCCTGAGAATTTTCTACCTGCGCATTCATAAATAAACCTTTGTTCGATAAATTTATGAGCGCCGTTATGTATTACCTGAATCTACGGATCCAGGTAAGGTTCAGGATGCGAGCCTGGCAGACATTCTGTCGCAGCGCCCCTCGCATCACAGTGCCTGTGCTTACAGGCTGTTTGATCACCGACCAGCTGTACCGGTCGGTTTGAATATTATAATCCCGCGTCAGATTTTAGCACCTCGGCTTTGTCTGTTTTCTCCCAGCTCAGGTCTATGTCTTCCCGACCCAGATGCCCATAAGCAGCTGTTTGCTGGTAAATCGGTCGTAGCAGGTCGAGCATTGCAATTAACCCCTTGGGGCGTAGATCGAAATGCTGACGAATCAACGCAATAATATTGTCATCGTCGATATGACCCGTGCCAAAAGTATCGACGCTGATAGAAGTTGGCTCAGCGACGCCGATTGCATAGGAAACCTGAATTTCACAGCGGTCTGCGATACCGGCAGCAACAATATTCTTTGCCACGTAGCGGGCAGCGTAAGCGGCTGAACGATCGACCTTTGAAGGATCCTTACCCGAAAATGCGCCGCCACCATGACGTGCCATACCGCCGTAAGTATCGACAATTATCTTACGCCCGGTTAATCCGGCGTCACCTACCGGCCCGCCGATGACAAAGCGCCCGGTGGGATTAACGTGGATATTCTCATTTTTACACTGTGAGAACCAGGCTTCCGGCAATACCGGTTTCAATATGGTTTCGATGACCGCTTCGCGTAGCGTGTCGAGCTGCACATCTTCGGAATGTTGTGTAGACAAAACTACTGTCTCGATACCGACCGGCTTGTAGTCCTCGTAACGGAAGGTGATCTGGCTCTTTGCATCCGGTTGTAACCAGCTTAATTCGCCGGATTTTCTCACCTCGGACTGGCGTCGTACCAGTCGATGGGCATAGGTAATCGGTGCCGGCATCAACACTTCGGTCTCGTTGCTGGCGTATCCGAACATCAATCCCTGATCACCAGCACCTTGTTGACGATCAGCCGATTCATCCACGCCCATCGCGATATCGACCGACTGTTTGCCTAATCCGGTCAGCACAGCACAGGTATTGCCGTCGAAACCGCATTCAGGATTGTCATATCCGATATCATTAACTGTTTTGCGCACCAGGGCTTCGATATCGACCCAGGCGTCGGTGGTAATTTCGCCGGCCAGCATTACCATTCCGGTTTTAACCAGGGTTTCACAGGCTACCCGGGATCGTATGTCCTGCTCTAGCAAAGCATCCAGCACGGCATCGGAGATCTGGTCGGCGACCTTATCGGGATGCCCCTCGGATACGGATTCCGAAGTAAAGATGAAGGATCTTGTCATTAAATGGTTCCGGGGGATTGCTAAAGAGCGCCTTTATAGGCCCTTCTAAAGTAAAACGCAATAGATAGCGGGGTCACAATTGATACGGGTCCTAAACCAAATTTGATGAATGCAAAAGTTATTTTGAGTTGCCGTAGAATTACATTTGCGAGAGAATGTCCCGCCTTGTCGGACGGGGCGCTTTTTGATAACAGTGGCCTTCCGTGAGAGGGATCCGTTTTCCCAAGATCCATAGTCGGTGAAGGGAAATTATGATAACGAGGTTTTCGGGAGTTTAGATATGCCATCACATAGAACGCTTGCCAATGCGATTCGAGCGTTAAGTATGGATGCTGTGCAAAAGGCCAACTCCGGTCACCCCGGTGCACCGATGGGTATGGCCGACATCGCCGAGGTGTTATACAACGATTTTATGCGCCACAATCCTCAGAATCCTGACTGGGTTGATCGCGATCGTTTTGTTATGTCCAACGGACATGCATCGATGCTGCCCTATTCGGTACTGCATTTAACCGGTTACGAAGTATCAATCGATGACCTGAAAAACTTCCGCCAGTTGCATTCCAAAACACCTGGGCACCCCGAACACGGCTATGCGCCCGGGATCGAAACCACCACCGGTCCACTAGGGCAGGGTATCGCCAACGCGGTTGGCATGGCGATCGCGGAACGCGCACTGGCGGCCGAATTTAACCGCGAAAATCACGCGATTGTCGATCATTTTACTTACGTCTTTACCGGTGATGGTTGCCTGATGGAAGGAATTTCACATGAAGCCTGTTCATTGGCCGGTACGTTGGGTCTGGGCAAGCTCATTGTTTTCTGGGATGACAACGGCATTTCTATCGATGGCAAGGTCAAGGACTGGTTTCAGGATGATACCCCGAAGCGCTTCGAGGCCTATGGCTGGCACGTCGTTGAGGTGGATGGCCACGATGCCGATGCGATCAAGATTGCGATTGAAGCGGCCCGGGCGATCAATGCCAAACCATCCATAATATGTTGTAAAACCATTATCGGTTTCGGCGCTCCGAATAAGGCAGGTGGGCACGGTTGTCATGGGGCCCCGCTAGGGGAAGAAGAAATTGCCCTCGCACGAGTCGAACTTGGCTGGGAGCACGAGCCGTTCGAGGTGCCTGAAGATATCTATCAAGGCTGGAATCATCATCTGGCGGGACAAACCAGGGAAGATGCCTGGATCGCACGATTCGATGCCTATCGCCTGGAATTTCCGGAGCTCGCCGCCGAATTCGAACGCCGCACAAACAACGAGTTACCTGACACCTGGGCTGAGGCTTCAGACGCCTTTATCGCCGAGGTCGATGCCGCGGCGGAAAGTATATCGACCCGCAAAGCGTCGCTGGCGGCAATAGAGGCTTACTCTGCATTATTGCCCGAGCTATTTGGTGGTTCTGCTGACCTGGGTTGCTCGAACCTGACCGAATGGTCCGGATTCAAACCGATGCGTGCCGAAACGGCGGAAGATACCAGTAACTACGTTAATTACGGGGTGCGCGAATTTGGCATGTCGGCGATGATCAACGGCATTGTCTTACACCGTGGTTTCATACCTTTTGGCGCTACATTCCTGATGTTCTCGGAATATGCCCGAAACGCCCTGCGTATGGCAGCGTTGATGAAGGCGCAAAGTATATTTGTTTATACGCACGACTCAATTGGACTCGGCGAAGACGGTCCGACCCACCAGGCCGTGGAGCAGCTACCCACCTTGCGATTGATTCCGGGTATGCAGGTCTGGCGCCCCTGTGACACGGTCGAATCCGCGGTGAGCTGGAAGGCTGCAATAGAGCATCACGAGGGCCCAAGTTGTCTGGTATTTTCGCGCCAGGATTTGGCCCACCAAACCCGTGATAGCAAGCAAATCAGGGCAATTTCCAGGGGCGGTTATATTTTAAGGGATTGTGAAGAGACTCCGGACGTCATCATTATCGCCACCGGTTCCGAGGTAGAACTGGCGATGGGTGCAGCGGAGTCTGAAGCACTGGCCGAGAAAAATGTTCGCGTGGTATCGATGCCGAGCACTACGGTTTTTGACCAACAGTCGCTGGAATACCGTGAATCGGTATTGCCTGCCGCTGTCACCGCCCGCGTCGCTGTCGAAGCCGCGGTTACGGACGGTTGGTATAAGTATGTGGGACTGGATGGCGTGGTAGTCGGCATGAATACCTTTGGTGAATCGGCCCCGGCGAAAGAATTATTTGCCTATTTCGGTTTTACCATCGACAAGGTAGTAGAGGCAGTTAATAGTCTCATCGGTACTGACGCCGATTAAGTAAGACACCACGACAACAAACATCAATTTATTCTAGGAGAAATACTGTATGACAATTCGATTAGGTATCAACGGTTTTGGACGCATAGGACGCATGGTATTCCGTGCTGCACAGAATTTTGACGATGTAGAAGTGGTGGGTATTAACGATCTGCTCGACCCGGACTATCTGGCTTATATGTTGATCCACGACTCGGTTCATGGCCGCTTTAAAGGCGAAGTAACAATTGACGGTGATAGCCTGGTTGTCAATGGTAAAAGTATTCGCTTGACTGCCGAGCGCGATCCATCGCAACTCAAGTGGAACGAGGTAAAAGCCGACGTCGTGATCGAATCAACCGGTTTATTTCTCACCAAGGAGACAGCGCAAAAGCATATCGACGCCGGTGCTAAAAAAGTCATTATGTCCGCACCGTCGAAGGACGATACGCCGATGTTTGTTTTTGGCGTCAACGATGATAGTTACGCCGGAGAGACTATTATTTCGAATGCCTCGTGTACCACCAATTGCCTGGCTCCGGTTGCCAAGGTAATTAACGATAATTTCGGATTGAAACGTGGCCTGATGACTACGGTCCACGCCGCTACTGCATCTCAAAAAGTAGTTGACGGACCCTCAACGAAAGACTGGCGCGGTGGACGCGGCATTCTGGAAAATATTATCCCGTCGTCAACCGGTGCTGCTAAAGCGGTCGGCGTAGTGTTGCCCGAGCTGAATGGTAAATTGACCGGCATGGCGTTTAGGGTGCCTACCTCGGACGTATCGGTTATTGACCTGACTGTAGAGCTGGAAAACGAGGCCAGTTACGAGGATATTTGTGCGGCGATGAAAAAGGCCTCGGAAGGTCCGATGAAAGGCGTGCTTGCCTACACAGAAGACAAGGTGGTATCGACCGATTTCCGTGGCGAATCCTGTACCTCGACATTCGATGCCGAGGCAGGTATTGCAATGGACAGGAATTTCGTCAAGTTAATCTCCTGGTACGACAACGAGTGGGGATACTCCTGTAAAGTGGTCGAAATGGCGCGCGTTATCGCTTAACAGCCAGGTGTTCAATCACTAACAGCAATAAACTGAAGGTTGCGACAGCAGGAAATATTTTCCGCTATCGCAACCTTCTTTCGTTAGAGCCACCCACGCGCTTAATTATTCACTGAGGAACTATCCATGTCCGTGCTCAGTATGACCGATCTTGATCTTGCTGGTAAACGCGTCTTGATGCGGCAGGACTTGAATGTACCGGTGCAAGACGGTGAAGTGAGCAGTGACCAGCGCATCAAGGCATCGATGCCATCCATTCGGCACTGTATCGAATCAGGTGCGCGACTGATGATAATGTCACACCTGGGTCGGCCGACCGAAGGCGTCGTCGAAGATCAATACTCACTCAAACCCGTGGCCGATTACCTTACAGCAGCCTGTGGACAAAATATTCGGTTGATTTCGGATTACCTGCAGGAAGCGCCTGTGATGTCCGATGGCGAGGTTGTTTTACTTGAAAATGTGCGCTTCAACCGCGGCGAAAAAACCGATGATGAGGCATTGTCCAGGCAATATGCCGGGCTTTGCGATATCTACGTGATGGATGCCTTCGGTACCGCCCACCGCGCCCAGGCTTCTACCCATGGCGTCGGACTGTTTGCCCCGGTGGCTTGCGCGGGCCCATTATTGATCGCCGAACTCGAAGCCCTGGGCCAGGCGCTAGATAATCCACAAAGACCGGTTGCGGCGATAGTCGGGGGTTCCAAGGTATCATCCAAGCTAACCCTACTCGATACGCTATTGCAAACCGTCGACCAGTTGATTCCCGGTGGCGGAATCGCAAACACTTTTATCGCCGCATGCGGGTATAATGTTGGCAAGTCGCTGGTCGAGGAAGATCTGATCCCAGAGGCCAGACGGCTTATCGATGCTGCCAAGGCGGCGGGTAAAAAAATACCGATACCTGTCGACGTGGTTTGTGGTAAAGAATTTTCGGCCGGGGCGCAGGCGATTGTTAAGGCGGTAGACGCGGTACAGGAGGACGATATGATATTTGATATTGGCCCACAAACCGTGACTTTATATGCCGAAATGATGCAAACCGCGGCAACCATCGTCTGGAATGGACCGGTGGGTGTATTCGAATTCGATCAGTTTGGCGAAGGTACCAGGACCCTGGCCCTGGCAATTGCAGCGTCGAGTGCGTTTTCGATCGCCGGAGGTGGTGACACGCTGGCGGCGGTCGACAAGTACGGAATTACCGACCAGATATCATATATATCTACCGGTGGTGGCGCATTCCTTGAATTTCTGGAAGGCAAGCAATTACCCGCGATGGCGATGCTGGAACAAAGGAAAACAACATGATAGCAGTAATGCGTAGAACCAAGATTGTTGCAACACTGGGTCCGGCGACCGAGTCGGATGCCGCGCTCGATTCGATAATCAAGGCAGGAGTCGATGTGCTACGACTCAATTTCTCCCACGGCAGCCCGCAGGAGCACAAAATTCGCGCGGAAAGAGTGCGGGCTATTGGAAAGGAAAATCACCGCCATCTAGGTATATTGGCGGATCTTCAGGGCCCCAAAATTCGTACAGAGCGATTTCGTGATGGTGCCGTACAACTCGTTAATGGTGATGATTTTTGTTTGAACGCCGACTATGGAGTCAACGATGGTGATGCGAACCAGGTAGGAATTACCTACAAAAAGCTCCCTGATGACGTCAAGGCGAAAGATATACTGGTGCTCGATGATGGTCGAATCGTACTACAGGTCAAGTCGATCGATGGCGCTAAAATAAATTGTACCGTACTGGTTGGTGGCGAACTATCGGATAACAAGGGCATTAATCTCAAGGGTGGCGGCTTAACCGCGGAAGCGCTGACTGAAAAAGACAAGGCCGACATCGTCACGGCGGCAAACATAGAAGCTGACTATGTTGCGGTTTCATTTCCGCGCAATGCCGATGATATTAACCTGGCACGGCAGTTATTACGTGATGCCGGAGGCGAGGGCGGAATTGTCGCCAAGATCGAACGCGCGGAGGCGCTGGAAAATCTTGAAACCATCATCAATGCGTCCGATGCAGTGATGGTTGCGCGCGGCGATCTCGGAGTCGAAATCGGTGATGCCAACCTGCCTGCCGTGCAAAAGAAAATTATCAACCTGGCGCGAAGCCTGAACTGCGTGGTCATCACGGCAACGCAAATGATGGAATCGATGCGCGACAATCCAATTCCGACGCGCGCCGAGGTGTTTGACGTTGCCAATGCGGTACTCGACGGTACCGATGCGGTAATGCTTTCCGCCGAAACCGCCACCGGCCACTATCCGAGCGAGACCGTACGCTCGATGTCGGATATATGTCTCAACGCGGAAAAAGAAAGCCGCGCCAGCCGGTCACACCATCGATTGAATACGACTTTTAATCGGGTAGACGAAGGCATCGCAATGGCTTCAATGTATACCGCAAATCACCTCGGTGTGCGCGCAATAGCCTCACTCACGGAAACCGGTTCTACTGCACTTTGGATGTCGCGTATTAGCTCCGGGATTCCGATTTACGCCCTGTCACGCCATGAGTCTACGAATCGTAAGGTCAATTTATACCGGGGCGTATTTCCAATTTATTTCCCCACCATCCATACCAATCATGCAGAAGCCAACCAGGAAGCAGTGGACTTGATGAAGAAGCAAAAAGCGGTCGAGGACGGTGATCTGGTGATCATCACCAAGGGTGATTTGATGGGTACCGATGGCGGCACCAACGCGATGAAAATTGTCGAGGTCGGCAATATGGCGAAGTTCATGGGTTAGGCGTATTAATACATTCTCAGTTTAACCTCCGTCATCCATGTAATCCCTGTCATTCCCGCGAAAGTGGCGATCCGGCGTCCCGGAATCTAAAGAAACATAGGTGCGTTAGAGTCGAATACCCCGATTGAAGCAGATTCCGGATATGCACTTCGTGCATTCCGGAATGACGTGTGTTTTTCTAAATACCCCGTCATTCCTGCGTACCTCTTTTAAACTCCGTCATTCCTGCGAAAGCAGGAATCTTATATAGTGTGATTCTGGCAAGATGTGAAACCATTATTTTTTGAATAACCATATAGAGCAACAGTCATGGCAATTATCCAATGTATATCACCGGTCGACGGTAGTGTTTATGTCGAGCGCGAAACCGCGAGCGCCGGGCATATCAAAGAGGCACTGAGTGCCGCGGTAGCAGCGCAGAAAATATGGAAAAACACTCCGATTGCCGAACGCCAGACCCTGTGTGGCAAGGCCGTCGATGCGTTTGTCGCGCGCAAGGCAGAAATCGCCGAAGAGCTCACATGGCAAATGGGCCGCCCCATATCGCAGGCTCCCGGAGAAGTGGCCGGATTCGAGGAACGCGCACGCCACATGATTGAAATCGCCGATTCCGCCCTGGCCGATTTGAAACCGACGGAAAAAGATGGATTCACACGTTTTATCCGGCGCGAACCGCTTGGGGTCGTATTTGTCGTGGCGCCATGGAACTTCCCGTACCTGACTTCAGTGAACGCGATCATGCCGGCGCTTCTGGCCGGTAATGCGGTGGTACTCAAGCACTCTGCGCAGACGCCCCTGTGCGCGGAACGACTAAAACAGGCTTTTTCGGATGCGGGTTTACCCGAAGGGGTGTTCCAGTATTTACATCTGAGCCATGCTGATACCGAGGCGATAATTCAGTCAGAGGAGATTGATTTCGTTGCATTTACCGGTTCAGTGCCGGGTGGTGAAATGGTCGAGCGTGCTGCCGTGGGTCGCTTTATCGGTGTCGGTCTCGAACTCGGCGGCAAAGACCCTGCCTACGTGCGTAAAGATGCCAATCTACAACATGCGATTGAGACGGTTACCGACGGCGCCATGTTTAACACTGGGCAATCCTGTTGTGGTATCGAAAGGGTGTATGTCGATAAAGCGGTGTACGAGGAATTTGTCGATGGTGTGGCTGCTCTCGCGAATAGTTATAAACTCGGCCGCCCCGACGATGCCGATACCAATCTAGGCCCACTGGTTAAGCCCAGCGCGGCAGAATTTGTTCGCGGGCAGATCGACGATGCGCTAGCCGCTGGTGCCAGGGCATTGGTCAATGAGGAAAGTTTTTCCGTTAGCCAGCCGGGCACCCCGTATCTAGCGCCCCAGGTGCTGGTAGACGTCGATCATTCAATGCGCGTCATGACCGAAGAAACCTTCGGCCCGGTGATCGGTATCATGCCGGTTAGTGGTGATGCGGAAGCGATAGAATTGATGAATGACAGCGAATTTGGTCTCACCGCGGCGGTGTTTACACAGGATGAAAACGTGGCAATCGAAATCGGCAATCAAATCGAAACCGGTACCTGGTTTATGAATCGCTGTGACTACCTCGACCCCGCACTGGCCTGGACCGGGGTGAAGAAGTCCGGTCGAGGTTGTACGCTCTCGTCGGTCGGATTTGAACACATGACACGGCCCAAGTCCTATCATTTAAAGATTGTTTAATAAATTCAGGTCTAAAAAATACGGGCTTAATAAATTCAGGGTTTATTAAATTAAGGTTTAACAATATGAATGCAAACTGGAACTATCCCACGGCGATACGTACTGGCGCTGGTCGCGTAGGCGAGATTGTCGATATCTGTCGAGACTTAAAAATGAATGCGCCGTTATTGGTGACGGACCCGGGTCTTGCAGGCTTGCCGATGGTAACCGATCTGGTCACCCACTGTGAGGCAGCAGGATTATCAATCGCGGTTTTCAGTGGCATTAAACCCAATCCCACCGGTAGCAATATCGATGATGGTATCGCTGCCTATCGCGCCGGTAAGCATGACGGTGTCATCGCTTTTGGCGGTGGCAGCGGACTCGACGCCGGTAAGGCAATTGCGGTTGCCGCGAACCAGAGCTGTTCTCTCTGGGACCTGGAAGATGTCGGCGATAACTGGCTGAATGCCGACCCGGATAAAATACCGCCAATTATCGGTGTGCCCACCACGGCGGGAACCGGGTCGGAAGTAGGGCGGGCTTCGCTTATCGTCAATGAAGCCGAACACAGAAAAACCATTATCTTTCATCCCGAAATGTTACCCGCCGTTGTGATTCTCGATCCCGAACTGACGGTTGGATTACCTGCCGGATTAACTGCTGCTACCGGGATGGATGCGTTGTCACATAACCTCGAAGCATTTTGTTCACCACTTTACCACCCGATGGCCGAAGGTATCGCGATCGAGGGTATTCGCCTGATCATGGAATATCTGCCCACTGCGGTTGCCGATGGTTCCAACATCGAGGCGCGTACTCAAATGCTGGTCGCATCGTCGATGGGTGCGACAGCCTTCCAACGCGGTTTAGGCGCAATGCACGCACTCGCACACCCGCTCGGGGCCATCTATGATGCGCATCATGGCATGCTCAACGCGATCCTGATGCCCTACGTTTTAAAAGCGAATTACAGCGAGATTAATGCCCGCATCGCACGACTTGCCCGATACCTCGATCTGGAAGCTGATTTCGATGCTTTTCTGAGCTGGGTACTGTCCATGCGTCAGGATATCGGCATTCATCACCAGCTGTCAGCGATTATTCCGGAAGATTCGCGCCTGTCTGAGATCGGCGAGATGGCGGTAGTCGACCCAACGGCTGCCACCAATCCAATATTACACGATGCGGTGGCTTATGCGGGCATTGCGCAGAATGCCTATGACGGTAATTTGTAGATAAGGTAGATTAGGGACAGTTTACTTAAACACAGTCGAAACAAGTAAACTGTCCCCTTAAATCCTTATCTATCGATAATCCGGGAGTGGTGAAAATTTATGGTGAGAAAACGCAGGTTTATTCAGTGTGATGTATTTAGCCCTGTGCCGACACAG
>Ga0164320_10000546_pt1 | contig 12585 bp, 8 predicted proteins | sample GuaBasSediGuay11_FD_113736 | JGI IMG/M metagenome (GOLD analysis project Ga0164320, IMG submission 113736) | Subseafloor sediment microbial communities from Guaymas Basin, Gulf of California, Mexico - Guay11, Core 4567-28, 0-3 cm | ecosystem: Environmental > Aquatic > Marine > Hydrothermal vents...
CAATAGCGCTTTGGATGCTTTCCCTCCGGGCGCACCCAGCAGCCGGTCCTGCCGCGTTGCACTCGCTTGAAGTAGCCCGCTAATCCTGCACTCCCGCGCCTCGCAGGACCGGCTGCTGGGTGCGCTGAAAGTTAGCGAACTGAGCAAACAGGACACTAGACCTTCTTCTGAAAGGTCTGGGTGATCAGACCTTCGGGCTTGACGAACAAGACAAGCAGCATGACAACGTAGGCTGAGACGCCTTTAATTGCGGGAAAGTAGAAATCGGCAAAGGGTTCTATGATGCCAATCAACAAACAACCCAACAGCGCACCTGGAATGGAGCCGAATCCACCGACAATAGCCCCGGCCAACGCTTTGATGCCGAGAAAGCCGATCGTCGTATCAATCTGGGTAACGGGCGCGAGTAGTGCTCCGGCGGCAGCAGCAATCATGGCACCGATCGCCCAGGTCACAGACACCAGGCGCTTAACCGGAATTCCCATGTAGAACGCAGCCAACTGGTTCTGCGATGCTGCCTGCATCGCCACACCAAATCGTGTTCTTGAAAAGAACAGGTACAAAACACCGCACAGGATTGCCGTAGCGGCCACGATTGCTATTCGATCGTGGCTGACCGACAGGCCTTCGGCAATAACGACTTTGCCGTCAAACGGCGTGTTCAAAGACAGTGTCTTCCAGCCCCAGATCATTCCGGCCAGCGAACGAAAAATAAAACCGAACGCGACCGTCAGGATAAAAATGCTGGCTGACGACTGACCGATAATGCGGCGCATGATTTGTGCGTCGATCAGATAGCCGACGACGCCGATCGACAGGCACCCCAGGATAAAAGCGGGCCAAAAGCTGCCGCCCATGGCCTCGGAATACGCCAGCACTGCAAACGCACCGAGCATCATGAATTCGCCATGCGCGAAGTTGACGACCTCCGTCGCCTTGTAGATAAGCACAAATCCGAGTGCGATCAGGCCGTAAGCACACCCCTGTGCAAGACCGGTCACGGCGAGATGAATAATATCATTCACCTGCAGCATTCAAATGCGCTCTTTTTATTCATATTTTTCAACTACTTAAGTTCCGAACGATTGTTCTTTTTTTGGCGCCCGGTCAGGTATTGTCGCATTGATCCCGCCCTCCCCGCCACTGCCCCATTTGGGCCAGCCGCAAAGCCCGATTTACGTTATGATGCGCGGCTAATTTCCGGAGGACCGAAATGCTCGAAAAACTGCAGTTTTACATCGACGGCCAGTGGGTTGATCCGGCCGAGCCACGCACAATGGACGTCGTCAATCCGGCTACTGAAGAGGTATACGGTCGAATCAGCATTGGGTCCGCTGCCGACGTCGACGTAGCGGTCGCTGCGGCCACCCGTGCGTTCGAAACGTTCTCTGTAACCAGCCGTGAAGATCGCATCAAGCTGCTGCAGTCGATTCTGGATGTTTATGTTCGCCGCGCTGACGAAGTCGCGGAGGCGATCATGGACGAAATGGGCGCGCCCTGGGGCCTCGCCAAATACGCTCAGGCGGCAAGCGGCACACAGCACATCGCTTCGGCCCTCGAAGCGCTAAAAAGCTACGAATTCGAAGAGACGATCGGCTCAACGATGGTCGTCAAAGAGCCGATTGGCGTCTGCGGGCTGATTACGCCCTGGAACTGGCCGATGAATCAGATCGCGGTCAAGGTCGCGCCAGCGATTGCGGCTGGCTGCACCATGATTTTGAAACCGAGCGAAATCGCACCATTCGATGCCATATTGTTTGCCGAAATACTCGATGAGGCTGGTGTACCAGCCGGCGTTTTCAACCTGATTAATGGCGATGGTCCAGGCGTCGGCACAGCATTGAGTCAGCACCCGGACATCGCGATGGTGTCCTGTACAGGATCAACCCGCGCCGGTGTTCTGGTCGCACAAAATGCGGCACCAAGCGTCAAGCGGGTCGCCCAGGAACTGGGTGGCAAGTCAGCCAACATCATTCTTGATGACGCCGACCTTGAAGCAGCCGTCACCGATGGCACGAAAGGAATGTTCGAGAACACCGGGCAATCCTGCGATGCCCCTTCGCGTATGCTCGTACCCAGAGACAAGATGGACGAAGCGGCAGCGATCGCCGCCAAAGTCGCCGCGGCTACGGCTGTTGGCAATCCGCGAGAGAAAGCTACGCGCGTTGGGCCAGTGGTCTCCGAATTGCAGTGGAACAAGATTCAGGATCTGATTCAAAAGGGTATTGATGAAGGCGCAACGCTGGCGGCCGGAGGTACCGGGAGGCCGGATGGGCTCGACACGGGCTACTATGTGAAACCAACCGTATTCGCGAATGTCAATAATGACATGACTATCGCGCGCGAAGAGATTTTCGGTCCGGTACTGTCAATCATTCCTTACGACGATGATGACGAAGCGATCCGAATTGCGAATGACACACCTTATGGCCTGGCGGGCTACGTCTCGTCGGGCGACCTTGATCGTGCCCGCCGTGTTGCCTCTCGCTTGCGCACCGGCATGGTCCATATCAATGGTGCCGATCTCGAAGCGCTGGCACCATTTGGCGGCTACAAACAGTCGGGGAATGGGCGAGAATGGGGAGTGCACGGGATGGATGAGTTTCTTGAAGTGAAGTCGGTTTGCGGCTACGAGAGTTGAAAAAATTGATGAAACGAACTGCAGTACTACTAACGCTGGCCAGCGCGATTTTTCTTTCAGCATGCGGCGGCGAATCGAGCCTGCCTGAAGCCACCGGTAAAGCGAGCATTCGTGCGATTAATGGTGTCAAGACGGCATCCGACGTTGGCTTTCTGATTGAAGAGCGAACGCTTGGTACAGCGGGCTATCGTCAGATCACAACGCTGAGTCGCTTTGATGATCTTAGCTACAATTTTAACTTCGATGTGTTTTATGCCGGCGAGCCAGAATTAATTCGAGTTGCCAGTGTCTTCCAGGACATTGTGAAAGATACGGATTACGTCTTCGTGCTAACAGGAACTCTTGCCGACCCATCTGTACTCATTTGGGAAACCCCGGCGCGCGAGTTCACTGGTGCCGAGACGGTATTTGAAGCAAGATTTTCGCACACGGCTGATTCACTGACCAGCCTGGGCAGTGTTGACTACTATTTTGCCGAACCGGGTGTTCTGCCTGCCGCTGGTAATGCGGTCGGAACTCTGGCCTTTGGGGAAGTACTGACCTCGGTTGATTTCGAGGCTGGCGAATACGTACTTACGATCACTGAGGCCGGCATGCCGGGTGAAGTTCTCTTCGAGTCGGGAACCATATTATTCGCACCTGCGACTCAATACATCGTGTCGTCATTTGATGGCGATGCGAATACTTTCGCGCCGATTGTTGCCAGGGCCATTACTTCGGGCGTCGATTCAATTGGCGGCTCAATAACCATGTCGGACGTCAACTATCCGCCTACCGTTGAGTTTGTAAACGGATCGCTGGCCATCAATACGGTGGACATTTACGAAGACGCTTTGCTCACCTCTCAAATCGTCGCCGGCCATGCGTACAAGGACATGTCTGCCGCGTTCGAACTTGCGCTGGGCGACAATCCGGTTCTCTACACGCCGACTACGCTGCTGTCACCTGTATTGATCGACGATGTCGTGTCGTTCTTCGGTGGTTTGCGCGGTCGCGTTGTCGCTTTTGGGCCAGCAGATGATTTTAAGATCAGACCCTATGTTCCTGATCGTCGCTCAGTCGAAACGCAAGCAAAACTGCAACTCTACAATGCAAATATCAATTTTGAGCTTATCAATATTTATGTCGTCGATACGGGCACGACGATCGAAGGCAAGGCGGCTACTCGTCCGGCCGTTCCTGGCGGCGTCGTCCTGTCAGTTATCGGTTTACCGGCGGGAAGCTTCGATATTTATATTACCGAGTTTGGTTCGACCGACACGCTGGCAGGACCGATTCCAATCGACGTCGAACTGGGCGATGTTCTGGGCGGCATGATCTTCGATACAGCCGACCCGGCAATACTGGAACTCAACTTTCTTCCGAATAATCCCTGAGATTATTCCTGATACCGGCAATTACGAGGCGGTCGCTGCGTCCACGTAGGCGGCGCGATCATTGGCCGCTTCGTCTTCCGGAATACTTTTGGCCTTGTACATCGCCCCATTGGCGATGCTCACGATGTGCCAGAGCTCCTCGCCGTGTTTAGGCATCAATGCGATACCAACACTCGCCGTGCACTGTATTTCCTGCCCCTGAATGATGTAGGCCTCTGACGCCGTTTGCACAAGGCGTTCGGCGATGTGCTTGACGTCATCCACGGGTACTCCTGGCAATACGATCGCAAATTCGTCGCCGCCAAGGCGACCCAGAATATCTTCCGGCCTCAGGCAGAATTCGAGACGGTGTCCAAATGCCTTCAATAATGCGTCACCAGCCTGATGACCGAAGCGATCATTGATCGACTTGAACTGATTCAGATCCAGGTACAGGACCCCGCCGACACTACTGCGACGAATGCAGGACGTCCCTTCCTGTTCGAATCCACGGCGATTCAGAATTCCCGTCAGCGGATCTCGCAATGCATCTGCAAGCATCTTGTCCTCATTGTGCTTGCGTTGCGTTATATCGATCAGCGTGACTGAGAAATCTTCACCAACAGGCTCACCGACTATTCGCAACCAGTTCTCACCTTGTCCCGATTCCGCCGATACTTCAAAGGTCATCTGCGAAGTCGCATTGGTATCACCACCAAAATGCTCAGAGAGCTTTCGGGGCTTCAATTGCTCGAGTTTGTCCAGCGGCATACCGACAAGCGTTCCGAGACCTTCGCCGATGAACGACTCCGCCGCCCGGTTTGCAAACACACAGCGGAATTTTCGGCCAGCATCATTATTGTCGTGAGCGAATCGCAGAATTCCATTAGACGATGTTTCGATCAGTGTGCGTATCAGGTGCTCGCTGTCGGCCAGTTGGCTCAAAGCTGTGCGTCGTTCAGTTACATCGCGACAAACGACCACCATGCCCAGGTTCTGTCCTTTGGGACCTGTCAGGGGGCCGACACTCACCTCATAGATATTGTTCGTATCCATTCTGAGCGTCTGCGTCAGGTCAAGCTCTTTTGCCTGCTCAAGAATCGCGCGAGCTGCTGGAAAATCTTCCCACAACTTGCATCCGATAAGCTCTTTCTCTTTTCCTTCCAGCAGGTGCTGCGCCGCTTGATTTGCGCAAATGATGCACTGCTCGTTGTCGACGACAAAGATCGGGTCACGCACGTGATCGAACAGTGTCTGATACGCAATCGGACTGAATTCATGCACCCTCAACTTCAGGCTCGCGTAAGCGAAGAACGGCCAGACAAATGCGAGCGTGGTCGACGTGAACGGAAACTCAGGCGGCCCCATACCGAGAAAGTTGTTCGCGATGCTTATAGCGAATGGCAACAACGCGCAGGTCAGCAACAACGAAATCGTCTTACGGTGCGCGGGAGCAATCGTCGGCAAACGCCCTATGAGAGCGGCCGCGGAAAAGGCGAATAAGCCGTAAGTAAACGGCGCGTAAATTCTGTTGTACCAATAGTGGTCGGTGACGTCGCTGTAGCTGAGGCCGGATGCGGTTTCATTGGCCACCCAGATAATGCTGTGCACCGAGTTGGTCAGGCACAAAGCTGTTGTGGCCACAGGAACAATGCTCAGCATTATGACCGTTATTGCGTGTGGCGGACCAACCGTGTATTCGCGGTAAATGGTGTAGAAAACGATCGGAATAAAACCAGCGGAAAAAAAGGTGAGAGTCCGACCAACTCCATACAGCGTCGCGTCGGTTGCTTCATAAGAGAATGACGAGCCAGCCAGCATGCCGCCGATCAACAGCAGAAAGAAACTCACCATGCTATTGGCGTACTGCGGACCAGAGCGAGCTACACGCACAGCCAAAGCCACGTACGCAACAGCTCCAAGTACCAGGAATGGCGTAATTAAAGGGCTTAGCATCGACATCAGGTCATGCTAACGGGCTACGGCTCTACATAATGCGACCTGTGCCGCATTCCGGAAACTCGCGCGTGAACCAGGTCACGTTTCCAGCCCTTCGGCGGTGTCTGCGATCAACGTGTCGACGACGGATTTCAAACTCTCCTCGACGCTCGCGCCATTCGCTCGTTCAAGCTCGTAGTCCTTCAATTGTCGGTGAGCGCTCGTGCCACGCGAGAGAATTTGGTGAATGTGGGCAATTTCCTTCTCGCAGCCCAATGCTCTCGCATCCTCGCTGACCAGCGACAACATTTCATCCATCAACTGCTCGAACGGCACGATGGTGCCTTTGGCCAGATCGATCATGCCCTCATCAAAACTGTATCGCATCGCGCGCCAGCGGTTCTCCCGAATCAACATCGGCGTGTAAATGCGCCAGCGCTGATTGCGCCTTCGTAGCCGATATAACATGCGCAATATGCAGACCAACAGCGAAACAAGAGCAATGGTATCGTCCAGTCGCGTACACACATCCATGATGCGTGTCTCAATTGTCGGGAATCGCGCGCTGGGACGCAGGTCCCACCAGATCTTGGTCGAGTCCTCGATCAGTCCTGCATTCATCAGAATTTTGATGTGGCGCTGATACTCAGCCCAACTCGCGAAGCGCTCCGGTAGGCCCGTGCGTGGCAGTGCGTCAAAAATAGTCAACCGATAGCTTTTGAGACCGGTATCCCTGCCATTCCAGAATGGCGACGAACAGGAGAGTGCCAGTAGATGCGGAAGGAAATACGACATCTGGTTCATCAGGTCGATGCGCAATTCGTCGTCGTCGATGCCAACATGAACGTGCATTCCACCAATGAGCAATCGTCGGGCCGCACCCTGCATTTCAAGCGTGAGCGCGTCGTAACGATCTTTCTGCGTATGTTTTTGCTCGGTCCAGTTGGAAAAAGGATGCGTCGAGGCAGCGATAGGTGCGAGACCGTGCCGATCAGTCACCTCGATAATATTACGGCGCAGTCGGGATAATTCGGCGCGAGCTTCCTGAACGTTATTGCAGACTTTCGTACCCACTTCGATCTGCGAGCGCAGTAACTCGGATGCGACCTGCGAGCCGCATTTCTCTTCCGCTTCGGCCATGAGTGTTTGCGGTGGATCAATAACGAGAGCACGAGTCTCCTTATCGACTAACAGGTATTCTTCTTCAACACCGATCGTGAACGCTGGCTCGTTGCCGCTCATTCCCTGCCCCTATTTCTTCCAATCGTTTTGGTATCGAGTCGATGATTCGATGCATCACCGCTGCGATTTCATCAACGCCTTTTTCATCGTCAATCAGATCCTGGCGTATTTCAATCCCAATATGCGGCAATCCGATTTCTTCTGCGTGATGATCTATCGTGAAATCCTGCGGCGCTTTCCCGGAGTACGGCTCGTTGTCTCCGACGAAGTATCCTGCCGCCGAGAAGTCCGCAAGGAAAATATCCCGTAGCCGCGTGTCGGTATCCCAAAGAACACCCATCTCCCATGGGCGTACCTCACCGTTCATTACTGGCGTAAAGCTGTGCACAGCGATGAATGCTGGCCCCGGACCGGTACTTCGCAATCGCTGTACCTGTTTGTCCACTGCCTCGTGATAGGGATGATAGAGCGTGTTGGCTCTAAGATCTTTCTCGACCTGGTGAAGATTACGATTGCCCGGCACCAGAATGCCGTCGCCGAATTGCAGGAATGCGCCGGGGTCCATCAGTTCGCGATTGCAGTCCATCACGAGTCGTGAGTACTGCGCCAAAACCGCCGTAACACCGAGGCTGGCCGCCAGTCTTTCGGTCAGCGGCCCGGCGCCGATATCAACAGCGAGGTGACAGCGGCGTGCAAACGGGTCCAGGCCCATGTCACCCAAAGACCTCGGAAAACGGCAACTGGCGTGATCACAGATCAGGAGGATGGGCAATTCTGCTAAAGGATTGAGTACCCTGAAAGGTCCCGGTTCGTCCGCTGACAGCAGTTGTGGGGGGGCTTCTGAACTGTTTTCGGAGATCGAGCCTTGAAACATGTAAGCAGTGTACCGTATCAGCGGTGCTTCGCCACCCGTGGACAATGCGGATAATGCCTGGTGTCCTGTTTGCTTAGTTCGCTAACTTTCAGCACACCCAGCAGCCGGAGGGAAAGCATTCAAAGCAAACAGGACACTAGGCCATCAGCCGACCGGTTTTCTCACCCCAGGGCTCGAATGACTGCACAGAAGCAGGTCTTGCGATGTAGTAGCCCTGTGCAAACTCGATACCGAGCGCACTCAGCTTATCGAGCACCTGCTTGCTCTCAACGCGCTCCGCGATGGTCTCGATCCCCATGGCGTGGCCGACGGAGCTGATGGCTTTGACCATGCTCTCATCCACCGTGTCCTCCGCAACGTTGCGAATAAACTGACCATCAATTTTCAGGTAGTCGACCGGGAGGTTTTTGAGATAGGTAAACGATGACAACCCGCTGCCAAAATCATCAAGCGAGAATTTGCAGCCCAGTTTCTTCAGTGTCTGCATGAAATGTACAACGCGCGACAGATTCGAGATCGCCGCTGTTTCAGTAATTTCGAAACAAATTGCCCCGTCAGGCAGCTTCTGCTTCTTGAGTTCGTCGATCACAAAGTCGAGGAAGCGGTCCTCGCTCAATGATGTTCCGGACAAATTGATCGCCAATGTATAACGCGCTTCGCCGTCGTCATTGCGATCGGCAAGTTCGGACAGTGCCTCGTGAATAACCCAACGGTCCAGGGTGGACATCAGGTTGTAGCGTTCGGCCGCCGGAATGAACTGGTCGGGTCCGACAAGCTCGCCCTTCTCGTCGCGCATGCGTAACAGCAGCTCGTAATGACCACGGCTGTTTCCGTTCTTTTCGCCAATACCAATAATCGGCTGGAAGAACAATTCGAAGCGCTCTTCCTCGACTGCATTTGTTATTCGCGATACCCATTTCATTTCTTCGTGGCGCAGCGACGCATCACTGTCCCGGTAAAGGTGAATCTGGTTTCGTCCCATGTCCTTGGCGGAATAACACGCCACATCGGCGGAGCTCATGACGCTTGCAACATCCGCGTTTTCGCTATTGATCATGACGATGCCGATGGAACATCTCACCGTCGTAAACGAATCTTTCCATTCGAATCGATACCCTTCAATCGATCCTCGAATATCTTCAGCAACCTCGATCGCACGTTCGTCGCTGCACCGCTCAAGCAGAATACCAAACTCATCGCCGCCCAGTCGAGCCAGCAAGTCAGTGGAGCGTATGTTGGCTTGTATCAACTCGGACAGCTGTCGCAACAATGCGTCGCCCGCAGTGTGACCGAAGGTGTCATTAACAACCTTGAACTGATCAAGATCGACGTACAGTAGTGCGTGAGATTGCTCATTATTGTCGCGAGCCTTCTCGAGCGCGCCGATCAGACAGTTTTCGAATTCACGGCGGTTGATCAGTCCTGTCAAAGTATCGTGTGACGCCTGATAGCTGAGTTGACGGAACAAGCGAGACTCTTTGCTGACATCGTGAAACACCATTACGGATCCAATGATGTTGCCGATGCGATCGCGAATCGGCGCCGCCGAATCCTGAATGGGCACTTCATCGCCGTTCCGGGTTATCAATATTGAATTCTCGGCGAGCGTAATAATGCGTCCTTCTTTGAGGCATCGTATGACCGGATTTTCTACGCTCGCGCGAGTATGTTCATTAACGATCATCATGAGATCGGTGACCGGGGTATTTCGTGCGCTGCGCATATCCCAACCAGTCAGATCCTGTGCGACCGGATTGATATAGTCGACGACGCCGTCAGCATCAGTAGTGATGACGCCGTCACCGATCGACTGCAGCGTCACCTGCGCCCGTTCTTTTTCCTCGAAGATCCGGGTTTCAGCTCGTTTGCGATCGGTAATGTCCGTGATGGTGCCTTCGTGCGCGACTATGTGGCCGTCGTCATCCGTGATCGCGCGTGAATTTTCCAGTACGACGATTTCGCTGCCGTCTTTGCGGCGCAAACGGTATTCGAAGTTCTTCACCACGCCTTCCGCCTCAAGTCGCGCGAATACGCGTTCGCGGTCTATCGGGTTGACGTACAACATCGTCGTCTTGCCGGCCGACTTCAGATCTTCGACGCTGTCGTATCCCAGCAGTTCAACCAGCGCGGGATTCGCAGTAATGATATCGCCTGCCCGCGAGGCGATATACACACCGTCGACAACGTTTTCGAACAAACCACGGTATCGTGCCTCGCTGTTGCGAAGTTTGTTCTCGTCTTGCTGGCGTTTGATCGCGATGCCAGCCAGCCTGGCCATGCCGCTGAGCTTGTCGAGTTCATCTGTCGTCGGCGCGCGTGATTCATCGACGTATACGTCCAATGTACCGATGACGCGTCCGGCCGCTCCGTGAATGAGGAAAGACCACGCAGCTTTGATCCCGTGCTCTTTTGCCGCTTTCCTGTTGCCCTCCCACGCGGCATCTTTGGCAATGCTCGTCGTGATGCGATCTTGCGTGCGATAAACAGCGGAACCGCATGTCAGGCTCTCGGAGTTCACCTTGATGAAATCGAGAGATAGCTTGAATTTTTCCGGCAGACTCGGTGCCTGCTCGACGGACAGCGTCTGGTTCTTGATGTCCAGCAGCATGATCGCGCACTTGAGCCCACCGCCGAGTTTCTCAACAAATCTGCAGATAGCTCGCAGCGTGCGGTCGTGAGGCGTACTGGCAGCGATCATTTCCAGTACTTTGTTTTGCGCGTAGTTCAGCGCCTCTTCGCGTTTGCGTTCACTGATATCGGTGATACTGACGCGGATCAGCTTCCGGTCGTCGGACGGCAGCTGACTGAAACGCACTTCACACGGGATTTCCCGCCCGGTCGAGTCCATGTGCAGCCACTCGAAAATCGGATGTTCGCCTTTGAATACGCGATCAACATAGCCACGACGAATGCCGAATGATGGCGTGCCGTCAGGCTGTGTCTTCGGGCTGATGGCTTCCGGACCGACCGTCAGCAGACGGGCTTTTGACAGGTTAAACAGGCTGCACGCTTTGTCATTTGCATCGGTGAATCGATTCTGGTCAACGTCAAAGACGATGATCGCCTCGGGTGCATTCTCCACGAGTGCGCGATAGCGTCCTTCGTTTTCGCGCAGTGCACTTTCCGACTCTTTGCGATAAGTGACGTCGCGCAAACTGATCACGTATATGTCACCGCCACCGGTAGCAAGGCAGCTCGCGTTGATCTCTGCTATGAAGCGGTCACCGTCAGATCGCAGAGCGTCAACCTCGCCATCGACCAGGTCATTATTGGTGTCTTCGAGATTGGAAATGTATGGCTCGAGAAACTCGGCGATCGTTTGTTTTTTCGCTGCCGGCAGGATGTTGGTGATTTTCGAGCCGACGAGCTGGTCTTTCGTCAGCTTGAAGTAACGCGTGCAGATCTTGTTGCAATTTCGAATAATGCCATCGGTACCGACGGACAAAAGCGCCTCAGTGACGCTGTCGAAAATAGCTTCTATGGGATTCCCGGTATCGACCAGAGTTCTGGTGCGAATCGACTGGGTGATCGTCGCTTCCATTTTGTCATAATGCTGATCAATTAATGACAGGAGCTCAATGAAGTCCGGCTTCGTAATTCCGGACGACTCGGTGGCCACCCGTATCTTGTCGCGTAAGTCCTTTTGCATTGACCAGCTAATCCTGCAGCTTGGTCACCAACTCTAAATATAAGGTCGGGGCCGGTCTGTGACGCAGATTCAGTTTTGAAAAATAATTTGGGAATTTTTTCCCTTTTACCCCCCCCCACTGTAGGAGCCGCCCAAGGCCGCGATCACCCCCTCAATCGTTACTCACAACCCGCACCACCTCACCATCCGCATCAACCTGAACCTCACCGTTCTCCTGCAACTCCCGCGTCCCGGCACCGACCTGGATCGGAATCGCTGTCACCGTCGAGATCGTGCCGTTCTCAGTCTCAAACGACGCACTGACGTTCAAATAAAAGCGACCCTCCCGTTGCGGAATAACGGTCACCAGCTGCTTGAACACGTTGTCGTTTGCCGTTGGCTCCATTCGGACGCTGGCCGGTTGTGACTCGGCCAATAACATTGAAGACGCATCACGGATTCGGTACTCAAGGTTAACCGGGCGCGATCCCGCCAAAGACTCGACTTGCAGATCGACCGTAACCGGGCTGCCAACAACCGGTGTGCCGATAATTTGGTAACTCACCCGGTAGGGTGATCCCGGTGTGACGACTGCACCTGCCAATTCCGGATCAGCGGATTTTGGATCCGGGTCTGACGCTACAGCTGCCGCTGGCTGCCCCGCCTTTTCGTCGCCACAGGCCGGCAGTGCAAACACAGCAATTGCAAAGATCGTCAAAATTATCGCTCGAATCATATTTATCACCTTGTGATCAGCCATTATCGCGCCGTCATGGTTACATCAAAACAGATTTGGTCGGGAAAGTCGGATGATGCGTCCTCATCTTCGTAACGCCACTCATGGACATCTGCTACGTAGACATCCGCGGGCAGTTGCTGTGTCGTAAATGTCTCCGAATCGTCGTCGCCACTGAAGCCAGAAGCGACAATGCCACCGTTCAGATAAATGTACACGTCCGGATCGCTG
>Ga0164320_10000548_pt1 | contig 12558 bp, 13 predicted proteins | sample GuaBasSediGuay11_FD_113736 | JGI IMG/M metagenome (GOLD analysis project Ga0164320, IMG submission 113736) | Subseafloor sediment microbial communities from Guaymas Basin, Gulf of California, Mexico - Guay11, Core 4567-28, 0-3 cm | ecosystem: Environmental > Aquatic > Marine > Hydrothermal...
CTATTTCCGTACAACAGATGTGACGGGTGCTGTGGCGTTGCCTGAGGGCACTGAGATGGTGATGCCTGGTGATAACACTGCAATGACTGTTGTTCTTGGCAAGCCGATTGCTATGGATGAGGGGTTGCGGTTTGCTATCCGTGAGGGTGGCAGGACTGTTGGTGCCGGCCGGGTTACAAAGATCGTCAAGTAGAAGAAGTGAAGAAGTTCACAGTCGACAGTTCAAAGTTCAGAACTGAAAACTGAAAACTGACGAACGAACGAAGAGAGTTCAAATGAGTGACAAGCGTCCGCCGATCACGCTCGCCTGCGAGTCGTGCAAGAGGCGTAACTACGTGACCACGAAGAACAAGACGAACACTCGAGAACGCATCGAGCTTCGCAAGTTCTGCAAGTGGTGCCGCGAGACGACACCGCACAAAGAAACGCGATAGTCAATGAACAAGGCCCGCCACACGGCGGGCCTTCTTCCTTTGGCCTGAACTAGGAGGCAGTCTCCTAGTTGTTGATCGCTGCGATGAGCTTCTTGGGGTTGAGCATCCCGTAGTCAAAGACGAAGCTCGATCCGTCCTTCATGTGCACGACGGCCTGCTTCATGAGTCCCTTCTTGTTCAACTCGGCGTGGTCGACATCGGCCCGTGGCAGCGTGAATCCGAAGTCGGTATCCGTGTCGTGGAAATACATGGCATGACCGCCGCTGACGGCAAACGCACCGAGCGAACCCGCGATGCCCTTGATCACTTCCCTGTTGCTCGAGTCGTAGAGACCGGTGTACTCGAGGTCGGTATCGGTCAACTTCAGCTTCCCTGTGATTCGACCACCGTCTTCGGGCAGATAGTTGATGGTCCATTCGTTGGCTGCCATGTAGCTCCGATCTCCCTAGCGCGTCGACACTGTACGCTCGTCGTGTGCCCAACGTCGTGCCTGGTGTGGGACCGAGGACGGCGTGTGGGTTTCGCGCTTCGGTCTACTCTCTTCGCCATGCCAGATGCCATCACCCCCGCGGACCTCGAAGGTCGACCCATAGGACCTGTCGAGGTTGCCGTCACGGCAGACAGGATCGCCCTGTACGTCGACGCGACCGGCGATGATCCCGATCGTTGGGTGACCGAGGCTCCTCCTGGCTTCGGTTCGGTCCTTCTCTTCGCCGTCGCTGACGAATTCCTGTACGACCCTCAGATCGTTCCGTTCACCAGGACCCTGTTGCATCTCGACCAGTCCTTCACCTACCTTGCGCCGATCAGCGTCGGCTCCGTACTCACTGTGAATGGCAGGGTGACACGGGTCAGGCATCGGGGAGATTCCTACTTCGTCACGTTCTCTGCCGAGGCATCGGAACGTGAATCCGTTGTGATGAGATCCGTGTCGACCTTCGTCCTCTCAGATCAGCAGTCACCTCCAGCCGATGCCGTATTCGAAGAACCACCCGTACACCAAAGAGGTGGCAATGACGGCTCCCGCCGGTCCGCAAGTCGCCACGACCTCGTGCGATACTCGGCTGTGACCCGTGACTTCAACCCGCTGCATTGGGACCACGACTTCGCCGTGCAGGCGGGGCTGCCCGGCGTTGTTGTCCATGGTCTCCTCATGTACGCGTGGATGACCCAGGAGGCGACGCGCGCCACTGGGGGAGCTGAAGTCACTGCAGCCAAGATCCGGTTCAAGAACCCGCTCAGGCCTGCCCAGCAGGCAGCGATCTCAGCCGACACGGACGGGGGCAACGTGAAGCTTGTTCTGACCGTCGGGGACGTGCAACTCGTCACAGGGACCGCTACCGTTGCGTTCCCAACGGAGTAACCGCGTGGAACGTGAACGGGTCGAACAACTACAGCCCCAAGATCTCATAGAGAAGGCAAAGCTGGGCGACCGCGATGCCTTCGGAGAACTCGTGGCGCAGCATCAACACGAGGTGTTCACGTTGGCAGTCAGGCTCGTCCGAGATCGCGATCTCGCAGCAGACGTCTCCCAGGATGCGTTCATCCGCGCATGGCGCGCAATGCCGAAGTTCAGAGGCGACGCCAAATTTTCAACATGGATGCATCGGATCACGGTCAACACCGCATGGACACATCGCGCGAAACAGAAACGCATGCGCCTCGATCCGCTCGAGTCGATGATCTCTGAGCCCCAGGCGTCGACGCTTGATCCGGTTCGGGCGGGTGAAGCTGCGTCGGCATTGCCCAAGATCGAAGAAGCGCTCATGCAATTGTCAGGCTCTATTCGGGCGGTCGTTGTACTCAAGGATGTGTATGGATGGAGTCACTCGGAGATTGCTGATCACCTCGAAATATCAGTCACAGCTGCCAAGGTTCGCCTTCATCGCGGCCGAAAGGAGCTGCGCAATCTCCTTGACGGCTACCAGGACGGCGCACCATGAACGTCGTGTGCTCCGCCATTCACGTTGTTCTCCCAACGGTGGGCGATGGCACCATCGTTGGCCCTTTCGAAAGCCATGTTGAGTCCTGCGTCCGATGCAGTTCCGAAGCGGACAGGTATAGAAGCATGCATCGCGAGCTCAAAGGGCTGGAACAGTTACTTGACGTGGCGCCCCGGGGTCTCACAAGGAACGTGCTGACCCGTCTTGGCCCGGTCGCTGTTGCAGACAGGGAGCCCCGCAGGGACAACCGGATCCCCGTTGCCGCCGCAGCCGTCGTGGCTACCGCAGCCGCGGGAACTGTCGTGCTCCTGAGGCTGTATCGCGAACGAGCGGCATAACCTCTCTCCGAATAGCTGGCGCTGGTTTACACTTCACATGAGGGATACATATACTCCCCGGCCGGGACGTGAACCGGGCCGAAGGGGTGTAGCTCCAATTGGCAGAGCGCCGGTCTCCAAAACCGGATGTTGTGGGTTCGAGTCCCGCCACCCCTGCGAGCTATCGATGCGAATTACTGAGGAGTACGTAGTTGAACCGTGAGATGCGACGCCTCCAGGCGAAGGAAGAGGAACGCGCGAAGAAGAAACGCGCTGATACCTCGCGCCCACAGAAGAAGTCGAAGAAGACCCAGGACCTCAGTTTCTTCCAGAGGACCGTGAAGTACTTCCGTGAGGTTCGCCAGGAACTCAAGAAGGTCGCGTGGCCGTCCCGTGAAGAGCTCATCACCTACAGCGTTGTCGTGTTTGGCATGACGACGATCCTCACGTTGGTTGTTTTCGGCCTGGACTGGGCATTCAACAAGCTCGTCGTCAACGTATTGAATGCGATCACCTGATGCCGAAAGCGGTGAAAGCGGTGGAAGCGGCGGAAGCGGTGGAGCCGGTGGATGAAGTCGACGCCGACGAAGTCATCGACGCCGTCGACGACCGGCCCGCCAGCCCTTACGATCTGCCCGGCGGCTGGTACGTCGTTCACTCCTACTCGGGATACGAGAAGAAGGTGCAGGCGAACCTCGAGAACCGGGTCAAGTCGATGCACCTCGAGGACAAGATCTTCGAGGTCGTCATCCCGATGGAGGATGTCGTCGAGTACAAGAACGGCAAGAAGGTCACTGTTGCTCGGAAGAAGTTCCCTGGATACGTGCTTGTCAGGATGTACATGGACGATGACTCCTGGTACGCCGTTCGCAACACTCCGAACGTGACTGGATTCGTCGGATCGGGGACAAAGCCGAGTCCGCTATCCAGACGAGAAGTCGAAAGGATCCTTGGCGTCGAGAAAGAGGAAGGCGCAAAGAAGGAGAAGCCGACCTTCAAGCCGGCATGGGAGGTTGGCGAAACCGTCCGTGTCGTGGAGGGTCCGTTCGCAGACTTCAACGGTCTCATCGAGGACATCAACGTGGATCAGTCCAAGGTCCGTGTTCTCGTGGACATCTTCGGTCGTGAGACTCCGGTGGAGCTCAACTTCGACCAGATCATCAAGTACTGATAAGCGAGGAATCTGAATCATGGGTCGCAAGAAACTGATGACCGTGCTCAAGCTGCAGATCCCAGCGGGACAGGCAAGCCCTGCTCCGCCGGTTGGTCCTGCACTCGGTCAGCACGGCGTGAACATCATGGAATTCGTCCAGGCCTACAACGCCGCAACACAGGCGCAGGCTGGGACCATCATCCCTGTCGAGGTCTCGATCTTCGAGGATCGCTCGTTCACCTTCATAACCAAGACGCCGCCAGCAGCCGTGCTGCTGCGCCAGGCCGCCAAGATCGAAAAGGGTTCCGCCGTGCCCAACAAGGAGAAGGTCGGAACCGTTACGAAGGCTCAGGTCCGCGACATCGCCAAGACGAAGATGCCCGATCTCAATGCAAACGACATCGACAATGCCATGTTGATCGTCGAAGGCACGGCCCGATCGATGGGTCTTGAAGTCGTCGACGCATAGCCTCGATGTAGTACGTAATACGTAGTACATACGACGTACTACACACGCTGTGGAAGGGCGCGAGCCCGCTACACCACGAAAGGAATCACCCAATGGGTATCTCAAAGAAGCGCACAGATCAGGAGCGCAGGTACGACGCCGAAACGGCGTATCCGGTCTCGGATGCTGTAGATCTTGTCAAGACCCTCTCGGCGGCCAACTTCGACGAATCGATCGACATTGTCTATCAGCTCAGTATCGACGCTCGTCAGGCAGACCAGATCGTGCGCGGCACCGTTTCACTGCCACACGGCACGGGCAAGGACATCAAGGTCGTTGTGTTCGCAAACGACCAGGCACAGGAGGCCGAGGATGCTGGTGCCGATGTTGTCGGCGGGAAGGATCTCGCAGATAGGATCTCGAGCGGCGACATGCCGCTCGACTGGGACATCACTATCGCAACACCCGACATGATGCCGGTTGTTGGAAAACTTGGTCAGATCCTCGGGCCCCGCGGTCTCATGCCGAACCCGAAGACGGGAACGGTTACCAGGGATGTCGGCAAGACGGTCGAAGCCTTCAAGGCCGGTCGCGTCGAGTATCGCAATGATCGGTACGGAAACGTTCACATCCCGATCGGTCGTGTGTCGTTTGAGTCGGGCAATCTCCTTGAGAACGTGCTTTCGATCTCAGATGCGATCATCCGAGCGAGACCAGCGTCAGCAAAGGGCAGGTTCGTCCGAAAGGTGTCGATCTCATCCACGATGGGACCTGGTGTCAAGATCGACATGTCCTCCGTCGAGGACGCTCTCAAGGAACGCCTGTAGGAGAGAATTTCCAGGAGAAATGGTCTGCGCCGACATCCGTAGGCCATTTTTTTCGCGTTCCGACGCCGGATACTCCCATGCTGGACGGGTTTCGTTTGATTCCCCAGAATTGTGTTGACATCGTCAGGGGCCGCGACGACCATGTGGCCATAGCAAGGGGAATGTTGGAGGAAGGATAAATACGGGCGATCCACCACCGCCTTATGGTTGGTTCCGGCACTTCGGGCCACGCAGGCCGGCCCTACCCCGGCCCTCCGGAGTGACACACGGGTAGATAGCATCCTGGCCCGCTGTCTACCTGACTTTGAAAGAGACCACCCCCTCCTCCGACACTCCTTGCTTTCTCGTCAGAAGCCAGAATTCAGACCTCCCGGTCGATACCGATTCACACGCGCTACAGTCCCGTCACAACCTCAAACCGACCCGAGACCGTTGGTGCCACCAGGCATAAGTCGCAAGACGCCGGCGCAGGCCGATTCCACTTGGAAGCTCCTGACATCTCGGTTCGGGGGCTTTGATCGTTTCAGGGCTCACAGGGTTGGTAAGTGAAAGTCCGATTTGAGGAGACGCACATGCCAAGACCAGAAAAGGTCCAGGCTGTCGCCGACATCAAAGAACGTATCGAAGGAGCACAAGCTGTGTTCCTCGCGGAATACGCCGGTCTTTCGGTCAAGGATCAACAGGCACTGCGTCGAAGCCTCCGTGAGAACGGGGCGGAGTTCAAGGTCGTGAAGATGAGCATGGCTCGTCTCGCTGCTGCAGAACTCGATATCGACACACTCGACGAACTGTTGCTCGGCCCAACCGGTCTTGCATTCGCCGACGGTGACCCTGCAGGCGCAGCAAAGGTACTCAAGGATTTCGCCAGGAGCCACGACACGTTCGCGGTCAAGGGTGGTCTTCTTGGTCTTGAATTCCTCCCACCGGAGAAAATTGCCGAACTCGCCGAACTCGAGCCGCGTGACGTGCTCCTCGCCAAGCTCGCCGGTGTCATGCAGGCACCAATGGCGAACCTCGCAGGCCTCCTGGCTGCGTTGCCACGCAACACAGCATCCGTTCTCCAGCAGTTGCTCGAGAAGAAGGAAGCGGCTGAGGGGCAGTCAGCAGCCGGCAGCGATCAGCCCTCAGCAGAGGATGACGATGGCGAAGAGCCGACGGCCGATGGCGCTGAGGAGACCGAAGAGGCCGATGCAGCCCCTGAAGAGGAAGCATCCGAAGAGGCCGCGGAAGCAGCCGACGCAGGTGCCGACACCGACGCAGTTGGCGGAGCGCCGAAGGCCGATGAGGCTGACGATGCCACCGCCGAGACCGATACGACCGATGAAGCATCTGACGATGCTGGCGACGAATCCGATGATCAAGCCGACGAGGCGTCTGAAGAAGACGCCGAGGAGGAGTAACAATGGCCAAGACGACAACCGAGAAGTTGCTCGAATCGTTCGAAGAGATGTCCGTCCTCGAGCTTTCCGAGTTTCTCAAGGCATTCGAAGAGAAGTTCGATGTCACAGCCGCCGCGCCTGTCGCGGTTGCTGTGGCGCCCGCGGGTGGAGACGCTGGAGCCGCCGAGGAAGAGCAGGACGAATTCGACGTCGTGCTCACCGGCGCAGGCGAGAAGAAGATCCAGGTGATCAAGGAAGTTCGTAGTCTCACGAGCCTTGGTCTCAAGGAGGCAAAGGCGCTCGTTGACGATGCGCCTTCAGCGATCCTCGAGGCCGCAGACAAGGAGACCGCCGAGAAGGCAAAGGAAGCCCTCGAGGCTGCCGGCGCTTCGGTCGAACTCAAATAGCGAAGAAGTACCTGATACTTCGATTCTGACGAGAGGTGGTCGCGGGCGAGCCTGCGACCACCTCTTACGCGTTCCGGTTTCCAGTTCAAAGTCTTCAGTCTTCAGTCTTCAGGATGGAGGGGTTCCGACTGTGAACTGGAAACTGAAGACTGTGAACTGAAGGTCCAAGCTTGAAACTTTGCGCCTTTCCCTGTATCGTTGCAGGCACAGTTGAAGAACCTTTTCGACCCGCTAAGAAATAGTGGTGGGATAGTGGCGTGCTATCCCCATTTTGTGCTATCCTCATCAGTTCACCCGTCTCACTGCTCCTAGCCCTGTGCTGTTGCATCGTCTATAAGAGGAGGATCCGCGTTGGCTCGTGCGCGTTCCCAGAGGCTGTCTTTCGCAAAGATCCCACAGGTACAGGAGATCCCGGGTCTCCTTGACGTTCAGAGGGACTCTTTCGCAGCCTTTCTCGATTCCGGACTCAAGCAGATGTTCGATGAGGTCAGCCCGATCGAAGACTTCACCGGCAATCTTGCACTCGAACTCACCGATCACCGGTTTGAGGAACCACCGATGACGATCGAAGAAGCAAAGGACCGCGATTCCAACTACTCGCGTCCGCTCTTCGTCACTGCCAGGTTTCTGAACAAGGAGACTGGCGAGATCAAGGAGCAGCAGGTCTTCCTCGGAGACTTCCCGATGATGACCCCGAACGGCACCTTCATCATCAACGGCACCGAACGTGTCGTCGTCAGCCAGCTCGTCCGCAGCCCAGGTGTCTATTTCGACAAGACGATCGACAAGACGTCTGGTCGCCCGGTGTATGCCTCGAAGGTCATCCCCGGACGTGGCGCCTGGCTCGAGTTCGACATCGACAAGAAGGACACCATAGGAGTTCGTGTCGACCGCAAGCGCCGTCAGTTTGTATCCACCTTCCTCCGCGCTCTCAGCATTGCCGAGACCGATGAGGCGATCATCGAGCTCCTTGGCGATTCCGAGCTCGTGCGCAACACACTTGAGAAGGATCCGACGTCCACGAAGGACGAAGCACTTCTCGATCTGTATCGCAAGCTGCGACCCGGTGAACTCACAACCGTCGAATCTGCACGCAGCCTCATCAAGACGCTGTTCCGCACTCCGAAACGGTATGACCTCACCCGCGTCGGTCGCTACAAGGTGAACCAGAAGCTCGGTGGCGACGCCTCCATGGAGCTGATGGACAACTTCAGGGCAGACGAGCAGGGCCTCATCACCGATGACGACATGGTGAGCACGATCAAGTACCTGATGAACCTCAAAGAGGAGATCGACGGGTACCGAATCGACGACATCGACAACTTCCAGAACAGACGCATCCGCACGGTCGGCGAGCTGATCCAGAACCAGATCCGGGTTGGTCTCACCCGTCTCGAGCGTGTCGTCCGTGAACGGATGACGACTCAGGATCCTGAGGCCATCACTCCACAAACACTGATCAACATTCGCCCCGTTGTTGCGTCGATCAAGGAGTTCTTCGGGACCTCGCAGCTGAGCCAATTCATGGACCAGCCGAACCCGCTTGCATCGATCACCCACCGCCGCCGCCTCTCGGCGCTTGGCCCCGGTGGCCTGTCGCGTGAGCGTGCAGGCTTTGAGGTGCGAGACGTGCACCCCTCCCACTACGGCAGGATGTGTCCGATCGAGACGCCCGAAGGTCCAAATATCGGTCTCATCGGTTCTCTTGCGTCCTATGCCCGCGTCAACCGCTTCGGCTTCATCGAGACTCCGTACCGTAGGGTCAAGAAGGGCAAGGTTTCGAGGCAGATCGACTACCTGACCGCCTCAGAGGAAGAGGGCCACGTAATTGCACAGGCCAACGCACCCCTCGAAGCAAACGGCGTGTTCACGAACGACCGCGTGCTCGTCCGCAAAACCGGTGGCGAGGTCGACACGGTGCCCGCAGAGCAGGTCGACTACATGGACGTGTCGCCGAAGCAGGTTGTTTCGATTGCCACGTCGCTGATCCCCTTCCTTGAGCATGACGATGCGAACCGAGCGCTGATGGGCTCCAACATGCAGCGCCAGGCAGTACCGCTCATCACGTCGGACGCACCGCTTGTCGGTACGGGGATGGAGGAGCGTGCCGCAAGGGACTCAGGTGACGTGATCATCTCCACGGTCGCTGGTGAAGTCGTCGAAGTGACAGGCACGGAGATCGTTGTCAAGGAGGCTGGTGCCAACAAGAGGCATACGTTCTTCCTCGACAAGTTCGAGCGCTCGAACCAGGGCACGTGCATCAATCAGAAGCCGATCGTAACCGAGGGCGACAAGGTCAAGGTTGGCGATGCTCTCGCTGACGGTGCATCGACAGATGGTGGCGAGCTCGCGCTGGGACGAAACCTGATGGTTGCGTTCATGCCCTGGGACGGCCACAACTTCGAGGACGCGATCGTCATCTCGGAGAGGCTTGTCAAGGATGACATTCTTTCATCGATTCACATCGAAGAGCACGAGATCGAGGCACGCGACACAAAGCTCGGTGCCGAGGAGATCACGCGAGATATTCCGAACGTAGCCGAAGAGGTTCTGATGAACCTCGACGAAGGCGGCATCATCCGTATCGGTGCAGAGGTCGGTCCTGGTGACTATCTCGTTGGCAAGGTCACACCGAAGGGTGAGACGGAGTTGACGCCGGAGGAGAGGCTGCTTCGGGCGATCTTCGGCGAGAAGGCGCGAGAGGTCCGCGACGTCTCGCTCAAGGTCCCACACGGTGAGTCGGGCAAGGCGATCGCTGTCAAGGAATTCAGCCGCGAGGACGGGTACGACCTTCCGCCCGGAATGAACGAGCTCGTGCGTGTCTACGTTGCCAAGCAGCGCAAGATATCTGCAGGGGACAAACTTGCAGGCCGCCACGGGAACAAGGGTGTCATCGCAAAGATTCTCCCGGAAGAAGACATGCCGTTCCTCGAGGACGGAACGCCAGTTGACATAATCCTGTCACCACTTGGCGTGCCCTCACGAATGAACCTTGGTCAGGTGCTCGAAACACACCTCGGCTGGGCAGCTGCAACAGGTTGGGGATCGTTCGATGACCTCGAGAGTCCTGCCTCTGGTGGTGCCGAGCCGTGGACAAGGGTGGCGACCCCGGTCTTTGACGGCGCCCATGAGGATGAGGTGCTCAAGGTGCTGTCCACATCGCTCGTCAACCGCGACGGCGTCCAGATCATCAACAGCGAGGGAAAGACACGGCTCTATGACGGTCGCTCAGGTGAGCCATTCGATTCCCTCATCACAGTCGGGTACATGTACATCCTGAAGCTCGTACACCTCGTTGATCACAAGATCCACGCCAGGTCGACCGGTCCGTACTCCATGATCACCCAGCAGCCACTTGGCGGGAAGGCCCAGTTCGGAGGCCAGCGTTTCGGTGAGATGGAAGTGTGGGCGCTCGAGGCCTACGGAGCTGCCTACGCGCTACAGGAGTTGCTGACTATCAAGTCAGATGACGTCCGTGGACGGGTCAAAGTGTATGAAGCGATCGTCAAGGGTGAGAACATCCCTGAACCGGGCATCCCCGAGTCATTCAAGGTGCTCATCAAAGAGATGCAGTCACTCGGCCTGAACGTCGAGATGCTGTCAGCCGGTGAGGAAGTCGAACTCGAGGATATTGAGGAAGACGTGTTCCGTACCGCAGCCAGCCTCGGGATCGATATCTCTCGTCCCGAGCGCCCCGACATGGACGTAATCGTTTGACCAAGCCGACCGAGAATTCTGAGAGCGGGAGCGAATAGGTGCCACAGCTTTTCGATGAACTGAAGATAAGCCTTGCTTCGTCAGACCAGGTCCGATCCTGGTCGTATGGCGAGGTCAAGAAACCCGAAACGATCAACTACCGGACCTTGAAGCCTGAGAAGGACGGTCTGTTTGACGAGCGTATCTTCGGTCCAACCAGGGACTGGGAGTGCTACTGCGGGAAGTACAAGCGTGTGCGGTTCCGCGGTGTCGTTTGTGAGCGTTGCGGCGTCGAGGTGACACGGGCGAAGGTGCGTCGCGAGCGTATGGGTCACATCGAGCTCGCTGCACCCGTGACTCACATCTGGTTCTTCAAGGGTGTTCCGAGCCGACTCGGATATCTCCTCGACATGTCCCCCAAGGAGCTGGAGAAGGTCATCTACTTCGCCGCGTATCTCGTCACCGATGTTGATGCGGACAAGCGCACGAAGGATCTTCCTGATCTCGAGGAGGCAGCCCGTCACGAGCGTGTGCTCATTGCCGAGGAACTCGATGAGTGGCGTGATGCCCGCTACGAGCGCCTCGAGGCAGAACTCGCACAAATGGAGGACGCCGGCGCAAAGCCGAATGAGATCAACGCCCGAAAGAAAGAGGTCGAACGCGAGATCAAGGACCGCGATGAGCGGGCCCAGGTCGAGATCGATCTCCTCGACGAGGCATTCGACACGTTCAAGGCGATGAAACCGCGTGAGCTTGTCGAGTCCGAGCAACTCTGGCGTGAGATCGTCGACCGATACGGTGAGTACTACACCGGCGGCATGGGAGCCGAGTTCGTCAAGGATCTCATCACTCGCATGGATCTCCAGGCCGAAGTCGAGAAGCTTCGCGTGGACTTGGTTGACCCACGGAGCCAGCAGCGCAGACAGCGGGCCCAGAAGCGTCTGAAGGTTGTCCAACCGTTTGCAGACGGCAAGAACGATCCAACCGGGATGATCCTTGAGGCCGTTCCGGTGATCCCCCCGGATCTTCGTCCCATGGTGCAACTCGATGGCGGTCGATTCGCGACGTCGGACATGAACGATCTCTATCGCAGGGTCATCAACCGCAACAACCGCCTCAAGAGACTGATCGACCTCGGTGCCCCCGAGATCATCGTCAACAACGAGAAGCGGATGCTGCAAGAGGCTGTTGACGCGCTGTTCGACAATGGACGACGCGGCCGTGCGGTGACAGGACCGGGAAATCGGCCACTCAAGTCACTCTCGGACATGTTGAAAGGGAAGCAGGGACGCTTCCGTCAGAACCTTCTCGGAAAGCGTGTCGACTACTCCGGTCGTTCAGTGATCGTTGTTGGGCCCGATCTCAGGCTGCATCAGTGCGGTCTACCAAAGATCATGGCTCTCGAACTTTTCAAGCCCTTTGTCATGAAGCGCCTCGTCGATCTTGACATAGCGCAGAACATCAAGGCTGCGAAACGCATGGTTGAGCGGCGTCGTGTGCAGGTGTGGGACGTGCTTGGAGACGTGATCCAGGAGCACCCCGTGCTGTTGAACCGTGCTCCGACACTTCACCGTCTTGGTATCCAGGCGTTCGAGCCTGTACTCATTGAAGGCAAGGCGATCCAGTTGCATCCCCTCGTCTGTGAAGCTTTCAACGCAGACTTCGATGGTGACCAGATGGCCGTCCACCTGCCGCTTTCGGCAGAAGCACAGGCCGAGGCACGTGTTCTCATGTTGTCCTCAAACAACGTGCTCTCACCCGCAAACGGTCGACCAGTCGTGACCCCGTCCCAGGACATGATCATCGGCATGTACTACCTGTCTGCGATCAAGGATGGGGCCGCAGGCGAAGGTCGTGCGTTCTCGTCCGTTGACGAGGCGGTCATGGCGTATGAGGCCGGAGATATCGAACTCCACGCCCGCATCAAGGTGCGTGTCGGTTGGCTCGCGGGTGA
>Ga0164320_10000549_pt1 | contig 12551 bp, 10 predicted proteins | sample GuaBasSediGuay11_FD_113736 | JGI IMG/M metagenome (GOLD analysis project Ga0164320, IMG submission 113736) | Subseafloor sediment microbial communities from Guaymas Basin, Gulf of California, Mexico - Guay11, Core 4567-28, 0-3 cm | ecosystem: Environmental > Aquatic > Marine > Hydrothermal...
AGTATTGTGCATCAATTTTTTGAACTTTTCCAATATCGCCATTGGCAATCATTTCTCGCATTTGACGAATCATAGGGTAACCCGTATAAGTATAAGTTACTGCAAAAATAGCTCCTGACTTTTGAAGTGTACTTTTTAATATTTTAGCTTCTTCATAACTAGTAGTCATTGGTTTTTCACAAATAACATTAACTCCATTTTCTAATAGCTTTTTAGCCATTGGAAAGTGAAGAAAATTTGGTGTAAGAATAGATACTACCTGCATACGCTCTTCTTTTGGTAGTTTTAACTCTTCTTCAATTAAAGTATCAAAATCGATGTAAACTCTATTGGTAGGTAATCCAATTTTTTCAACAAAACCTATATTTTCTTCCCAAATAGGATTGAATACACCACCAACTATTTGAAATTGATCATACATTGCCGATGCAACTCTATGCAAAACCCCAATAAGAGAATCGCCTCCACCACCTAGAATTCCCAATCTAATTTTTGAGCTCATTAATTTATTTTATGGGTTCATTAAGCTTTATATTCTATTTTTTCTTCTTTAAAGAAAATAGCAAATAATATCATTACTATAAATGCGAAAATTGCTGGAAATACCCATATATCTTGCCAGCTATGGATGCCTTCACCAATAAGATATTTATCTGCAATTTGTCCTGCAATCCAAAAACCAACTAACATACCTACACCATAAGTAGCTAGTGTTATAAGTCCTTGAGCTGCACTCTTAATTTTATCTCCTGCTTTAGAATCGGTGTAAATTTGTCCAGATACAAAAAAGAAATCATAACAAATTCCGTGTAGTGCAATTCCAATTAATAACATGAATGCTAGTTCTCCCGAATTGCCATAAGCAAATAATAAATATCTTACTGCCCAAGCTAACATACCGATTAATAATGTTTTTTTGAATCCAAATTTTTTAAAGAATATTGGCAATAATAACATGAATAACACTTCTGAAATTTGACCAATAGTCATCTTTCCTGTGGGATTAACTACACCTATTTCAGTTAAAAACGGATTCGCATTTTGATAATAAAATGCTAATGGAATACATATTAAAATAGATGATATAAAGAAGATTAAGAAGTTTCTATTATAAAGCAATTTAATGGCTTCTAATCCTAGTATATCCGAAATTTTTACTTTTTCATTTTTATTGACTTTTGGAGGCGTTTTTGGAAGTGTAAAACTAAATAATCCTAAAACTCCTGAAGCAATTGCAGTCATTAAAAACGTATTTTGGAGTAAGCCCTCTTTCATTCCTTGTGCAGAGTCCCAATGGAATACATAACTTATTCCTAATCCTGCAACAATCCAACCAATAGTTCCCCAAACACGTATATATGAAAATTCTTTTGCTGGATCTTTCATTTGATTAAATGAAACAGAATTCACTAAAGCTAAAGTTGGCATATAGGCAATCATATACCCTAAAACATAAGGATAAAACGCATTAAAGTCTGAAACTTGAGACATTTGATACATTAAAACGGCACCTATTAAATGTAAAACTCCCAGAATTTTTTCGGCATTAAAATACCTGTCAGCAATCAATCCAATAATAAAAGGTGCTATAATTGCGCCCCAAGATTGAGTTGAAAATGCCATTCCTGTTTCAGCTCCTGTAGCACCTAGATTTGTTCCTAAAAAAGTCCCTAAAGTTACAAACCATCCTCCCCAAATAAAAAATTCGAGAAACATCATAAACGACAATTGAAATTGAGTTTTAGTTTTCATCAATATGTATTGTTAGTTAGTTTAATTTTTTGGAAGCTGCAAGTAATAATTTCTTAGTAGCTACAACACCTTCTTCTTCACTTAATCGACTACCTTCATATTCTACACCAATAAAACCTTTATAACCTACCTCTTTTACAATTTGTAACATTCTAACATAATCTATAGTTGTTTCATCTCCATTCTCATCAAAGTCATAGGACTTGGCACTAACGGCTTTTGCAGCCCGCATCATTAATTTTACACCTTCATATTTATCTGGATATTCTTCTAAACATTCTCCCCAGCGTACGCCTTCTGGACGCTTTATACACCAGTTTCCAAAATCAGGTAAAGTACCACAATTGGATTTCCCAACAGTTTTAATAACATTCATCAATACTGGCACATCCGAAGATAACCAGCCATGATTTTCTACTAATACATTTATATGTTTTGTCTCGGCATAAGCAGCTAACTTTGAAAGTCCATCTATAGCTGATTGTGTCCATACTTCAGGATCATTCGTGCCAAAAAGATTCACTCTAATTGAATGGCAACCTAAAAATGCAGCGGCATCAACCCATTTTTTGTGTTTCTCGACAGCTTCATCACGTTCATTTTCTTCTATTGATGCTAAATCACCTTCACCATCAACCATTATTAATAGATTATAAACACCATAGGATTCGCTTTTTTCTTTTAATGTATTTAAAAGTGTTTGCATCGCCTCTTTAGGATTATCACCTTTTTTCAGTTCATTTGTATAGAGCTGGCTTACATATTCTATACCTTCAAATCCCAGCTCGCTAGCTTTTTGAGCAAAATCTAACGGACTCATTTCTCCGCTTCTTATCTGCTTATTAAAAGACCATTGTGCTAAAGATAATTTAAAGAATGGTTCAGATTGTATTGTGTCAGTCTTTGTCATTTTTTCCTTTTTTTGACTATTACCACAAGCGAAAAAGCTTAAAAAAATCAATAATAAACTAGTTTTGGCTGCTCTGGTTATGAGTTTATTGTATTTCATAATCTTATAAATAAATGTGAATTATATTAAGGTGAAAATAAAAAATCATACTACGAATCTTGTTTATTTTTATTCACTGAAAAAAATTGAACAGAAAATTATTTTAAGAACAAATCAAATAACCCAATAAATCATACAGTTATCATGTTTTCTTGACGGTATTCTATAGGCGTACATTTTTCATGCTTTTTAAATACTGTAGAAAAATACTGGCTAGTAGAAAACCCACAACTAAATGCAACTTCAGCTACACTCAAACGTTCTTTCTCTATTAAAATATTTTTTGATAATTCTAATCTTTTCATCGTTAAATACCTCATAGGTGTGAGATTCGTTAATCGTTTACAATGGTGTGTAAATCTGGTTAAACCAACTCCAGCGGATTTAGCCATTTCTTCAATTGTCCAAGCTTCAGAAAGGTTTTTCTCTAATTCTTTTAAAAACAGCTTTACACTTCTTGAACTATCGGTAAGCTGTTCATTAAGTTCTACTTCTTCAGAATTGAACAAATCTAAAAGCAAAATCAACAAATAATTAATAAGTAATCTAATTCTAGAAGAATTGCTTCCATTTTCATCGGTGTCCACAGCTTTTCCAATCCGCTGAAAGCAATCACGAATACGTTTATCTGCTTTCCAAAGTACTTTCTCATTCTGTCTTAATATCGTTGTTAATCTTTGAATATCTTTTGGAGACAACATAATCCAATCTGGCCATACCCAATTTTGATGTGGTCTTCGCACATTTAGATCTAAAATTACCCAATAAAATTTTCCCATACCAATAAAAGGGTTTCCAACTTTATGAACTTCCCAAGGTCTGGTAATTGTCAAACAGTTTGGAAACAACTTCATCTCCTTGTTTTCTTGCAAATATGGCATTGAGCCAGATTCTAAAAAATGGATTTCGATGCCTTCATTCCTATGCCAATCTAAACCCCAGTCTTGAGGCTCGTTAGCATCCCAGTAACCTACACTATTTAAGCCAATGGTGTCCTCTGTTAATCGATCTCCAGGATAAGTGTATCTTGCTAAGGCTTTAAATTTTAATTTCTTTCTGTTAACGGCATCAACCAGAGGCAAGCACGTATCAGCATGATAAACAATATCGTCAGCTTCAAAGGGTGTGATTTTTTGTATATTTATCTTCACTGAAAAAAATTGAACACTATTATTATGCAATTTAATTAATTTGGCAAGAAATGAAAGAATTTATCAAAAAATAATATCTAATGAACAACACCTATTTAAATGCTATAAATGAAGAATATGATGCTATTGTTGTGGGTACTGGAATCTCTGGTGGATGGGCAGCTAAAGAACTTTGTGAAAACGGGTTAAAAACTCTTGTTCTTGAACGTGGAAGAATGATTAAACACGGTGAAGATTATCATACCGCAACTCTTGACCCTTGGGATTTACCTAATGGTGGAGCAGCCTCTAGAGAAACTAGAGAACGCAAACCAAAACAGCATCGTACTGGTTATGTTACACATGAAGCACATCAACATTTTTTTGTAGATGATTTAAAACATCCTTATAATGAAGATCGTCGTTTTGATTGGATTAGAGGATATCATGTTGGAGGTCGTTCTTTAACTTGGGGTAGACAAAGCTATAGGTTAAGCGATATTGATTTTAGTGCCAATAAAAAAGAAGGTGTTGCCGTAGATTGGCCTGTTAGGTATAAAAACATTGAACCTTGGTATGATCACGTTGAAGAGTTTATTGGCGTTAGTGGTGAGAATTTAGGATTAAAGCAACTCCCAGACCAGAAGTTATTAAAACCCATGAACTTGAATTGTGTTGAAGAACACTTAAAAAAATCGATTTCAGAAAATTTTGAAGACAGAATACTAACTATTGGTAGAACAGCACATATAACTGAAGGCACTAAACCAGGATTAGGTAGAACAAAATGCCAATATAGAAATAGATGTATGCGAGGGTGTCCATTTGGAGCATATTTTAGCAGTAATTCTTCCACGCTTCCTACAGCAGAAGCTACTGGAAACATGACCTTAAGAGAAAATTCAATTGTTCATGAGGTTATTTATGATGAACAACTAGGTAAAGCAATTGGCGTAAAAGTAATTGATGCAGAAACCAAAGAGGTTTTTGTATTTAAAGCCAAAGTGATTTTTTTATGCGCTTCTGCCATTGCTTCTGCCTCGATTTTATTACAGTCAAAGTCCAACAGGTTCCCTAATGGACTAGGTAACGACAGTGGTGAATTAGGACATAATATCATGGATCACCATTTTCATGTTGGTGCTAGAGGTACTGCCGAAGGATTTGAAGATAAGTATACCAAAGGACGAAGAGCTAATGGTATTTATATTCCAAGATTTAGAAATCTAGGAGGTGATACTGACCAAAAAGAGTTTTTAAGAGGGTATGGTTATCAAGGAGGTGCAGGAAGAGGAAGCTCGTCAGAATTAGTTGCCGAACTTAAGTATGGACCAAAATTAAAAGAGGCTATTTTAAAACCCGGACAATGGCGCGTTAACTTATTAGCTTTTGGTGAGACGCTTCCAGATCATAGTAACAGAATGTATATGAATTATGATAAAACAGATGAATGGGAATTACCAACGATAACTTTCGATGCCTCTTTTGGACCTAATGAAGAAGCGATGAGTAAGGACATGGAAGAGCAAGCTGTAAAAATGTTAGAAGCTGGAGGATTTACAAATATCAGAGGTTACAATAACACTAGTGGCAGAGCTATGGGATTAGGAATTCACGAAATGGGAACTGCACGTATGGGTAGAGATCCTAAAACCTCAGTGCTTAATAAAAACAATCAAGTACACGCATGTAAAAATGTTTATGTTACTGATGGTGCCTTTATGACTTCTGCTGGATGCCAAAACCCTTCTCTTTCTTACATGGCATTTACTGCGAGAGCAGCTAATCATGCAGCAGAAGAATTAAATAAATCGAAATCTTAAATATTACATCATGAAAAGAAGAGAAGCAATAAAAAAAATAGGTTTAACCACAGGGATAGTTTTTGCGACACCATCTATAGTTAGTTTATTACAAAGTTGTACTAGTGATTCTGACAAATGGGTTCCTCAATTTTTTTCTGAAGAACAAGGAACTGTTCTTAAAAATATTGTTGATGTCTTTTTACCTAAAACAAATTCCCCTTCGGCTACCGAAGTAAATGTTCCTGAGTTTATGGATACTTATGTTAATGAAGTAATGGATATTAAAGATCAAGATAGAATTAAAGTAGCTTTTGATAAATTGTTAACACTTATTAAAACAAATTATAACAAAAATCTTATTAAGATTACTGAAGAAAACTATAAAGATCTTCTAGACAATAATATGCTTATTGATAAGCCAGCAATGCCAGAGACTGAGCCAATGACCATCTCTGAATTATTAAACAATATGAAATGGATGACTATTAATGCATATAAAATAAGTGAAATGGTTGGTGAAACTGTTTTAGCATACGACCCTTATCCTGCAACTTATTTTTGTGGTGATTTAAATGAATTAACAGGTGGTAAAGCCTGGTCTTTATAATTATCACAATTAGTTAATGGACAATGAAATATTTGTTTAAAATATTGATTTTCACTTTATGTGTAATGTCATTCACGAATTGTAAAGAATACACAAAAGAAGAAAAAGTACCTGAAGTCAATAAAGAATGGATTCAATTATTTAATGGAAAAGATTTAAATGATTGGATTGTTAAAATTAAAGGATATCCTCTTAATGAAAATGTTTATAATACTTTTCGGATTGACAATGGAATATTAAAAGTGTCCTATGATGGTTATGAAAATTTTAATGATACTTACGGACATATATTTTATAAAAAGTCATTTTCAAATTATAAATTAAGATTACAATATAGGTTTATTGGAAATCAAGTAAAGGGAGGAGAAAGTTGGGCAGAAAAAAATAGTGGTGTTATGATTCATTCTCAATCTCCCGAAAGCATGAGTGTTAACCAAGATTTTCCAGTTTCTATAGAGGTACAACTATTGGGTGGATTAAAAGAAGGGTTAGCACGTCCTACTGGCAACTTGTGTACACCAGGAACTCATATTATGATGAATGGTAAACTCGTTACAACACATTGTATAAATTCAGCTTCTAAAACTTATTATGATAATCAGTGGGTGAATTTGGAGATTTTGGTTATTCACGATTCTATAATTACACATAAAATTAATGGAAAAGAAGTGCTTTCTTATTCGAAACCTCAAATAGGAGGTGATTATAATACAATGAATGGAAGAGAAGGAGAGCTATTAAAGGAAGGCTATATTTCATTACAAAGTGAAAGCCATCCTATTGAATTTCGAAATATCGAATTATTAGAAATAGATTAAAGCATCTCAGTATGTTTAAATATTTAAGACTATGAAACTAAAAAACAAAACAAGCAGACGCTCATTTATTAAAAATTCCACATTAGCTTTTGCAGGAATAAGTATCATTCCCAGACATGTTTTAGGTAAAGGCTTTATTCCACCAAGCGATCAATTAAATATTGCCATTATTGGTGGTGGTGGAAAAGGTTTTGCCGATGCTACTCACGTTTGGAATAATGGTGCTTCAAATATTGCTGCGATTTGCGATGTAGACTGGAATAGGGCTTCCAAAACCTTTGAAAAATTTCCAAAGGCAAGACGGTTTAAAGATTTTAGAAAAGTTCTTGATGAGATAAAAGATGTTGATGCAATTACAGTTTCAACTCCCGACCATACACATGCTGTCATTGCTATGGCTGCAATGAATTTAGGTAAGCACGTATATGTTCAAAAACCTTTAACACATAATATTTTTGAAGCTAGAATGCTCACTAATACTGCCAATCAAAATCGTTTAGTCACTCAAATGGGAAATCAAGGTGCATCTAGCAAAGAGGTTAAACAGATGATTAAATGGTTTGACGAAGGTAAAATAGGTGCAGTTAAAAAAGTTCATGTTTGGACGAACAGACCTGTTTGGCCTCAAGGAATTCCAACACCAACAAATAAACCACAAATATTGGATGGTTTAGATTGGGATAATTGGATTGGACCAGCTAAAATGGTAGATTACCATCCTTTATATCATCCCTTCAAATGGAGAGGTTGGTGGAATTTTGGAACTGGCGCTTTAGGCGATATGGGATGTCATTTAATTGATCCTCCTTTTAGAGTTTTGGGGCTTGGTTATCCTACAGAAGTTGAAAGTAGTGTTGGAGCAGTATTTAAAAAGGATTGGGTTCCAGAATATTACCCAGAATCTTGCCCAACGTCGTCTAGGACACAATTAAAGTTTTCTGCATCGACTAAAAATCCATCAGAATTAACAATGACATGGACAGATGGTGGTTTACGTCCATTCCATCCAGATTTGATTCCTGCTAATCATCCTATAGGTGACGACGACAGTTCAAACGGTGTTATAATGATTGGACAAAAAGGAATAATGACCTGTGGTACATACGCTCGTAATCCTAAAATTTATTTTAATAATGGAGACGTTCTAACTGCTAAAATTGTTGAAGAAGATAATACACTTCCAGAAAATGGACATCAAGCAGCTTGGGTAGAAGCATGTAAAGAAGGTTATGGTAAAGAAAAACACAAAGCATTAACCTCTTCGTTCGATTTTGCCGGCCCTTTAACAGAAGCTATTTTAATGGGAAATTTAGCAATTAGAAGTTATAATTTAAGGAATAAAATTGGTAATAGATTTGAATATCCCGGACGTAAAAGGTTACTTTGGGATGGTACAAATATGAGGATAACAAATTTTGAAGCTGCTAACCAATTTGTTAAAAGAATTTATAGAGAAGGTTGGCATTTATAGTAAATTATTGTATGCCGTTTTCTATTCCGTTATTTCAATTAGATTGCCTTCAGGATCAGAGATTATACTTTCGTAATATCCATCACCTGTTGTCCTTGAATCACCTATTATTCTAATTCCATTTTCACGAAATTTTTCAGTCAATGAATTAACCCTCTCCTTTGTTCCAACTGATACAGCAAAGTGAGCCAATCTTAACTTTGAGTTCGATTTCTCTATGAATTCTGATATATCTGGTCGATGCATTAATTCAATACGAGCACCACTTTTAAAACTTAAAAAGTATGAGCTGAATTTTTTCTTTTGATTGTAATATTTTTCATTTGAACTTAAATCGAAGAATTTCAGATAAAATTTCTTCATTTTTTCTAAATCCATAACCCAAATAGCGATATGTTCAATTTTCATTCAGCGTATTTTTTAGCTTTTACAAAATATAGTCTGTACTAATAAAATTAGATGTTTTCTTTTCTAATAATTTATTTAAAATATAGAACTTAAGATATAATTGCTTTTTAGATATCTGTTTTTATTGTTTTCATTGCAGTCATAGCGCTTCGCAGATCTTTACCAATCCTTTCAATTGGATGCTGTCTTATTACTTCATTTACTTTTATGAGCTCTACATTATCTACTTCATTTGATGAACTGAATGGTCTACCAATAACATCTGTATTTACAGTTTTCATAAAATCGACCAATAAGGGTTTACAAGCATGATCGAATAAATAACAACCATACTCTGCTGTATCTGAAATAATGCGATTCATTTCGAATAGTTTTTTTCTTGCTACAGTATTTGCAATTAGTGGTAGTTCGTGTAAAGATTCATAATATGCAGATGCTGAAATAATTCCTGAATCTACCATAGTTTCGTATGCCAATTCAACTCCTGCTCTTACAAAAGCAATCATTAATACGCCATTATCAAAATATTCCTGTTCTGTAATATGTTGTGTTGTTGCTGTTGTTTTTTCGAAAGCAGTTTCACCAGTTTCGGCTCTCCAGCCTAACAAGTCTTTATCATCATTTGCCCAATCATCCATCATTGTTTGCGAGAAATGTCCAGACATAATATCATCCATGTGTTTAAGGTATAATGGTTTCATGATAATTTTTAATTCTTCCGATAATTCAAAAACTTTAATTTTTGCAGGATTAGATAAACGATCAATCATATTAGTAATTCCACCATGTTTCAATGCTTCGGTAATAGTTTCCCATCCATATTGAATTAGTTTTGAAGCATAACTAGATTCAATTCCTTCTTCTATCATTTTATCAAAAGACAAAATAGAAGCCGTTTGCAAGACACCACATAAAATGGTTTGCTCTCCCATTAAATCGCTTTTCACTTCTGCCACAAATGAAGATTCTAAAACTCCAGCTTTATGTCCGCCAGTTGCAACAGCATAAGCTTTTGCTTGTTTCCAACCCTTATTTTCTGGGTCGTTTTCAGGATGTACTGCTATAAGTGTTGGCACTCCAAAACCTCTTAAATATTCTTCTCTTACTTCGGTTCCAGGACATTTTGGAGCCACCATAATTACAGTAAGGTCTTTACGAATTTGTTTGCCTTCTTCTACAATATTAAAGCCATGAGAATACGATAAAGTAGCACCTTGCTTCATTAAAGGCATTACTGCATCTACTACACTAGAATGTTGTTTGTCTGGAGTAAGATTCAACACCAAATCAGCAGTTGGAATTAATTCTTTATATGTTCCAACTTTAAACTCGTTTTGAGTCGCACTTTTGTATGATTGTCTTTGCTCAGCAATCGCTACATCACGTAAAGCATAAGAAATATCTAATCCTGAATCTCGCATATTCAATCCTTGATTGAGTCCTTGTGCACCACAACCTACAATTACAATTTTCTTGTCCTTTAAGGCTTTTACACCATCTTCAAATTCTGAAGACTCCATAAATCTACACTTTGATAATTGATCTAGTTTTTGCCCTAATGAAAGTGTATTAAAATAATTTGACATAGTTCTTTTAGTTATTAAATGCTTTAAGCATTTGTGATATTTTAAGCTCGTCTTTGGTAACTGCTATTCTTCCCGAACGTACAAATTGCATGATTCCAAAAGCACTCAATTCACGATGTAACAACTCTATTTCGTGTCGTCTTCCTGATTTTTCGAGCACGAAAAACTCTTTATTTACTGTTACAATTATTGCGTTACTTTCTTTAATTATATTTTGAATTTGACGCTCTTCAAACAATAAATCCGATTTTATTTTAAACATACATGATTCTTGATAAATGGTTTCCTCATCAGTATGAAAATAGGCTTTTATAACCTCAACTTGTTTTTCAATTTGAGCTATAATTTTTTTGACTTGATTTTCAGTCATATTTACCAAAATTGTAAAACGCGAAACACCTTCAATTTCAGAAACAGAGATATTCATGCTTTCAATATTAATGTGTCTTCGCTGAAAAATTGCTGAAATTCTGTTCAACAATCCTATATTGTTTTCAGTGTAAATTGAAACTGTAAATGATTTTATTTTTTTATCCATAACTATTCTAATCTTATATCTGAAACTGAAGCTCCTGAAGGAACCATCGGAAATACATTGTCTTCTTTTTCTACGCAAACTTCTAGAAAATAAGCGTCTTTGCTTAACATCATTTCTTTAATGGCATCAGCCAGTTCCTCACGCTTAATGACTTTTTTAGCTTTTATATGGTATCCTTTTGCTATCGCAACAAAATCGGGATTTGTCATTTCGGTTGAAGCATAACGTTTATCAAAAAATAGTTGTTGCCATTGGCGAACCATTCCTAAAAATTCATTATTCAATACAACAATCTTTACAGGTACTTTGGTTTGAAAAATAGTTCCCAATTCCTGAATCGTCATTTGGTAGCCTCCATCTCCAATAATAGCAACTACATCACGCTCTGGAGCCGCCATTTTAGCACCAATTGCTGCTGGAAGTGCAAATCCCATTGTACCTAATCCTCCAGAAGTAATATTGCTTTTGGTTTGATTGAATTTAGCATAACGACAAGCAATCATTTGGTGTTGCCCAACATCTGAAACTATTGCAGCTTCACCTTTACTTTGCGTATTAATTTCGTTTAATACTTCTCCCATTGTCAATCCTTCTCTAGTAGGATGAAGGTCATTTTTAATGACTTTATCAAATTCAATAGCATACAACTCTTTAAACTTCTGATGCCATTTAGGATGTTTATTTTTATTAAGTAATGGTAATAATTGTGATAAACTTTCTTTAGCATCTCCTAATACTGCAACATCTGTTTTTACATTTTTATCAATCTCTGCAGGATCAATTTCAAAATGGATCACTTTGGCTTGTTTAGCATATTTATTTAAATCTCCTGTAACACGATCGTCGAAACGCATTCCTATAGCAATTAATACATCACATTCGTTGGTCAATTTATTTGGCGCATAATTACCATGCATGCCAACCATACCAATATTTAATGGATGTGAAGTTGGAATTGCTGAAGCTCCTAAAATAGTCCAAGCAGAAGGGATTCCTGCTTTTTCAATAACTGTCTTTAATTGCTCTTCTGCTTCGCCAAGAATTATGCCTTGTCCCCAAATTATCATTGGTTTTTTAGCATTATTGATTAAATCTGCTGCTGCTTTAACTGAAGCTATTTCAGTTTTAGGAACAGGAACATAACTTCGTACTCCTGTACATTTTTCGTAATGAAAATCGAATTCTTCAAATTGTGCATCTTTAGTAATATCGACTAAAACAGGACCAGGACGACCACTTTTAGCAATGTAAAAAGCTTTAGCTATAACTTCTGGAATTTCTGAAGCTTTTGTTACTTGATGATTCCATTTGGTTACAGGAGTAGAAATCCCAACAATATCCGTTTCTTGAAACGCATCACTACCTAACAAATGCGAAGCCACTTGTCCTGTGATGCACACTATTGGCGTAGAATCGATTTGAGCATC
>Ga0164320_10000551_pt1 | contig 12530 bp, 9 predicted proteins | sample GuaBasSediGuay11_FD_113736 | JGI IMG/M metagenome (GOLD analysis project Ga0164320, IMG submission 113736) | Subseafloor sediment microbial communities from Guaymas Basin, Gulf of California, Mexico - Guay11, Core 4567-28, 0-3 cm | ecosystem: Environmental > Aquatic > Marine > Hydrothermal vents...
AAGGCGCGCTTCGGCCCCCATCGCACAAAGCTTATACTGTGAGACCCGGTCAAGTATCGAGCGACGCGAACACGAGGCCGAGCAAAGAAAATTGGCGGCCCTGCAGAGCCCGGTGAGCAACACTCGACCCAACAAGCGGCAACGCCGAAAAATCCACCAGTTCACCCGAAAGATTTAAGACATGAATCGATTGTTTGTCTACGGCACACTGAAAAAGGGATTCCGTAATGCGGTCTACCTGGAAAATGCCCGGTACCTGGGTGAGATTATTACCGACCCGGTCTACTCGATGTATGATTTTGGTAACTATCCAGCGGTCAGTGAAATGGGAAAAACCGCGATAGAAGGCGAGGTCTACGAAATCGACGAGGAGCTACTGGCATCGATCGATCGGCTTGAATGGTACCCGGATTTTTATCAGCGCATGCTGATCGAGACCAGCTTTGGTGGCGCCTGGATGTACGTGGTGAATGAGTCACTTTGTGTCGAGAAAATAAAAATCGACGGAACCTGGCTTTAACCTGGTCCGCTTTTTATATCTCAGTAGGCAGGTCGGGGGCCACATCGGGAGTATGGTGAGCAATGCGGGCCGTTATCTGTGATTCTATATCAGGGAGAGTATTGTACTTCGAACCTCGGTGCTTAAGAGATTGCGTATGTCCAGATTAACCTGTTCGAAGGACTTCGCAATGATCAGGGCCTGCGTATCATTTTTTTCCAGGTATCCGAGATCCAGGGCTGTTTCGATAAAGTGCCTGAATAATTGACGGTCGAAAAAGTCGGGTGCATTAATTCCATATAGCATCGAAATTTTTTGGGCCAGTAAATGGCAATGCTGTTCCAGATCGGTTTCAGTCATAGGCGACCCGGCTGATTGCCAGATCACAATAAAGGTCAGGTAGTATCGTTCGAAAATTGGTTGAACGATCATCGCCAGGCGCATCAATAGCAGATAACCGCGGTCACTACGATCGGGTCTCTTGTATCCGGTCTTAGATCTGGCGAGCAGGTTCTGCTCAATCATTCCCGCTAAATTCCCTGTCACCAGTTCTTGTAGGTCGCCGTCACCCCATTCGAGATGTAATTCCGACTTCAGGAAAGGATAGAGAAAGCGGGTAATTTTCATCAAACCTGTCATTGTCATCTGCCGTTTACTGACAAAACAACAGGCCATCAGCGCAGGCATAATTAATGTGTGGAGGCTATTATTTCGGTAGTAGCTCATCGAGGCAGAGTCCCCGGGCTTCAGGTAGATGACGTTACCAAGCGTATGCTTACGAATATGTAATAGGCCCTGTTGGGCAATACGCTCGATCTGTAGGGCATCGACAGTTCCATTAATCCTGATACTGGAATTAGACGGAATCGATCTGATCAGTTCAGCTAGAAATTTACTCTGCTGTATTAGTTCCTGCATATCGATGCTTTGACGCGAAGTCGCGAGCATCAGGGTTGCAATCAAGTTAACCGGATTAATAACACAGGCGCGATTAATTCCAATCATGGCGCGTTTCGACAGGGTTTTTACTGCCCGCCAGTACCAGTCCGGTTTTTGTTCGATTTCGTGCACCCGCTGATGCCATTCGGGTGCTGCCTGGTCGAGTAGGTCAGTTAGCATGATCGGATCTCCGAAACTAATGGTTACTCTACCAAAATGACCTTTTAGTCTGAAAATCGAACCTAGCGCGCCAAAAAGTGACTCATTCTTTTTCTTTTCACCATACAATTCACCGATATAGGATTTTCCTTCGATCAGTTTATCGTATCCAATATATGTCGGAATAAATGCCAGTGGGCGCGACTGCGATCTGATAAAGGCCTGAATGGTCATGTCAAGCATACCCAGTTTGGGTTTTAGCATTCGACCCGTACGGCTGCGGCCTCCCTCTATAAAGTATTCAAGTGGCACTCCCATTGCCACTAACTGGTCAACATAAGCCTTCATGACTGAAGAATAGAGAGGGTTATCCTTAAAACTGCGACGAATGAAAAACGCACCACCGCCGCGCAAAATGCGACCGATGATTGGCACATCGAGGTTATTGCCGGCTGCTATATAAGGGATCGCCAGATTTTCGTTGTAAATTACATAGGATAAAAGCAGGTAATCGACATGACTTCGATGACAGGGCAAATAAACGAGCTGGTGTGTTAACGCGGTCTGTTTGAGACTATCCAGGTTATAGGCGTCGATTCCAGCATAAAATCTGCGCCAGAAGAAACGTAACAGGCGCAGCATGATCTCGATAGTCAGTTGCGTACAGTCCGCAAATATCTCGCGGCAATAGCCCATAGCTTTTTTACGTGCTTTTTTTACACTTATTTTCTGATGGTTAACGGCGTCTTCGATAGCCTTCAGCGTGCCAGGCATCTGCAATACTTCATTTATTAGCACTTTGCGGCTGGTAATTTGAGGACCAAAGGTTGCCTCGCGCTGCCGGGTTAAGTGTGACAATAATAAATCGTGGAGTTGCTCGGGCGACCGATCGCATCGTTTTGCAATCGATCGAAATTCGAGCGGTTTGGAAAATATCAGACGCGTATTTCGTCCATGAAGTAACAGGGTAAAAAATTTCCGAATTCGCCCAGCCACAGCCCAGGTATCGGCGAATAAAACCTGAAGCCAGTGCTTTTGTTTTGCCAGCGGTCGCCCCCAGAATACCGAAACCACTACCACCTGGATGTCAAGATCTTCCGACTGTTGCAGGGCCTGTAATAGATTTTCTAAAAATGGCGCCTGTTTTTTACGCCGGCGCAACCAGTCGATCAACGGGTTGCGCGATGCAATATTGTAGATAGAGTGATGATGCGACAGGCCTGGAAATGATATTTGCTGTAGCGGATCGGGTAATTGCATGTCATTGGTCACCCGCGTCAATACCAGCAGGTCGCTTAAACCCCGATCTGCCAGAACATATATTGTAGGCCTGTTGGGAATGAACTTGAACGGGGGATTATCTCGGGGAAATACCTCGACCTTAACCCATAAAAATAAAAACCAGCGTAATAAAGCGTGGAATCGGCGGACCATATTAATTTGCGACTTCGAATATAGTGGAAAATAAAATAACAGGGAACAGGGACTTTATCCATCATCTAAAACAATGTCTACTGTAGCTGAACTGTGACACCCTTAGCGGGTCACAGACACACCATACGAGAGGATAGTGAGCATGGGTAGAATCAAACTTGAATTTGAGAATGATGCGGGCGAAACACTGGCCGGTTTGCTGGAAACGCCGCCGGATAATGTAATAACGCAACGATATGCGATATTTGCCCACTGCTTTACCTGCGGCAAAGATATCGCGGCGGCATCCAGAATTAGCAGGGCACTGGCGGCCCATGGAATAGCGGTACTGCGTTTTGACTTCACCGGGCTGGGTAGTAGCGATGGAGATTTTGCCAACAGTAATTTTTCATCCAATGTACAGGACCTGATAGCGGCAGCGACGAAACTTGAAAACGATTATGCGGCGCCACAATTGCTGATTGGCCATAGCCTGGGTGGTGCAGCGGTGTTAGCCGCAGCGCAGCAAATTGAATCAATCAGGGCGGTTGCGACAATAGGCTCACCGGCTACCGCAAAACATGTTGAGCACCTGTTTCAGGCAGGAGCGAATTTAATCAAGGAGCAGGGTGAGGCCTCGATAAATATCGGTGGAAGGCAATTCCTGATTAAAAAACAAATGCTCGACGATATCAATCATTACAACTCGACAGCAGCGATCAAAAATCTGAATGCGGCGTTGATAGTGTTTCATTCGCCGGTCGACAATATCGTATCAATTGATCAGGCAGCCGAGATATACCAGGCGGCCCGACATCCCAAGAGTTTTATCTCGCTGGACGATGCCGATCATTTGCTAAGCAAAGCCAAAGATGCGAATTATGTCGGCATCACACTTGCTGCCTGGGCAGGTCGATATCTCGAAGTCGATGAACCCGACGATGCGACCAGGCCCAGCAAACAACCGGCACTCGCAGCCGGGGAAGTTCTGGTCACCGAACTTGATAAAAAATTTTTACGCGGATTGTTTAGCGATAGCCATCGATTGCTGGCCGATGAACCCGAGAAATACGGGGGTACGAACCTGGGGCCAACGCCCTACGATTTATTATTGATGAGTCTGGGCGCCTGTACCTCGATGACGCTACGAATGTATGCCAATCGGAAAAAATTGGCGGTTGAGGATATTGAAGTAAAACTGGTTCACGAGCGAGTACACGCCGAGGACTGTGTCGACTGCAATGATAATATTGAGCAAATTACTCGTTCGATTTCGTTCAAAGGCGATCTCAGCGATGAGCAGAAAGCGAAGTTAATGGCGATTGCAGATAAATGCCCGGTACATCGCACGTTGGAGAATAATCCACAAATTGTTACTGAACTGGTTTAGCCAGATCGCTAAGTATCAAGGAGCCTGACCCCTTGATTTGGAGAAATCAACGCAGTCGATAAGGGAAGCTGTTGAGAATATACTGCCTCAATATCCACCGGGAAATTAAAATATTTTAAAATTATTTCTGACTATTTGCCCGAAGGGTAATCAGATTAAAACTTTGGTACTAGCTTTCTTATTCTGCCAATATTACTGGATTCACAGGAAACGAGGGAATCGCCGAATAATAAACAATAATTAGGTGGCTGAGTGTTCGTCAAGCGGATAATAAACACTCAGTTCGAAAAAAGGGGATTGAAATTTCATATTCACGGCGACTATTATTGGTACTTCTTATTTTTACTTCGACGAGCGGCTATTCCTTTGCTGAATCCTGGGAATTGAGTCGATTTAAGAAAAATAGCGGAGCCTTTCTGGCTGGATTTTTCAGCGGTTATGCTGCTCATGAATTAGGCCATATTATTGTGGCTGATGCGTTTGGATTCGAAACCGACTTTGACGGGCTGACCATTATCTATCCTGGCGCAATAATGACCGATGCCGAGCGCCTTCAGGTCTCCTCAGCTGGATTTCAGGCCCAGTGGTTAGTATCAGAGCTGGCATTGCGTTATCGAAAGGACAGGAAGTTAACGGACTTTAGTGACAACTATAATGCCGGTTTAGTAGGTGCGCATCTAGCGATTACGGCAGCTTACATGACTTTTCTAAGGAATCACGAAGACGGAGACCTGCAAGGTATGTCAGAAGCAACTGGGATCTCCAACGATAAACTCGCTGTATTTGTAGCGATACCGGCGCTCCTGGATACCTGGCGGTTATTTGGCAAAAATGTACCGGAGTGGGTTCCGGCACTGTCAGTCGCTACTAAAGGAATCGGTGTTACGATGATTTGGACCTTCTGAAGCTAACAAATCACTGAGCCTGAATAGCCCCGGGCATTGTCAAGTAGGCATAAATGTAACCGCGTTTGCGACCCATACATCAATCGGATACTGGCCAGGTGGGGATTGAAAAAAATAATACTTAATCGTAAATCCCGTGTTCTCGTGTGGAGAGAAATTCAATTTCAGGCCAGCGTTCCTGTGTCATGGTTAGATTGACTCGCGAAGGCGCTACATAAGCGAGATCTCCGGCATGATCGAGTGCCAGATTACTACGAACCCTGGTTTTAAATTCATTCAGCATTTTCTCATCACTACAGGAAACCCAACGTGCAGTAGTAACATTAACCGCCTCGAACTGACAATCGACTCCATATTCGTCCTTGAGGCGGTGAGCCACAACATCGAATTGCAATACACCCACTGCGCCCAGGACCAGGTCGTTATTTGCAATAGGTCTGTATAGTTGAGTAGCGCCTTCTTCGCATAGCTGAATTAGACCCTTGAGTAGTGCCTTCATCTTCAGGGGGTCTTGCAGTCGCGCGCGTCGGAAAAGCTCGGGTGCAAAATTGGGAATACCGGTAAAGGCGAGATCTTCTCCCATGGTAAAGGTATCGCCGATGCGAATCGTTCCGTGATTGTGGATACCGATAATGTCGCCGGTATGAGCTTCCTCTACATGGCTGCGCTCGGCAGCCATAAATGTGAGTGCGTCGGCTATCTTCATGTCTTTCTTGATGCGCACGTGTTTAACTTTCATACCGCGGGTGTACTTGCCCGAACATATTCGCATAAAGGCGATACGATCACGGTGTTGCTTATCCATATTGGCCTGAATCTTGAACACGAACCCGGTCAATTTGTCTTCGTCGGGTTGAATCGTTCGCGTTCGAGTAGGTCGCGCCATAGGTGACGGTGCATAGTCCTCGAAAGCATCGAGCAATTCGGCCATGCCAAAGTTGTTGATAGCCGAGCCAAAAAATACCGGCGTCAATTCACCCCTGAGATAGCTATCGATGTCAAATTCACTCGATGCCCCGCGTACCAGCTCGATTTCTTCACGAAAGTCTGCAGCCATTGGGCCTAGCATCTCATCAAGCCGCGGGTTATCGAGGCCTCTTATGACTTCACCCGACGCTACTTTTTCGGCCTTGCTGGCCGAAAATATATGTACTGAATCGTTTAGCAGGTGGAAGACTCCTTTTAATTGCTTACCCATGCCAATTGGCCAGGTAATCGGCGCACAACGTATTTTTAAGACATCTTCTACCTCATCCATGAGATCAATCGGATCACGACCTTCACGGTCGAGTTTATTGATAAAGGTGATGATCGGTGTATCGCGCAGGCGACAAACATCCATTAGTTTAATGGTTCGCTCTTCGACACCCTTGGCACAATCGATTACCATCAGTGCCGAGTCAACCGCGGTTAAGGTACGATAGGTATCCTCGGAGAAATCCTCGTGCCCCGGCGTGTCGAGCAAATTTATAATACTGCCCTTATAGGGGAACTGCATTACCGACGAGGTCACTGAGATACCGCGCTGTTTCTCCAGTTCCATCCAGTCCGATGTGGCATGGCGGGCGGCTTTTCTGCTTTTTACAGTACCAGCCATCTGAATAGCCTTACCAAAAAGTAATAACTTTTCAGTCACCGTGGTTTTGCCGGCATCCGGGTGCGAAATGATCGCGAAAGTGCGACGTCGGCGCATTTCGGCTGTATCAGACATTTGGTTTACTCAAGTGATCGATGTAACGGCTAGCTTGTTGACTCTAGGTTGTCTCTATAAGGTAGAGACAGCCTCAGGGAATTTGTTTGGCGAAAAGTAGCGCGTCTTCCTTACCATTGGGTGCCGGATAATAATCTTTTCGGCATCCTATTTCATTAAATCCGGCAGCACTATAACAATTAATTGCGCGGATATTACTCGGTCGTACCTCCAGCATCATGATTTGCGCCCGCTTGTTACGCGCGATATTGAGCAGAAACTGGATAAACTGCTTTCCTATGCCCTTACCCTGGTGATTCCTGGTTACCGAGAGATTTAGTATATGGCTTTCACCGGCTGCTATGCTAATGACCGCATGTGCTACGACAGCATTTTCCAGGTAGGCAAGCCAGCAGTCGTATCCAACGCGAATACAGTCTTTGAATATTCGATCGGTCCAGGGGAACTGGTATACCTCGTTTTCAAGTTGCATCACAAGATTGATGTCCTCGAGTGCCATCTGCCGAAATGTCAGTTTGGGATGAATCATAGTTCCAGCATTTTATGCAGGATTTTCATGTCTTTCCAGACAATCGATTTAGCCGACGGATTACGAAGCAAATAGGCTGGATGATAGGTGACCTTTAGCGGAATATCCGTACCAGGTAGTTGGTGAACCTGGTCGATTAATTTGCCCACCGGGCTTGTACTGTTTAGCAGATGATGGGCAGAAATTCTACCCACCGCCAGAATTACCCGGGGCGCAATATGTTTGATTTGGGCTTGCAGAAAAGACCCGCAGGCCTGGACTTCATTAGTATGCGGGTCGCGATTATTAGGTGGCCGACATTTAACTATATTAGTGATAAACACCTGAGATCTTGATAACCCAATGGCCAGTAACATCTTGTCGAGTAATTGCCCCGAGCGACCGACAAAGGGTTCGCCCCTGAGGTCTTCTTCGTGACCCGGACCTTCGCCGATGATCATTAGCTCGGCCTGCTGGTTACCCACTCCAGGAACTTTCTGTGTGCAATTTTGGGATAACTCACAAGCTTCGCAATTGTGTATCGATTGGGTAGTATTGTCCCAGGTATCGAGTTTAGGCGCAGCAGGTGCATTGACTACTGGTGCTTCCGGCCTGGTGACATCTTGTGTTGCCACTCCGGCACTTTCAACCGCAGGGACATCTTCCAGGGCAGGCTTGCTGGCGGATCGCGCGACCCATTGTTGGATCCCAATTCCCTCCAGACAATGCTGTTGCCTCCGAGTTAACATGGTGAGTTAGCAATCATGGTGGGTTATACATCACCCATTTGCGGGTGGGTCCTGCCAGAATTACTGATGACCTTGTTCAGCGCGTTGATATAAGACTTCGCCGAGGCGATCACAATATCGGTATCCGCCCCCTGGCCATTGACAATATATCCGTCTTTTTCGACCCTAACCGTGACTTCACCCTGCGAATCGGTACCGGTGGTAATTGCATTGACCGAATATAACTGCAATTTCACCCCGGTAGCAGTGAGCTTTTCTATCGCCTTAAAGCAGGCATCCACCGGGCCATCGCCGGCGGACTCTGCCTTCTGTTCTATACCGTTAATATTTAAGGTCATGGTGGCGCTGGGTGTCTCGCCAGTTTCACAGCAGACCCGTAAAGAGACCAGCTTGATCGATTCGTTTTCAGTATCGAGGGCGGATTCGGTAATCAGGGATTGCAAATCTTCATCAAAGATATCGTGTTTTTTATCGGCCAGGGCTTTGAATCGAATAAACACTTCATTCAGATCCTGCTCTGACGAAAACTCGATGTTCAACTCTGCCATGCGGGTCTTGAAAGCATTTCGACCCGAGTGTTTACCAAGAACCAGCTTATTCGTCGCCCAGCCCACATCCTGGGCACGCATGATTTCGTAGGTTTCACGAGATTTCAATACACCGTCCTGGTGGATACCTGACTCATGCGCGAATGCGTTGGCACCGACAATTGCCTTGTTCGGCTGTACGTTAAATCCGGTTATACCTGCGACCAGCTTGGAGCAGGTCAGGATTTGTGTGGTATCAAGACTGGTGTCGCAGGGGAACACATCCTGACGCGTGCGCACCGCCATAATAATTTCCTCCAGCGAGGCATTACCGGCGCGTTCACCGAGACCATTAATGGTGCATTCTACCTGCCGTGCACCGGCCAATACCGCTGACAGGGAATTGGCAACCGCAAGGCCCAAATCATTATGACAGTGAACCGAGAAAACCGCTTTGTCCGAATTTGGAATTCGCTCAATTAATTCCTTAATCAAATCCCCAAACTGATGTGGAACGTTGTATCCGACTGTATCGGGGATATTGATCGTGGTGGCGCCTTCAGCGATCACTGCTTCGATTATCCGACACAGAAAATCCGGCTCGGAGCGTCCGGCATCTTCGGGTGAAAACTCAATATTGTCGGTATAGGCTCGGGCCATTTGAACCGCCTTCACCGCGGCTTCAACTACTTCATCGGGAGACATGCGCAGCTTGTGCTTCATGTGAATCGGTGAGGTTGCAAGAAAAGTATGAATGCGGCCCGAATTGGCCGGTTTGATAGCCTCACCCGCGCGTTCGATGTCTTTCTTTACAGCGCGCGCAAGGCCACAGACCGTACTGTCTTTGACTATCTCGGCCACCGCCCGCACGGCTTCAAAATCACCGTCGCTGGCAATCGGAAAACCGGCCTCGATAATATCAACCTTCATCGCCTCCAGCGCGCGCGCAATGCGGATTTTTTCGTCTTTTGTCATCGATGCGCCCGGACTTTGTTCGCCGTCTCGAAGCGTGGTATCGAATACAATTAGTTTATCTTTAGCCATGGCTATCTCATTTTACTGAAAACTTTTACCGGGGTGTAGGTATTTACGTTTACCCTCGTCAGGAGTTCACTGCCTGCCCTACGGCAGCAGCAAGGGAAGCAGAACTAGGAAAGTATACACGGGCAGGTCAGCCGAACTAGTAGTTATCACTGTGTCCTGGGTAATGGTGTAGGTGTCATACATAGCCAGTGCTCCATCAATGTTAAATACCTCAGCTCAAGCTTACCCGGTTATTTGGAATCATCCGGTTCATTTGCACTGGCAGGTTCGCTTAAGCGCTGCCTGTTTCGGTTCCAGCGAAACAGCGAAATTACCGGGCCTGACAACAGGTACAAAAAGGACGCGGAAAATAACATCGTCGGAGGCTCTATCGACAAGAATACAAATAACAGCATAACCACTAATACCGACACAAACGGCACCTTTTTGCGCATGTCCAGATCTTTGAAGCTATAGTAGGAGAATTTCGATACCATCAGGGTGCCGACTACCAGGGTTAATGCCAGGGCGGGAAACATGACTTCACTGCCTGAAATGCCATAGGTCTCACACACCCAGACCGCACCCATAGACACTGCAGCACCGGCAGGGCAGGCCAGACCCTGGAAATAACGTTTATCTGCAACGCCGACCTGGGTATTAAATCTTGCCAATCTCAATGCTGTACAGGTGGTATATATAAATGCCGCCAACCAGCCAATTTTTCCCAACAGAGTAGATACGTCGGCGAGATTGATCAGCGACCACTGATACAGGACCAGGGCAGGGGCAACGCCAAACGAAACCATATCAGCCAGGCTATCGTATTCGGCTCCAAACGCCGATTGGGTATTGGTCAGACGCGCAACGCGGCCATCGAGTCCATCCAGCAGCATGGCGAGAAAAATCGCTATTGCTGCGATTTCATATTGCCCCTTCATCGCTACAATAATCGCGTAAAACCCGGCAAACAGGGCACCCGTCGTGAACAGATTCGGCAACAGGAAGATGCCTTTACGCAATTTTTGCCGCTTTGGTTTAGGGTTGCTATCGTCCATTGGTGTCGTCTAGTGGGCTAGCCTGGGAGTTCTCTAGTTTTTAGACTTATCTACCAGGGCATTCGCACTTAACCAGGGCATCATCGCGCGTAACCTGGCACCCGTGGTTTCAATCTCATGGGCCGCGTTGTTACGTCGCCAGGCCGTCATCTCGGGATAATTAGACTGGCCTTCAGCAATAAATTTTTTCGCGTAAGAGCCATTTTGGATATTTTCCAGACATTCCTTCATCGCCCAGCGGCTTTCCTCATTGATGATCTTGTTGCCGGTGGTATATTCACCAAACTCGGCATTGTTTGAAATTGAATAGTTCATGTTGGCGATCCCACCTTCGTGGATTAAATCGACAATTAGCTTCAATTCGTGCAAGCACTCGAAATAGGCTAGTTCGGGTTCGTATCCAGCCTCGACCAGTGTTTCGAAACCGGCTTTTACCAATTCGATAGTGCCACCGCATAGTACCGTTTGCTCACCGAACAAGTCGGTTTCGGTTTCATCCTTAAACGTGGTCTCAATGATCGCGGTGCGTCCACCACCAATGCCGGCAGCGTATGACAGGGCTAGTTCTTTTGCCATGCCGGTAGCATCTTGTTGAATCGCGATAAGATCAGGAATCCCGCCACCTTTGACAAATTCGGAACGAACCGTGTGTCCGGGTGCTTTTGGCGCAATCATAATAACATCGAGGTCCGCGCGTGGTTCCACCTGGTTGAAATGAATCGCAAATCCATGGGCAAATGCCAACGCGGCACCCTGCTTGATATTGGGCTCAATTTCATTCAGGTACAGTTGATTTTGAAATTCATCCGGTGTTAAAACCATCACCACGTCAGCAGTTTTAATCGCCTCGGCGGTATTCTTTACTACCAGGCCAGCTGCTTCGGCCTTGGCTACGGATGCCGAACCTTCGCGCAAGGCAACGGTAACATCTACGCCAGAATCTTTTAGATTATTAGCATGGGCGTGCCCCTGGGATCCGTAACCGACAACGGTTACTTTTTTGCCCTGGACAATGGAAAGATCGCAGTCTTTATCGTAATAAATATTCATAACACCCTCATGGGTTGCTGGATTGGTTGAGCGACCGAAAATGATTTTATATCGAGCCGCCAAAAAGTAAATTGATCATCTAATCAATGAGTTTATCAATGGCAGGTTCAATCTCATGAGGATCAAACTCGTGCCAAAGAAGGGCAGTGATTGACCTGGAACCTGGATTATATTGTTAAAGCCTTTTCGCCCCTCAGTATACCCATCGAGCCGGAACGAACGACTTCAATCACGTTATTTTCATGCATTGCACTGATGTACGCTTCGAGCTTGTCTCCGGAACCGGTTAATTCTATACAAAAGGTTGTATCGGTGACATCGATGATACGCGCACGGAAGATATCGGAAAGTCGTTTAACCTCGGCGCGTTGATCCTCACCCACAGCCTTTACCTTGACGAACATCATTTCGCGTTCGATGAAATTACCCTCGGTAAAGTCCTGCAATTTAACGACATCGACCAACTTATTCAGCTGTTTCGTGATTTGCTCGATAAGTCGGTCAGACCCGGTGGTAATAATCGTCATGCGAGACAGGGTGTGATCTTCGGTTGTTGCCACTGTCAGGGACTCGATATTATAACCACGGGCTGAGAATAA
>Ga0164320_10000552_pt1 | contig 12524 bp, 9 predicted proteins | sample GuaBasSediGuay11_FD_113736 | JGI IMG/M metagenome (GOLD analysis project Ga0164320, IMG submission 113736) | Subseafloor sediment microbial communities from Guaymas Basin, Gulf of California, Mexico - Guay11, Core 4567-28, 0-3 cm | ecosystem: Environmental > Aquatic > Marine > Hydrothermal vents...
AAGTTGCCATCGGGGTGTGCGGTCGCCGCTGATCGTGCATCACCGTCGGCGACGTATTTAAAACCGGCCGCGATGGTCTCGTTTATGATCTCAAGCCGGGCTGCATTGCCATCCACGCCCTCCGCGAAATCCTGGTACGCATACAGAATGGTCCGTTTATCCCAGGCACCGATCTTGTCATCGTAAGCACGACTCAGGTCCAACGTGTTGTCGTCGCGAATACTGATCAACGGCACCGGATAGTCCATCACCGACGCGCGACTCTGCGTACTCGCCGCGAAGTTGTGCTCGAAACCGATCGTGTGGCCAACCTCGTGCGCCGAGAGCTGACGAATGCGCGCCAGTGCCATATCGAGCATTTCGGTGGGAACATCCTCACCATCGTAGGGTGCGAGCAAGCCTTCCGCTATCAGGTAATCCTGCCGCACACGAAGAGAACCCAGTGAGACGTGTCCTTTCAGTATTTCCCCGGTACGCGGATCCAGTATCGAGCTCCCATACGACCAGCCGCGCGTTGATCGGTGTACCCACTGGATGACGTTGTAACTCACGTCCAGGGGGTCAGCATCTTCCGGCATCATCCTGACCTGGAACGCATTTTTATAACCGGCCGCTTCAAACGCCTGATTCCACCATCGAGCGCCATCCAGCAGCGCCGAACGGACGGGCTCGGGCGCACCCCGGTCGACGTAATAGACAATGGGTTCAACCGCTTCACTTAGAGCGGCCGTCGGATCTTTCTTTTTCAATCGATGACGTCGACCAAGCCCCACTGTCAGGTCGTCGCCTATGGCGGTTGCATAATCGGTGTATCCCTCTTCGCCGTAACCGAGACCAATGACGCCGCTGCGAGGGTCATAGGCCATTGGCTCGTAATCATCGTCCGGCAATCGGATAAAGGAGTGGTGAACGTGCACCGTAAAAGATCCAGCATCGGGCGTCACCGTCCTGAGGTGTGGCCCGGCGGGCTGACCGACAAACGTAACGATAGCCTCAGCTTCAGTATTGTCGGGAAACGCTTTTGTTCGCGGCATGTACATAGCCGAACGCGAAGCATCGACCGAGTAGCTGCCTTCGTTGCTTCTCACCAGCGACGCGGCCAGCCCGTGCGCATCCCGCACGAAAAACGGAGTCGCATCGATAACAATTTTTCTGTCCGACGGGTCGATATCTTCAAATCCCCAGATAACAGAACGCGCAAAACTCTCCTCGACTGCCTGCTGTTCGTCAACGTTATCGCTGACAGCGCGATAAGCAAGGTTGTCTTCCAGTAACAGAATTTTGGGCCCACTCTGAATAAAGCGCACGACCTTCGTCGATCCCAGCTGTCCTCTGTCAAGACCCAGGTCGTTCGAGCCTACGCCTCGCGCCAGAGACGACTGGTATATAAAGGGGTCATCGAGGTTCTCGATTTCGATCAACACGCGACCAGTACCTTCATCCCAGTACAGGTCGACAAATCCCTCCAGCCGCTTGAAGCTGCCAAGATTCAGGCTGTCAGACGCGAGTGCGCCGTGTACTAATCCGAAAATAATAGCTATCGCTGCAAAAACTCGAGTGAGCATAGAATCCCCCTGAAATATTGGTGGCTACTATAAGCCTTGGCTGGCACCGTTTGCCAACCCAGGTGTTAAGTACGGACCGACATACCGCCGTCAATGATTATCTCTGTTCCCGTGACCCAACGAGATTCGTCCGATGCAAGATACAAGGCCGCGGACGCTATGTCGTTCGGCGAGCCAATACCCAGCGGTTGGGCGGCGGTCACTTTGGCAATATTCTCTTCGGTCTCGATAAACATCGGGCTGCGTACGGCACCCGGGCAAATGGCATTGACGCGAACTCCACTGTTATTGGCTGCGCATTCGCTGGCGACATGCCGGGTCAGACCCGAGACAGCCGCTTTTGAAGAGCCGTAAGCCGAATGATCTTTGCAGCCAATAGAAGCGCAGACAGAGGAGATGTTGATAATGCTGCCGCCGGGCTGCATTACCTCGAGCGCCGTCTTGATTCCCAGAAAAACGCCATCAACATTAATTCGGTGAACCCGTCTGAAATCGTCCGCCGACGTATCGGCGATCGAACCCAGTTGCAGCACGCCAGCATTGTTGACCAGTACATCGATCACGCCAAATTGGGCAACGATCATTTTCATCGTATCGCGCCACTGTTTCTCAACAGTGACATCGAGCTTTGTCGCTTTGGCCAGGCCTCCAGCCGATTGAATCTCATCGGCAACGGCAGCGATATCATCCAACAAAATTCCGCTGCAGACTACTTTCGCGCCTTCGGCAGCGAACGCTTTCGCTATAGCGCCACCAATTCCCCGGCCAACACCGGAAACCAGCGCAACTTTGCCGTCAAGTCTTCGAGGCATTATTTATCGCGGGTTATCCGGCCGGCGATGATGCCGGCTATCATCAGAAAAAGCCCCATGCCCAACAGGTACTCGGGGTAGCTCCGCGTAATGCCGCAATAGTAGATACCCGCAATCGCGATAGTCTGGAAAACGTTGATGAAATTACTGTCACGACGTTTCGCCTTCGGAAACCTGATTCTGGAAATCATCAGCAAAGCCAAAACGAACATCAGAACGGGGAAGTAAAAGTGCAGGGGAAAAGATGCTGCAATATCTTCGTGATTAATAAGCACCAGCACGATGGACGAGAGCAACCCGCCGCCCGCCGCGGTGATAGGTACCCCGGCAAACCAGCCATTGGGCGTCTCTTCTGTTGTCAGATTGAATCGCGCAAGTCGCAGTGCGCCGGCAAGAACGAAGACTGCGACGGCCACCAGCAGCAGCCAGAACTGACCGGAGTCGTACTCCACCCCACCGATCTGCAGTCCCGCATTCAGAACCAATACCGCAGGAGCAACGCCAAATGACACGAGGTCTGCCATGGAATCAAACTCGGCCCCGAAGTTGGACGTCGCCTTGAGGAGTCGGGCCGATACGCCATCCAGTACATCCAGCAATCCGCACCAGACGATGATCCAGGCTGCCAGTTCAAGATCACCTAACTGCGTCGTTACGATTGAAGCTACGCCGAGCAACAGGCTCAGCGCGGTGAAACTATTCGGTACCGTGTATCGCAAAATACTCAAGAAAACCGCCTCCCGGACGATTCAACCTGCGAATCGTCGTATTGAGGCGGCATTGTAGCTGACAAAACCGTCATGATGCTGCAATCCGATGAGCGAACCGGCTTCGGGTAGGTGGAAATACTAGGGAACTGAACGGCACAATTCGGTCTAAGAAAAAAGTTTTCCGGGGATTCATCATGCTCAAAAATTTGCTGCCGCTGTTCGCGGCTCTATTCGTATGTTTCAGTCAACCCGCTCTGGCACAGGCCGACGCGACAGACGATCCGCAGGCAACGTGGAACCTGACCGACCTTTATCCGAGCGAAGAAGCCTGGAACAAGGCGCGCGAAGAAGTACTCGCCGATTTCGACAAGATTGACGCTTTGCGCGGCACACTCGGCGACAGCGCTGAATCACTGTATACCGTGCACAGGCTGGTTTCCGACACCCTGAAGAAAGGAGGCCGAGTCTATGTCTACGCTTCATTGCAGGGCGACGAAGATCTGCGTGACGCCGCTGGTCAGGAACGCAACCAGCTGGCGCAGATTATGTTCGCGCGATTCGGCGAAGTAACAGCCTGGATTCAACCCGACTTGATCAGCATCGGCCGCGAAGTCATCGAGGCATACGTAAAAGAGGACGAACGTCTCGCTCCGTTCGCATTTCAGCTGGATGATGCTCTTCGCAACGCTGCACACACACTGAGCCCCGAAACGGAACAGACCCTGTCTTACTTCTCGCAGACTTTCGGCGCACCGAACGAGACCTATAGCCTGCTCGCCAATTCGGACATTCCCTGGCCGACGATCACGTTGTCGAATGGCGAGGAAATCGTGGTTGATTCCCAAGGCTACGGTCGCGCCCGCAACAGTGAAAATCGTGATGACCGGAAACTCGCATTCGATGCGTTCTGGAACAAGTGGGCCGAGTACAGAAGTTCGGTCGGCATGGTGATGAACTCACACCTGCAAACCCAGGTCGCACTCGCAAAGGCTCGAAACTACGACAGCGTTCTGGAACGTGAATTATTCCAGGACAATCTGCCACCCGCCGTTTACCGGACGTTGGTTGAAGAGGTCAATAAGTCGCTGCCTACATTGCACCGCTACTTCAAGCTGCGTGCGCGCATGCTGGGCGTCGAACAACTGCATTATTATGATATCTATCCGCCGCTCGTGTCACTCGATCGTGAGTTCAATCTTGAGGACAGCAAAACGATCACTCTCGAAGCCATGGAAGTGCTGGGCGAAGACTGGGTCAGCATGCAGAAAGAAGCCATGGACGATCGCTGGATGCATGTTTATCCGCAACGCGGCAAACGCTCCGGAGCATATATGCAGCCGTTTGCGTACGATGTGCACCCGTATCTGCTGCTGAATCACAACAACGACTATGACTCCCTGTCGACATTTGCGCATGAGTGGGGCCATGCGATGCATACGCTGTACGCGAAACAGAACCAGCCATTCGAGACCGCTGGATACGCGACGTTTATTGCCGAAATTCCGTCGACGTCTCTTGAGTTGATCCTGCAGGACTACATGTCGAAACACGCCGAGTCAGTTGATGAGAAGCTCTTCTATCTCGGCAACGGCCTGGAAGCCCTCAGAGGAACGTTCTTCCGGCAAACCATGTTTGCTGAGTTCGAGCTCTCCCTTTACGAAGCCGTTGAGCGCGGTGAAGCATTGTCCGGCGACCGCATTACTGAAATGTACGGCGAGCTCCTGCGGCGCTACCACGGCCATGATGACGGCGTCGTAATCATCGACGAGCTGTACGAAAACGAGTGGATGTTTGTACCGCACTTCTATTACAACATGTACGTTTTCCAGTACGCCACGTCGCAAACAGCTGGTACAGCTCTGTACGACATGATCGTCAAGGACCGTGATGTCGGCGTTAAGAACTACAAGGACCTGCTCCGGGCTGGTGGATCAGACTACCCGTACACACTGCTTGCTAATGCCGGCGTTGATCTCGCTCAGCCAGAGCCTTATCAGGCCCTGGTTTCAAAAATGAACGCGATCATGGACGAAATGGAACGCCTGCTCGACGAGAAACAGCAGTAGCGAGTTTTCAGTTCACGATTTGTGCGGCGACCACTTCCACCGGGCAACTGCTGCCCGGTGTGAAGGGGCCCATACCGGTGTTGACGCTGGCGATCTGTCCCGGCGGAATCTGTCCTCGGATGCTGTGTCGCTGCTGTACGGAGCGACCTGAACTGTCCGAGTAACTGACGGCAACCTGTACGCCGGTAATCTGGACGTTGGTATCGTTTCGAACAGACACGATCAGGTTACCGCTGCCGTCCGCGTCACACCCTCTGGCTATGTACGCCCCGGGGTTGCTCGGTAACTCAAGCTTTACCAGCGCGGCTGTCGCAGCTTTTCCGTAGTCTCCACCGCTTTTCGCGACAACCTTGTAGTGACCAATGGCGACCGGTAAATCACCGCGCTCCTCGGCGATACTGCCCAGCGCAAAATGCGCCGGCGCTGTCGGCAATAGCTCGATGCTGCGATTCAGATCAGTAACAGCACTGTCGACCCATCCGAGCTCCTTGTTCGCGATTCCACGCTGCAGGTGATAATAGAAGAACCCATCGCGTCGCGTGATGGCACGATTGTAGTTCGTTATCGCCATATCGTATTTGTCAGCCGCCAGCCTCACGTCACCACGCAAAGAGTGAAAATGCGCTTCCTCGCCGTAGAGGCCAAGCGCTTGGTTCGCCAGAGTGAGTGCCTGATCCACCTTGTTCTCGGCGAGCGCCGTTCGCCCATCATCGTAGGCCTTGTATGCCGGTATGGTGCTCATTGTTTTTCGCATCACTGACTGGAACTCGTCCGTGCCGTTCCGACCACCTGCCGGCAATGTTGCGGCGGTAGCGATGTTCGCCTGTACACGCTCATTCGATGGCGGGTGACTGGCAAACAATCCGCTGAGCCAGTCCGGTTGCCGGTCTTCGTTCAGTCGAACGAAAGTCTTCTGCAGTGAAATTGCACCCGCCGGATCATAGCCGGCCCTGGACATGTACTGCATTCCGTAACGATCGGATTCAAGTTCCGCGCTGCGCCCGTATTTGGACAGACTCAATTGGGCAAGCATGCCTGCACCACCGGCAAGCAGGTTGCCGTAATCGCTGCCACTGGAAGCAATCGCTGTTGCCGCGACACCGACCTGCATGATCTGGCTTCGGGAAATTTGTTGCGCTGTATGACGAGCTGCCGCATGAACGGCTTCATGCCCGAGCACGGCAGCGAGCTCGGACTCTGAACCGAGTTCCGTCAACAGTCCGCGATTGATCGCGATCTTGCCACCCGGCAATGCCCAGGCGTTTGGAATCGAGTTATTCAGCACAACAAACTCGTACGGCAACGAAACGCCACTTTGCGCCGCAACGCGGGTGCCGACTGCCTGAACGTAATTCGTCAGCGCGGGATCAACGTCATAAACACCACCTTGCGACTGCTGCATGGGAGCATAATTTTGTTTACCCATGGCGACTTCCTGAGCGGAACTCACCATCATCAGTTCGCGTTTCCCGGTAACCGGATTGACAGAACAACCGGTCAGAAAAAGAAAACTTGATACCAGCAAAAAAATGAACGTACGCATGGCCCTGCCCCGACGAAAGTACTCAGTATTATACAGGGGGAATCGCCGACTCGCGTGGCCCTGAGCTGTAGGCCATCATCACCAGCCCGACCAGCCACCAGCCGCCGACGATTGCCCATTCGTAAGGCCAGATAAGTGCCGCAGGACTAAATGGCATGAACAACATCATGATTGCGCAAGACAGAATGAACGCGGCGATGCCCGTCACCTTCCAGTACTTCACCTTGTATGGCCTCGGCATATCCGGTTCACGGTAGCGTAATACGATAAAAGACAGCGCGACGAACGCATACGCGATAACGACGCCGAAGCTGCCTGCATCCACTAACCAGACCAGCGCCGGCCGACCCAGCAAGGGAGCCAACATGGACAGTAAGCCAATGGCAATGACTGCTCGATGCGGCGTATTGAAGCGCGGATGCAGCACGCCTAAAAAGGCCGGCAACTGGCCCGCCCGGGACAGTGCATAAATAGCTCGGCTGGCACCGATCAGAAACGCATTCCAGCTGGTCAGAATTCCTCCAACACCGCCGAGAATGAGTATCTTGCCACCCCATGGAGTTCCCAGTACTGCTGCTGTTGCGTCCGCTGTCGGTAGCTGAGCAGCCTGGCGTTCTCCACCGTCCAGTCCCATGGAGACACCCCATATAATCAGCATGTACCAGGCGACGGCCAGCAGGATAGAAAAAACCAGTAATTTGCCGATTTGCTCAAACGGCAAGTCGATCTCTTCGGCAGACTGCGGGATAACATCGAATCCAACCATCATGGTCGGCACGATGACAAGCACACCGAGTATTCCTTTGTAGCTATCGGTGAACAGGGGCGTCATGTTGTTTGAATCACCGGCAATCGCTGCACCGAAAATCAATGCGGCGCCGGCAAGCAGGATCAAAATCGTTACCAGCATCTGCAGACGCGCAGCGGTTTTAATACCGATGACGTTTATCACCGTCATGACGACTCCCGCGCCCGCGCCAACAGCGACCCAGGTCGCATTGACCTCCCACCCGGCGACCGTCCACAGATAACCACGACTGAAGTCGGGGACCAGGTATTCGACAACGGTCGGTAAGGCGACCGCTTCAAAAGTGACCACGGACGCGTAGGCGAGAAGAATCGCCCAGGTGCACAGAAACGAGGCGTTCCGGCCCAACGCGCGGTACGAGTAGACGTGCTCGCCGCCGGCTTTGGGCATCGCGGCCGCCAGTTCAGCGTAGGTGAATCCGACAAGCATCACCGTAATACCCCCAATGGCTAACGCCGTCATCGCTCCCAGGGTACCCGCCTCTTCGATCCACCCGCCTGTCAGGGCGACCCAGCTCCAGCCGATCATGGCCCCGAATGAGAGCGTTAAGACCTCTTTGCGCTTTATGACGCGTAGAAAATGTCCTTCAGCCATTTGCGATCCTGCTCACTGATAAGAATAGATAGGGGGTTATCCCGATAGCACGAATATTGCCCCTGCGGCAGTATGCCCTTATGGAATCTGATACACGACAGCTATTGAGCGAGCTACGTGAAGACCACCGCAACATGGCACTGGTTCTCAACGTACTCGAAAAGACCATCGAGACCGCGGCAAACGGAGATGATCCCGATTTCGAGCTAATCGACGAGGTCATGCGCTACATGACTGTTTACCCGGATGCTGTTCACCATCCCAAAGAAGACGTCGTCTACTCTGAACTCAAGAAACAGCGCCCTGATCTGGCTGATGGGCTCGACGATGTACCCGAAGACCACCAGCAGATAGCTGTACTGGGTAGCAAACTTCGAGACGATGTCGAGGCGATTGTGGCGGGAGCCGCCGTGCGCCGTGAGCAGTTCATCGTCGATGCCCTCAAATACGTAGGGCGACTTCGAAGCCATATGACCTGGGAAGAAACCGACTTGTTCACTCGTGTCGATGCGATGATCGGTGAGGATCCACACGCTGTCGATGTTGATGAGTTCCTGCACATCAGGGACCCGGTTTTCGAACTGGAAGTCGAAGCTGGGTTCAGGCGCTTGATTAGCGGCCTTCAGGTCGACTAGAAATACCAGGCGAGCTGAGCGAAAACTCCTGCGTTGCGGGACAGGTAACGATCCGCTATCCCGGACTCGATTCCGCCGAACTCACTGCCGCTACTACCCCACGGAATATTCAGGCTGCCCAGCAAAGCCATGTTGTCGGACAAGCTGTATTGGGCCACCAGTTGCAACAATCCACTGGGATCGCTGACATTCATGAGCAACGTCGGCGTCAGGTTCCATAGCGGGTTCATCTCGATCATGATGCTGGTGGCCAGATAGTGGCGCCCCAGGGCAAAGCTCTCACCACGGGCCAGCCGCAGCGCGAGGTCCGGGTTCCCCGCCAGCGACAACGGATCATAGTGACCGGACCGCTGGCCCAGACCGTTGAAGTGGTATTCGAAAACACCGCTCATATTCTTGCCGCGCCAGATCCACGAGTAACTCAGGTTGGTCGTTAGCTGAACATAGGTGTCCGTCTCTGTATCCGTTAGGACGAGATCGCCGCTCCACTGGGCTTCGCCCACAGCGTGACTGGCACCAAAACCCAGAACGTCGTCGCGATAATGGCGCGCAAGCAAAACATCGAACTCTCCCTCACCTCTGAATCCGTGATACTTCACGGCAGTCGTTGCTGAACCACTGGCGGCTTCGCCGCTCAGGAAGTCCCTCCGGATCACATACGCGCCCTGAATGTCCGATCCGTTGTCGCGAAGATACTGCCCGTACAGCATGTCATCGCCCGCTTTGTATTCGGTGTCGACCGCCGCCGGGTTGAAGGGATTGACGAGATCCATCGGCGCATAAAACAAGCCGTTACCCCAGGACAGAGCCTGGCGCCCAAAACGAACAACAGTCTTCTCGCTCGTATGGCCGACCCAAAGTCGATCAAGCCGATGTACGAGTGCCGATCTGCTGCCCTGATCGATAACGGAGGTCAGATCAAAATAACGCCTCCTGTCATTGGGCAAAATAAACGTCTCGCCATGCAGCGCAACAAGTTGGTAGTTCGCGGCGATCGTCCATCCGCTCTGGCGGTGGCTAAGGTTCAATCTCAGGTCGCCCTGGGTATCCTCAGTATGACTGCCAAAGAGGTCACGGAAGAGACTGTCGGATGGATAGGTCTGACTGACGACACGAAGTTTCGTGTGGCCACCAAATTCGGTCTTGCCTTCGGCAGCACCGGCCAGCGCCGGGACCGCAAGCAGCAATAAAAAAAGCCTAGGCAGCACGCTGGTCGATGTCTTCGACGATCCGCCCATCGAGCATTCGTACGAGTCGCTTGGCGTAGTTCATCACGCGTTGATCGTGTGACGCTATGATAAACGTCGAGCCGTGATTTTCATTGAGTTCGGTGAACAGTTCCATGAGTCCATCCGACGTTTTGGAATCGAGATTAGCTGTCGGTTCATCCGCAAGAATCAATGCCGGACGAGACGCGACGGCACGAGCAACAGCAACTCTCTGTTGTTGCCCTCCCGACATTTCGGCGGGACGCCTGTTTTCCAGACCTTCGAGCCCTACCTCTTTGAGGATTTCCTTCGCCTTGTCGTTTCGTTCGCTGGCAGCCACGCCCTGAACCTGCATGACGAATTCAACATTCTCCTGCGCCGTTAATACGGGGATCAGGTTATACGCCTGAAAAACGAAACCGATTTGTCGCAGTCGCAAGTCCGCAAGATCCCCTTTGCTCAGATTGTCGATACGCTGCCCGTCGACGTAAACCTCACCGCTATCGGGTATATCCAGTCCGCCAATCGCATTCAGAAGCGTTGTCTTGCCACCACCAGAGGGTGCTGAAAGACACACAAACCCGCCCTTGGCGATCTCAATGCTGACGTGGTCCAGCGCCTTGATGTCCTGATCACCCTGACGGTAGGTCTTGCACAAATCCACACAACGAACAGCACTCATTTATTCAGACCTTTGTAATAGCCTCGACGGGCTCGTATCTTGACGCACGCCAGGCGGGTGAAAGACTTGCCAGAAATCCGAGCAGCAGCACAACGACGCTGGCCAAAACCATATCGCTCGCATACAACTTCGGATACAGCATGCTGGACATGCCCCACATTTCCATGCCGTCGCCAACGATGGATATATCGATACCGGATTCAAGAGGGACAACGGTAGCCCAGGCAAGGAAATTCCCAACCGCGAGGCCAAGCGTCATCAACAGCATCGACTCAATGACAATCTGCCCGAGTATGCTACCCGGCTTCATCCCCAGCGCCAGCATCAAACCAATTTCCCGCACGCGCTCGAACACCGCCATGACCAGTGTATTGACCAGACCGAATGACTGCGCAAGAAATATCACCACCACCCAGATAAGAACAAAGCCGTCCATGACGCGGAGCATTGTTCCAAGGTAGGTGTCGATGTCGTACCAGCGCTGGATTGATAATCCGTCACCTACCGCGGAGACCACTGCGTCATATATCGGATCGACGTCTCTGTAATCGTCTCCAAGAAAAACAATTTCGCTGGTCGCATCACCGACTCGCAACATTGTTTGTGCGGTTCCTTTGCCCACGTACGCGTAGGCCTCTTCAACAGCCTTGGTTTTGGCTGTATACAGTCCGACCACTCTGAATCCGCGGTCCGCGATATCATTGTCCGGGTCCTGGCTCATCAGGACGACGCGTTTCCCAATCTCCGTTTCCAGCGTCTCCGCCAGTTTCCTGCCGATGACGATTCCCTTGTCGCCAACGTCAGTCAGAAAGCGGCCATCAACGTCATCGTAGTCAAAAAAGGACATCTCCCGCTCAGCGTCGGGATCGACTCCGAGCAAGGTAACGCCGCGCGACTCTCTTTCACTTGTGATGACCGCCGGTGCCCTGACGCGGCTGGCCCAGGCCTTGATAGCGGTCGTATCGAGCCTCTCCCTGATTTCATCGTCAGTGACGAAAATCCGATTCGAGATGCTCGGATCATCCTGATAGTCAGGATCGTGCACCTGCACGTGTCCCGGCAGCACGCCGATGCTGTCGGTAATCATTTGATCAACCATTCCGCGCGTTAATGCTGTCATGAAAATCATCGCCCACACGCCAACACCCATAGCGCCGAGCATGATGATCGTGCGCCGATGATTACGCCACAGGTTGCGCCACGCCAATCGAAACAAGACTCCGAAGATATGCATCAGGCAACCCTCATCGCATCGACGGGGTTTTGCCAGCGTAATCTCACAGCTGGGTAAATAGCTGCGAGCATCGTGAATATGAACACGATAGCCGGACCTGCCAATAACGTGAACACGTTAATCTCCGGGTACATTTTTGCTGGAAGATTGAAGCGTGCCGCCATTTCCTCCATGCCGGGGAAAACCAGGCCATTAGTGGTAAACCACGATGTCACAATCCCGCCCGCCACGATACCAATCGCCGTGCCGATGAGACCCATCATTGCCGTTTCCAAAACGACGAGGCGCCCCAACCTGCCCGGCTTGAGCCCCAGCGCCATGACGATGCCGAATTCACGGGTACGCTCGAGCACGGACATCAACTGCGTATTAAGTACGCTGAAAGACACGAGCACTACGAGCACAAAATACATAAAAAACGAACTACCTATATCCGCCTGAATCGCCTGTTTCAATCCTGGCAGTAGCTCGTCCCAGTCCGGCACGACCAGGTTACTGTCGGGCGGCAAAACCGCTTGCACGCGAGCCTGCAACTCGGGCACCGAACTGAGACCGTCACCGATGATCACTACCTGGTGACCGGCACCTTCCATGAAGAAAGTGTCCTGAAAAAGACCTAGCGGAATTTCCGCGATGTTGCGGTCGATATCGATTACGCCGCTATCAA
>Ga0164320_10000553_pt1 | contig 12506 bp, 12 predicted proteins | sample GuaBasSediGuay11_FD_113736 | JGI IMG/M metagenome (GOLD analysis project Ga0164320, IMG submission 113736) | Subseafloor sediment microbial communities from Guaymas Basin, Gulf of California, Mexico - Guay11, Core 4567-28, 0-3 cm | ecosystem: Environmental > Aquatic > Marine > Hydrothermal...
AGGCGCTCTCGACCGTGTACAGGTAGTAAAACGCCTCGGCGACGCTACGCCCGACCGTCAGCAAGCCGTGATTGCGCATGATCATGATCCACTTGTCGGCCATGTCGGCGCCGAGCCTTGCGCATTCCTCTGAATCGGTACGCGCAATTCCGTAGTCGTGATAGCACAGCAGGTCGCGTATCTCGTTGGCCTGCTGGGTCAGCGGTAACAGTTCACAGTCCATGCAGGATACCGCCATGCCGGCGCGGGTGTGACTGTGCAGGGCGACCTTGATATCGGGACGCGCGCGCAGCATCGCGCTATGGATGGCATGACCGGCTTCGTTATACGGATAATCGCCGGCGACGACATTACCGTCGAAGTCGACCTTGATCAGGTTGCTCGCGCATATTTCATGAAACAGCAGGCCGTAGGGATTGATCAGGTATTGATTCGACTGACCCGGAACCCGGGCGCTTAAATGGGTAAAAATCGAATCGGTCCAGCCATAGTGCACAAAGGCGCGGTAACAGGCCGCGAGCTGCACCCGTACTTCCCACTCTTCGCTGCTGCACTGCGATGCCAGCATTTGTGATTCGGGCTTACTCATCGTATCGATTCCCCAATAATTGTGACTATTCTACGGGCCGTCATTTATTAATCTCGCCCGCCTGAAATAGCGGATGTTACTCCCGGGACCCGATCCTGCCAATAGTTGCATCGGCAAAGGTCGAAAGATCGTTGCTTGTGCACCACATTTTTGTGATCACAAAAATTTGCGAAGTCTCCGGCTTGACCTATAGTCAACTAGGATCGCCGGTCGAAACCGGCCAACACACATAGAGGAATTGCAATGAGTGCAGATATTACAGTAGATATGGCAACAGATAATCCATACAGCGCACCGGATGCGAAACTGGATAACGGACAGGACGAATTGTATTCGCCCAGTATTTTATCATTTAACGGCCGTATCGGCCGGCTACGCTATCTCGCCTACGGTGTCGGAGCCAATATCCTGTTGATGCTGGTAATGATTCCACTGGTCGGTGCGAGCGCGTTCATGGGTGGTGAGGCCGGTACCTCCACGGTCGGCATGATCGGCATGGTGGTATTCTACGCCGCCACGATTGTCGTTTCGGTGATGTTCGGCAAGCGTCGGCTCAACGACCTGAATCGCAGCGGTTGGTGGTTCCTGCTGTTTCTCGTCCCCATCGCCAACCTGGTGCTCGCCATATACATGCTGTTTTTCCCGGGCACCGACGGCGGCAACAATTTCGGACCGGCGCCGCAGGCCAACTCGATAGGCGTATTGATTCTCGCCTGGATGTTGCCGGTGGTGTTTATCCTCGGAATCGTCGCGGCTATCGCCGTTCCACAGCTTGCCGGGATGAGTCAGTAGCGCGAACCGGCGTTACCCGCCGGGCTAGCGGGCCAAGCAAAGGCTGGCAGGTGCCTGCGTTATGTCAGCCGCACCGTTTCCAGAAACTCGGATAGCGCGGTAATGAAGAACGACGGGTTCTCCGTCAAACCCATGTGCCTGAGTTGCGGCACAATGATGACCTCGGCCCCGGCAATCTCGCTGGCAATCGCCTGGCTCATGGCCGGGGTGCTGCCACTGTCGTGTTCGCTGGTCATCACCAGCGTCGCATGCTCGATCGGCGGCTGCGGTCGAATCAGTTCGACGACACCGAACACCAGCACTTCGCGGCACAGGGCGTAATCGAGCGGATCGTTGGCCAGGACCCAGCCACGCACCTGCTCGATAAAATCACTATGGGCGGCACGGAATTCGGGCGTAAACCAGCGTTCGATAGTGGCGTCCAGGGTTGCGCCCGGACCACCCGCGGCCGCGGCCAGCGCGCGCTGTTCGACCAGTGCCTGGGCCTCGGCGCCACGATCGTGCGGTGAATTCAGTATCGCCAGTGCGCTGACGCGTTCAGGATGGTCAATCGCCATGCGCCGGTTAATCATTCCGCCGAGTGAAAAGCCGATAGGTGCACACTGCTCGATATCGAGTTCATCCATGAGTTCGATCAACTGTGCGGAACAGGTGGTCACCGTCGGCTTGTGCGGCGGCGACACGCTCTCGCCATGGCCGTAAAGATCGTAACTCAGCACCCGGTAGCGTTGCCCCAGGCGTGACAGATACCGGTCCCAGATCAGGCGATTCAGGCCCAGGCCATGTATGAAGGCGAGCACCGGCGCACCTTCGGCGCCGCCCACAAAATAGCGCGTGCCGTTACGGCTCGTTTTTGCCTGGTTTTCCTGGTTATGCATTAGTTGTCACCAGTTTCGATTGCCTGTTTTTATTGCCAATTCCTATTAAATATATCAGCCCTGCCCGCGCGGTAAAAGTTGCAGGCAGTGGTCACGGGTATCGCCGATCATGGCGGCGGGCGCACCCGCCTTGGCGAGCACGCGCGTGCCGAAATAGGCACTGACGATAAAGGCCGCCAGTGAGGCCGCCTGATCTTCCTTCACGCCCGTCATCTTGATCGCATCCATGACCGCCACCTTGAGTCGGCGTATCGTCGTCTTGATTTCGTTTTTCACCTGGCGGTCACTAACCGCCTTTTCCAGGCTGGCATTACACAGCAGGCAACCGCCGGCAAACAGCCCGCGCTTGGTCGACTCGATTACGTTGTCGAACAGGCGCGCAATTTTCTGGCGCGCGCTGCCTTCCCCGTTGAGCATGTCGATGCCCGCCTTGATACGGGTGCGGTCGTAATGCTTGAGGGCCGTCAGGTAGAGCGCCTGCTTGTCACCAAAGGCGCCGTACAAACTGCCCTTGAGCAAACCAGAGGCCTTTACCAGGTCCTGCATCGTGGCTGCTTCGTAACCCTTGTCCCAGAACACGTTCATCAGGCTCTCGATGACCTTGTTTTCGTCGAATTCTCTCGGCCTTGCCATATTCAATTCCCGGAACATATTCAATTAGTTCTTGACCTTACAGTCAAGAATCTATAAATTGGCGCAATTGGCTGCACAGCAGCTTTATTTTTGACAAGTTTATGACCAAATGGTCAATAACACAAGACGGAGAATATGACCTATGTCACAAAAATTCGATATCATCATCATCGGCGCCGGCAACGCCGGTTTTGGAGTTTCACAGATCGCGCAGACGGCCGGCAAATCCATCGCCTTCGTCGAATCCGGCGATTTCGGCGGTACCTGTCCGAATCGCGGCTGTACGCCCAAGAAAGTGCTGGTGGCCGCGGCGCAAGCGTTGCACGAAATTGAACTGGCGCCGCAGCACGGCATTGAGGTCGGTCCGGCGCGACTCGACTGGGCCAGGCTGATCGAACGCAAGCGCGACATGATCGACTTCATCCCCGGCGCCATGGAAGAAACAGCGCGTAGTCGCGGCAAGGTCTACAAAGGCAAGGCCCGTTTTGTCGCAAGCAATGCAATCGAGGTCGATGGCGTTCGCCTCGAAGCGGATAATATTGTTATCGCGACGGGTTCCATTACCCGACCCCTGTCGATTCCCGGCGCCGAACACCTGATCACTTCGGACGAAGTACTGAGCGAAAGCGATTTACCCGGTGAAGTCGTGTTTATCGGTGGCGGGGTCATCGCCATGGAGTTCAGCCACGTTTACGCGCGCGCCGGTTCCCGGGTCACGATACTCGAGGCCATGCCACAACTATTGCCGCGACTCGACCAGGACGCGGTTGCCGCGATCCGGGGCGAAAGCGAGCGCCTCGGTATCGACGTCAGGACCGGTGTCGAGGTCGAGGCAATCCGTCAGTCGGAAAGCGGTTTACAGGTTGTTTTTAGCCATCAGGGCAAAAGTCAGACCATTAACGCCGACCGGGTCGTAAACGGCACCGGCCGTATCGCTAATGTCGCCGAGCTGGACCTCGCGGCAGCCAATATCGAACATGACGGTATTCGCATCGAAGTCGACGACTACCTGCGCTCGGTCTCCAACCCGGCCGTCTGGGTGGCGGGTGACGCGCTTGTGCACTCGGCCCAGCTTTCTCCGCTCGCCACCTACGAGGGGCGTATCGTCGGGCAAAACATCGTTGAGGGTAATAATGTCAAACCCGACTATTCGATCGTGCCAAGCGCGGTGTACACGGTACCGGCGCTCTCCAGCGTCGGCATGAGCGAGGCAGAGGCAGAAACCGCGGGACTCGAATTCGATGCCATTACCTCGGACATGTCGGGCTGGTTTTCGGCGCGCTTTTACGCCGAGACCGTCGCCTGGGCCAAAGTTCTGGTCGAGAAGGGTTCGCGACGCATCATCGGCGCACATCTCGTCGGTCACCATGGCGAGGAATTGATACACCTGTTCGCACTGGCGATGCGCCACGCTATCAGCGCCGATCAGCTGGCTGACGGGATGTACGCCTTCCCAACCTTTGCCGCCGACATCAAGAGCATGCTGTGAATGCTTCACCATACCCCCCAGTGGGCATTTTACTGTCCGGAATAATTCCTGTCAGGCCATCGAGAGCGTTACAAGGGGAAACCGGGAGAATCCCTCGCGACGGACCGGTTGGCCTGCGGTTTCCCCCCAAAGATCGGTGGCTGCCTCGGGGGAATGGCCGCAAAAGTGTAACGAGGCAGGACGCCGAGTTAGAAGCGATCACAGGGATGTGCCAAACGGCGCTTTCTGCCGTTTGGGAGCGTCTTTTGCGGTCATTCCCCCGAGGTAGCCCTGTGATATTTATGAACGGCCTCATAGAAATTATTCCGGACGGTAGTATGAGCTAGCACTGACAAAGGAGGCCTGTCGTCAGGTCTTTGAAGTCTTCACCCGATTGATGGCTTCACGGTGGATGATGTACACGCCGCTGCCGATGATCAGGAATGCACCCGCTATCGCGTAGCTGTCGGCAATGTCGCCCCACACCAGGTAGCCGAGCGCGGCCGACCAGATCAGCGCCGTGTATTCGAAGGGTGCGATCAGCGATGGCGACGCGATCGCATAGGCCTTGGTGACCGCAAACTGCGCGATGACGCCGAAGAAAGCGGCGCCGAATATCATCAGGTAGGCATCGAGTTCGAGTGGGCGCCACAACCAGTACTGTGGAATTGCCAGCAGCACGGCGAAACCGAGCAAGGTATAGAATAGCTGGGTAGTGGTATTCTCTTTTTCACCGAGGATTCGCGTCAGGCTGGCGACGATGGCCCAGCCAAGCGCAGCGCCCAGCATCATCAGCGCGGGAATGGAAAGACCCGCGGCTGGATTAGTGATCAGGAGCACGCCAAAAAAACCGACGACGATCGCAAGCGCCCGGCGTATGCCCACTTTTTCACCGAGCAGGGGCACCGAGATAATCGCCAGGAACAGTGGGAAGGAGAAAAACAGCGCCACCGCGGTGGCTAGTGGCAGGTACTTCAGGCTGGTAAAAAATAACACCCAGGACAGTATGTTGATGCCCGAGCGCGCCGCCATCAACCAGGGTCGAGTCACTTTCAGCGAAATCGTCTCACCGGAAAAACTGGTGCTCGCGCCGAGCAGCACCAGCCCGAACAGGCTGCGTAAAAACAAAATCTGCAGCACCGCAATCTCGGCGGACAGCCACTTGATGCCGGCATCCTGAATCGCAAAACACAGGCCGCCGATGACTGTGATCGAGATGCCGAAGCCGGCCCGATCGGCGCGAATAGTTTTAGTGGTCAAGGTAATAAATTGTTCGGTGCGACTTCCCTCAATCCCTGCAGGGCGATGGCCTGTACATCGGGATGGGACGGGTTGGAAGGATAAATGATGTGGGCCGGGCGTTCAAACACCGGGGCCTCTTCAACCTGGCGCAACAAACCTTGCTGGATTAGCGGCCTGGCCGCACGCTCCAGCACATAGGCGCTGCCCGGTTCACGCAGTATCAAGGCTCTTGCCGAATCGATAAACGGCGCACGCAGGCGATAGTTGTTCTCGAGCTCGCCGATAAATCTGCGCTGTTCGTCGTCGAACTCGGCATCCTTCAAGCGCCTTGATGCGGCTGGTGACAGCCGCCTGGGTGACAAACATTTCATCGGCCGCGCGCCGAAAACTGCCGAGCTGCGCGACCCGCAGAAAAGTCTTCAGCTGGGTGTCGAGATTAGACATAAATTATTTCTATCGTAATGAATAACTACTTTAAATAGATTTTTACCACAAATAGAGCAAAATTGCGCGAGGCCTGGCGATCCGATCAATCGTGAGGCCGACGCACCGGGGCTGAACCCCGGCTTTCCTGGCATCGGGGTGTTGCATATGGCATCTGAACCTTACAACCCAACCAGCGACTACCAACCTGAGTCGACAGTGCCGCTTCCGGCGTTGTATCGCTGGCCGCCCGAGCCGCTGGCTGCCCTCAAATACCTCGTGTTCGGCATGCTGTTCCCGTGGGGGTATGTTTACATCGCGCTTGCCTTCGTCAGCTGGTACTACCTGACGCCGGCGCTCGAATCCATGGCCAGTTTCGCGCCCGGCTGGATCGCCATGATCTGGCTGCGTAACGCGCTCCTGTTGACACTGGTTGCGGGCGGTCTGCACTGGTGGCTATACATGCGTCGCGCCCAGGACAAGGACTACAAGTATCACCGCCGCTGGCTCGATACCGATAACGACAAGTTCCTGTGGCGCAACCAGGTGCGCGATAACATGTTCTGGAGCCTGGTGTCAGGAGTCACCATCTGGAGCGCCTACGAGGCGATCAGTTTCTGGGTCTATGCCAACGGTTACCTGGCTGTCCCGTCGATCGGCGCACATCCCTATTACTTCGTATTTGGAATATTTGCCGTTTTCTTCTGGGGCACCATTCACTTTTACGTTGTCCACCGCCTCTCCCACTGGCCGCCGCTGTACCGGATTTCGCACGAGATGCACCACCGCAACGTTAACACCGGTCCGTGGACGGGTATTTCGATGCACCCGATCGAACACCTGCTCTACTTCAGTGGATTGATGCTGTTCTGGGTTGTCCCGGTACACCCGGTTGTCATCGTCGTCTACAGCCTGTTCATGGGACTCGGTCCGGCGCCATCGCATTGCGGTTTCAATTTCCTCGAGTTGAAAGGCAAACGCTTTTGCGCGGGTGACTGGTTCCACCAGTTACACCACCAGTACTTCGACCTGAATTTCGGTAATACCACTGCCCCGCTAGACCGGGCCTTCGGTTCCTGGCACGACGGCAGCAAGGATTCGCTGATGCAGCAAAAGGCGCGCAGCCGCGCCCGACGCAAGAACAAGTCGAAACAATCGGTCGGAGCCTGAGATGTACACTTTGTATGGCGGTAAGTTTACGCGCGCCCAGATAGTCCAGATGCTGATGGCGGAGGCAGGTATCGAATACGACCTGGTCGAAATCGACATCATCAAGCAGCAACATCGAAGTCCCGAGTACCTCGCCATCAACCCGGCCGGTTACGTCCCGGCACTGCGCCTAGACAATGGCGAAGTGCTGCACGAAACGCATGCGATCAATCTCTACCTGATCGACCAGCATCGACTGGAGCACCTCGGTCCGCTGCCCGGAGACCCTCAACGCGGCGCGTTTCTGAGCGGATTGTTTTTCATGGCGGACGATCTCGAACCCATACTCAAGTGCCTGTTTTACCCACAGCGCTACGTGCTCGACGAGGACGACAGCGCAGCCATGGAACAAAAGGCCCTGCAGCAGGTGCTGGCAAGATTCGAAGTTATCGAACACAGGTTGGCGCAACAGGGGCCTTACTATCTTGGCGGACGCTTCAGCCTCGTCGACATCATCTGCAGCTACTGGGCAGTCACGCTGAGTATCGATTCGGAACTGCGCGATCTACCCGCGATTCGCGAGCACATGGCGCTGATCCGTTCGCGGCCGCTGATCAAGCCCCTGTTCGACGAAATGCACCGCAGCAGTAGCGAATATCTTGACAAGCAGGTGCCTGGGAAAGGCGAAACGTAGAGAAAAGTTGCTTGCCCTGTTCATTCAATGCGCTGAAAATTACATTTGAAAATTTAAAACATTATGGCGGGGACTGGTAATGGCTGATTTACAGGGTATTTGTACACCGATATGCACGATATTCACGGATGACGGTTCGCGCATCGACGAGACGGCGCAGAAAAAGCACCTCGATCGGCTTTTGTCGGCAGGAATCCACATTATCGCCGTGTGTGGCGGCACCGGGGAGTTTTCGTTTTTAACCCGCGAAGAAAGATTAAAACTGACCGAGATGGTTGCCCGGCATGTGGATGGCCAGGCAAAACTGATCGTTCATGCCTCCGCGGTGATGACCGAGGAGACTATCGAGTATGCGAAGCACGCCGAAGACCAGGGTGCGGACTGCCTGCTGGTACTGCCGCCCTACTTCGAAGGCCCAACCCTGGAAGGTTGTTATGAACACTATGAAAAGGTTGCCAATTCGGTCGGTATCGATTTGATGGCCTACAACATTCCGGTTCACTCGGGCATCGACGTCACGCCGGATTTTGTGCTGCGCCTGATGGACATAGGCAACATCCGTTACCTTAAAGACAGCACGGGTGATTTCATAAGAATTCAGCAGCTGGTCAGTAATGACATTCGCGTATTCAATGGCGCCGATCCATTGATGTTTCACGGGCTCATGGCGAACACCACGGGTTGTTTCTGGGGAACCTCGAACGCGATTCCGGAACAGGCGGTCGAACTCTATTCCCTGTGTCAACGGCAACAATGGGAAGCGGCAAGATCGCTGTGGGAAAATATCTACGCGGTTAACGACTTCATCTGGAACAACCCGTTCAACCCATCGGTAAAAGCCCTGGGTAATTTGCTCGGCCATGACCTGCGCAACTGCAGAAGACCGGTTCAACCGCTCACGACATCCGAAGCCAGCGATCTGCAGGAGTTGGTGGCGAGGCTGTCGCTGTAACAGCGAGATATCGCGGATGACCGACTGTCTTGTAGTGGGCGCCGGCATCAACACCCGATTCATTACCCGTGATCTGCGCCTCACGCAAAGCAAATAATGTATTGTACGCATTTGGCCACGGCAAGGTTGATCGGTAATCTCAGTGACGCCGAGATTCCGTCGATTGATCTACGCCCCTGTCATATTGACCGGTTCAATTAAATCCCGGCGACAAGAGGACTACGATGACGCACTCAAGGCAACTCTTCAAATGCATCGACGCGCATACCTGTGGCAACCCGGTGCGCGTGGTTATCGACAACGGCCCGCGGCTGGACGGCGCGACCATGCTCGAAAAGCGGCAGTTCTTCAAGAATAATTACGACTGGATTCGACAGGGATTGATGTTTGAGCCGAGAGGGCATGACGCCATGTCGGGCTCCATCATCTACCCGCCACTCAATGCGGAGTCGGACCTGTCGATTCTGTTTATCGAAGTGAGCGGTTGCCTGCCAATGTGTGGTCACGGCACTATCGGTACCGTTACCGTGGCGATCGAGGAAAAGCTGGTCGAGCCAAAAACACCGGGGCTGCTGGTGCTCGATACACCGGCAGGAAAGATCGAGGCCAGTTACAGACTGGATGGCGATTACGTCGAGTCGGTGACGCTGACAAACGTGACTTCGTTTCTGCATTCCTCCAACCTCGAGATCGAGGTACCGATACTGGGGAGGCTCAAGCTCGATGTCAGCTACGGCGGGAATTTCTATGCCATTATCGAGCCACAGGAGAACTACCATGACCTCGAGCAATTATCCGTCGATGAAATCAGGTTCCTGAGCCCTATTGTGAGGCAGGAAGTCAATGCGATTCAGGAATTCGTCCACCCCGGGGATCCACTCATCAATGGCGTCAGTCATGTGATGTGGACCGGAAAACCGCGATCTCCAGACGCGAATTCAAGAAACGCGGTTTTCTATGGTGAGCGCGGAATCGACCGCTCTCCCTGTGGTACGGGCACCTCCGCGCGCATCGCGCAACTGGTCAGCAGGGGCGAGCTCGGCATCGGCGACAGCTTCGTTCATGAAAGCATTATCGGAAGCCTGTTTACCGGGCGGGTCAAGCAACAGGCGTCTATCGGAAAACAGCAAGGCATAATTCCAACCATCGAGGGTTGGGCGCAAGTTATCGGTAAAAATGAGATCATCATCGATACACGCGACCCCTATGCGCACGGATTTCTATTGTCCTGATGTCGCCTGCTGGGGGTGGAAGTCAGCCAGCAAGGCTCGCCATCACGATAGTCGCGGCTGCAGTCGAAACCGCAAGAGGTGCGCGAGGCTAATCAATCTCGACAGCGAAACTGCGGTTAACCGATAACGCAAGCTTCATTGCAAACAGGTTTACTTCAACTTTACCGCAGCCATGTCGATGTCGTAGGCGTTCGGTTCGAGGTTTTTGACGATGTCCAGCTTGCCGCCGTCATCCATATGCGTGATTTCCTCCAGCCCGATGTAACGACCTTCGGCAGCAGGCTTCTTATTACCATCCAGCAGCAACAGGACGATGGGGCGCAAGCGTCGTGTGCGCGATTGCGCGACCACGACAGCGACTTCACCAGTGGATAGTTCAACCAGTGCGCCGACCGGGTAAACACCAATCGCCTGGATAAACTCATCGATCAAATCTCTATGGAAGTGAACTCCCTTCAACTTGTAAAGCTGGTTTATCGCCTCCGCCGGCGACTTGATACTGGCGTACCTGCGGCTACTGGTAATCGCGTTGTAACAATCGACGAGACCAGCCATGCGCCCAAATGCCGGTATGGCGTTTCCGGCGAGCGCATGCGGATATCCGCTGCCATCGAAACGCTCGTGGTGATTCTCGATGAAATCGATGGTGTCCTGATCGGTCAGGCCGCTACGCCTTAACAATTCGAGCCCAACTTCGACATGACGCTGCATGGCGGATATTTCCTCCGGGGTCAGTCGACGATCAGCGAGCAGAATTCTGTCGTCCATGCGCAATTTACCGATATCGAACAATAGCCCGCCGACCGCCAGTGAAAGCAGGTCATGTTTTGGCAAGCCGAGTTGGCGACCGAGCACGACAGAGAATACTGAAGATCGCAGCGCAGAATCATGGTTGTATTCGGCGGCTGGTTTCATAGTCGTCCACCACAGGCAGGCATCCGGATTTCGAATCGCGGATTCGACCATCGGTTCAACCGCTTTTTTTACGTTCAGCAGATCGACTCGATCACCTCTCACACTCACTTTCATGAACTTGGCGATGTAATCGTAGAGATAGGCAATGGCTCGCCTGGCATTGCGGGTCTCGTCACGCCAGCTAACGGTATCGTGATATTTTCTGAGCTCCCTGCCCGGGAAAAATTCCGTGATGGTTTGCTCTGTTTTCTTCGGCTGATTCCGCTGGGTTTCGTCGGCAGCCCTGCTCACACGGACACCCGGTTTTGCAGTAGCCGGGTCGGTCACCTTGATGCTTAAAAGCATCGCGGAACTCGCACTCGGCAAATTGTTGGTCAACTTATCTCGCTCGACGATCTTGTCGACAAATACATGATTGCAAACACTGCTGACTGTATCGATATCATCGTTGTCTTTTATGAAAAACCCCTGCAGCAAAAATGGTGAATCCAGCCAGGGTCGATCCAGCTCGCATATATACATACCGATCGTGAGATCAGCGCATTCTACTTGTAATTTTTTATACATCTTTTCTGTTTTGCCAAAGTAAGTGATTAATACTAGCAGCCGAAACCGGAATTTCACGCTATCAACATCAAACTAGCAATACATCACTCAAAAGGGGTAAATCTACCTGATTTTTATGGTTTTTTTGATACAGGTCACAAACGGAGGAGTAGCAGCGCAAGTCTTCCAACCTCAAAGCGGCGCTTATTCGCTGGAGATAAAATACTGGTTCGGCAGTTCAATCAAGCCCTTTACGCGCGGGATTTGCTCATCATCAACATAATCCAGATTCGCGGTGCCATCCAGAACCAGGTATGGGTTCTTACTGCTATCGGTAATCTCTTCGAATTCATTGTCGCCGGGATAAAACATAACCATGCCCATTAAACTCACATTAAATAACCTTTACCCGTTCATCTACATACTAGTGAGAACCAGCTTGCGTTAAACGCAAAAAGCGGACACTGACGAATTAAAATTGAGGGACAGTTAAGTGCCCTGAGCGGTCATTAGCCTCACGCTTCGGTGGCAAAAAAGCGTATTGAGAAACGAACACAGCTTTTATTGTCCGAAAGCAAGCAATTGTTAGCCTTCTGCTTGATCGTTCAATAATGTGTTTCTACAAGTTTACTGTTTATTATTGATGAATGGTCTCCACCATGCCTCACGGCCACCTACTTTTCCAGGAATGACGACTTCTCCAATTTTTGGAGTAAGATATTCGATGTCCGCCTGATTAGCTGCAATCAATAACCGCTCGATCGGTTGATGCCAAGGGAAAAGCCCTAGATCAAAAGTACCCCAGCCACTAGGAACAATCAGTTTACCCCTTACAGCTTGATGTGCTTTAACTGCTTGTTCGGGTGAGTAATGGACCTCCATTTGACCTTTCAAATTACTGTAGGCCCCAATCTCAAAGAAGGTCACATCGAAAGGTCCTAAGCGGTCACCTATCTCGTAGAGACCCTTAAACCAACCAGAGTCTCCGCTAAG
>Ga0164320_10000554_pt1 | contig 12503 bp, 12 predicted proteins | sample GuaBasSediGuay11_FD_113736 | JGI IMG/M metagenome (GOLD analysis project Ga0164320, IMG submission 113736) | Subseafloor sediment microbial communities from Guaymas Basin, Gulf of California, Mexico - Guay11, Core 4567-28, 0-3 cm | ecosystem: Environmental > Aquatic > Marine > Hydrothermal...
CGGATGTCGGCAGGAGATTTCCGACTAGCCTGCGCGGCGTTTCGAAGGGCGAGCGTTGACCGAGTTCGCTGACAATCCGTCGCTCATCGGTAGATGTCTCGACAAGCAAGTCCGCCTCTTCGGTCGCTTCCACCGACCTATTCGCAATTACTGTACCGAGGGCGACCGCCGTCGTTAGTATCGTGCGGCGGGTAACTCCGGCGCCGCTTTCTACCTTGATAGCACTTTCGTTTTTCTGATCCTGACTCATGGGAGACTTCCTCGCTGTTTCGTCCGTAAGATACAAATAGTGGATATTCGTTTATTTCGGACGGGTGGTCGGAATGGGTCATTTCCAGAAGCTCAACATACACCTATAGCAGACTTTTGGGCGTCCGGTATGCAGTCAACACCGGGCACTTCTGTCTGGCTAGACCCGGTCTAATTCGGCGATACCGCTGAGAGGCCGGTATGCACGCGATACCGGACGCTCGGATGCTACTATTTGAGCTATAGCGTCAGGCTGCTTTTGACCCTTAGCAGACGGTCGCACTATAGCGCTGTCCAGCCTGATTGATACTTCCTAGACTCGGGATTCCTTCAAATGCCCGACAGAGAAAATGGATTTTGCGTTCAGTACAGCTTCGAGAAGACAGAAGACAAGGGCTTGGGTGTATTTGCTCGCGAGACAATCAAGAAGGGGAGTATCGTTTGGCGCCACGTTCCCGGTATCTTTGTGGTGTACGACGAGCATTCATTTAGAGCGAAGATTGAGAAGATGCCGCCTGCCGACGTGGTCTACGAGTTAACACATGTCCATGGACTTGAAGATTTTCCCGGTTGCCTGATTCGGGCTCTTGATGACGGAATACTGATAAACCATTCAAGCGATCCGAATCTGGTCACGAACAACGCCGCCCCAGCAAGTACATCGTTTGATGTCCATTCTCGCCGGTACTTGCACAAGGTGACTGAGGCGCTTCTCGATGACCGGTATGCCCTGGTGGCAACTCGGGATATCGAGATAGGCGAAGAGTTCACCAACGACTACTCTGCTGAAGATGCCTGCCCTCCTTACTATGACGTTCTTTATGAACAGTATGGAGTCTGTGAGGACTTTTTGGATGACCGCTAATGGCAGCCGTAAGCAGACGGTCGCGATTTCCCGCAAGCAATCATTTGAACGGCTGCTATCGGCGAAAGCAGACATTCGACGTTTCCGCGGAAACGCTTCGCCCCACTTGCGATGAATTCTTGAAGTAGATTCGAGGAAATCCCTCACGTGAGGGGTGATTGAGCAATCTGGAAATTATCCCTCCGCGGAGGGATTGTAGGGATTGGTTGACCGACAACATACCGTTCGCACGACCTACGAAAACCGACTCTAGCCGAATTTCTTCGGAAATGAGATTCTTGCCATCCGCTCCGCCAGAATCACACCCATAAGGGAATTTAACATGCCCACAATACTCGTCACCGGCTGCAATCGCGGCATCGGCCTGCAACTCGTCAGGCAACTCATGGATCGCGGTGACGATGTCATCGGCGTTTGCCGCAAGCCGAGTGAGGAATTACAGGCCACTGGCGCGACGATAGTCTCCGGGATCGATGTCAGCGATGGCGCTTCGATGCCGGCACTTTCGGCGGCGGTTGGCGATCGGCAGATCGACATACTAATCAACAATGCCGGTATTCTGCGGCGTGATTCACTGGCCGAACCCGACTACGACGGCATGATCGAGCAATACCGCGTCAATACACTCGGACCACTGCGCGTCACGGAAGCACTGCTGGGCAATTTCATTGAAGGCTCCAAGATCATCATCGTTTCGAGCCGCGTCGGCTCCATTGAGGACAATTCCTCAGGCGGAAACTACGGCTACAGGGCCTCCAAGACCGCTGTGAACATGGTTGGCACGAACCTGAAACATGACCTGGCGCCAAGAGGAATTGCAGTCGCCCTCTTGCATCCCGGGCTTGTGGCCACAGATATGACACATGGTACGGGCATTGCCCCGGCCGACGCGGCGCGCGGTCTGATCCAGTGCATTGACGGGCTTGATCTCGCGAATAGCGGTGGATTCTGGCATGCCGAGGGCTACGAACTGCCCTGGTAGTGATAAACTCCACCGACTCACCAAAGAGAGGAAATCTGCATGCACGAGAACATTAATCACCTGGCCCCTGTTGCCCAGGCATCTGTCGAGGAGAGATCCCAGTTTATCTGGAAGGTCTACGCCCATGTTGTGGGCGGTATTCTGGCGCTGGTCGCTATTGAGGCCTACATCCTCACGTCAGGGATGGTCAATGGCCTGATCTCATTGATGTATGGCAGCCCGATCCTGACATTTTTTGTATTTATCGGCTCCACGATGGCAGCGCAAAGTGTTGCTCGTAGCGCCCAGTCCACGACCGTGCAATATGCAGCCTTTGCGGCCTATGTGGGCATCTTCGCCTTATTTATCGCGCCGGCAATTTACTACGCTGAAATGAAACAGCCGGGCGTAGTCGACAGCGCGGCGGGCGTAACGATCCTGGGCGCTGTAGGTCTCATCGCCACGGCCATGATCACCCGCAAGGACTTCTCTTTCCTGCGCGGTATTGTCACCTGGGGCTTCATGCTGGCGCTTGTCGCCATTCTGGCAAGTCTGTTTCTCGGCTTTCAGTTCGGACAGTGGTTTTCCGTCGCGATGATCGGCCTGCTGGGCGCTGCGATCCTCTACCAGACGGGTGAGATCATGCGCACCTATCCAACGAACCGGTACGTCTCAGCGGCACTGGAATTGTTTGGTTCCATTGCACTGCTGTTCCTCTGGATCCTGCGTTTTATGCGCGAATGACCCACCTCGTAAAACCAAGGAAAAGGCCCGCACAGCGGGCCTTTTTTTTGCCCAATGCCTGCGGCTTCCACGGATGTTGTCGCCGGAGACTACGTGCTATTTGTTAGTTGCCAGCTGGCAAACAGGCACTGATAAGGAGCGCCGCAATGAAACGATTCTCAGCCCTTACCCTGCTCCTGATATGCGTTCTCGTGTTGAGCGGCTGTGATGAAGACCGCACGATGTCTGAGCGCGGCTTCCGGCTGCCCGAAGGCGACCCCATGGCAGGCCGCGAGACTTTCCTCTACATGCATTGCAACCAATGCCACACAATTAAGGGTGAACAACTACCCACGATTCCTGGCTTCGAGCCATTCGTCGAACTCGGTGGTTCGGTTACACGCGTAAAGACTTACGGCGAACTGGTTACTGCGATCATTAACCCGTCGCACAAACTCGCAGAAGGCTATGCGACAGACCTCGTTTCGGAAGACGGCAAGTCAAAAATGTACGTGTATAACGGCTTCATGACCGTTCAGGAATTGACAGACCTGGTCATGTTCCTGCAATCGCACTATGACGTCGTGCCGCCGGAGTTCCACTACAGGGTCTACCCCTAGATAGTCGTTGCTCCGCCCATGTAAGGCTGCAGTGCGTCCGGCACGCGGATGCTGCCATCGGCTTGCTGGTAGTTTTCCATGATAGCGACCAGCGCACGACCCGCCGCAACACCCGAACCATTGAGCGTGTGAATCAACTCGGGCTTGCCTGTGTCGGGATTGCGCCGACGCGCCTGCATACGCCGCGCCTGGAAATCGTTGTAATTGCTACAGGATGAGATTTCGCGGTACTTCTGCTGGCCGGGCAGCCACACCTCGATATCGTAGGTCCTGGCCGAACCAAAGCCGACATCGCCCGCACACAGAGCCATCACGCGATACGGTAGCTCGAGGCGTTGCAATATCCCCTCGGCATGCCCCGTCAGTTCCTCCAGAGCGCGATCGGAGTCGCCCGATGCGACGAATTGCACGAGTTCGACCTTCTCGAACTGGTGCTGCCGGATCAGGCCGCGTGTGTCCTGGCCATAGGATCCTGCCTCTGAACGAAAACACGGCGTGTGCGCCACATATCGCATGGGCAACTGGTCCGCTTCGAAGATCACATCGCGAGCGAAATTGGTTACCGGGACCTCGGCGGTCGGGATCAGGTAGAACGGCGTCTCGGTCGTTGTCTTGAACAAATCCTCTTCGAACTTCGGCAACTGACTCGTACCTACCAGGGCATCGTACTGCACGAGATAAGGAACGTAGGTTTCGACGTAACCGTGATCCTGTGTATGGGTATCGAGCATGAATTGGATCAGCGCGCGCTGCATTCGCGCCAACTGCCCGCGCATGACTACGAATCGCGAGCCGGAAATCTTGCTGGCCGTCTCGAAGTCGAGCATGCCGAGGTTCTCGCCCAACTCAATATGGTCTTTCGCCTCGAAACCGAGTTCGGTCGGTTCTCCCCAACGCCGCACTTCAGCGTTGTCCTCTTCGCACTTGCCGTCGGGCACATCGTCAGCCATCAGGTTGGGCAGGCCGAGCTCGATCGATCGCAATTCCCCGAGGATCGTCTGCAACTCGGCTTCATTGTTCTCGAGTTTGTCGCCCAAATCCTTGACGGCCTCGAGCAGCGGGGCGATATCCTCGCCCTGCGCCTTCGCCTTGCCGATATTCTTGGAGCTCGTGTTGCGTTCGTTACGCAGCTCTTCGGTTTCAACCTGCAGCGACTTGCGCTGTTCTTCAAGCGCCAGGTAGGTGCCAGCATCGAATTCGAAGCCACGTCGCGCCAGGTTTGCAGCAACCGCTTCTGTGTCTTGCCTGAGTAGTTTGGGATCTATCATCGCTTCTTGATTTCGGCCAGTTTCTCGCGAATCTTAATCTCGAGTCCGCGCGGGACCGGATGATAATACGTGCGCTCATCCATGTCGTCGGGAAAATATTTTTCGCCTTTGGCGACAGCGCCCTCCTCGTCATGGGCATAACGATAATTGTCGCCGTAACCCAGTTCTTTCATCAGCTTGGTCGGGGCATTGCGCAGGTGCATTGGGACTTCGAGCGAGCCGAATTCCTGGACGTCTTTCCGGGCGGACTTCGCCGCTGTATACACCGCATTGCTCTTGGCCGCGCAGGCGAGATACACGACGGCCTGCGCAAGCGCGAGCTCCCCCTCCGGGCTGCCAAGGCGCTCAAGCGTTTCCCAGGCATCCAGTGTCAGGCGCAGAGCCCTGGGATCTGCGTTGCCGATGTCCTCGGACGCGACTCGAATCATACGGCGCGCGATATAGAGTGGATCGCAACCGCCATCGATCATGCGCATGAGCCAGTACAGGGATGCATCCGGATCCGAGCCTCGCACCGACTTGTGCATCGCCGAAATCTGGTCGTAGAAGTACTCGCCCTGCTTGTCAAAACGGCGGCGGCTGCCGGTCACAACTTCTTTGACCGTTGCCTCGCTTATTTCATCGCCGTCCGTGAGATCGACTGCGAGTTCGAGCAAATTCAGGGAGCGTCGTGCGTCGCCGTCGGCTGCCAGCGCGATCAACTGCAGGGCGTCATCGTCAATGCGGTACTTGCCGGCAAAGCCACGCTCACTATCGCTGAGTGCGCGCCTGAGTATGCCCATCAGGGCCGACTCATCGAGCGTCTTGAGTACGTAGACGCGTGCACGCGACAACAACGCGTTGTTGAGCTCGAATGATGGATTTTCTGTTGTCGCGCCGATGAACGTCAGTGTTCCATCTTCGACAAACGGCAGGAAGGCATCCTGCTGTGACTTGTTGAATCGATGTACCTCGTCAAGGAACAGTACTGTGCCACGACCCGACATCTGTCGATGCTGATCGGCTTCCCCGACCGCTGAACGGATGTCCTTCACGCCGGCCATAACGGCAGACAAGGCAATGAAATGTGAATCAGTCCGCGCTGCGATCATTCGCGCCAGCGTTGTCTTGCCGGTTCCCGGGGGCCCCCAGAAAACCATCGAATGTACCCGGCCCTGCTGGATCGCACGTTGCAGCGGTTTTCCTTCGTCGAGCAAATGGGACTGGCCTGAAAACTCGTCCAGGTTGGCCGGCCGCATGCGATCCGCCAGTGGCCTTTCAGCCGACTCCTGCTGTTCTACGCTAAAAAGATCAGTCGCCACTTGCCTCCGCCCTGGTTCTCGCAAACCTGTTCTCTACCCACAGGCTCCAGCCACCGAGACCGGCCATGGCCACGGCCATTCCGATCGCTATACCCGCGGCATCAGCCGCAATATCCAGCCAATCCGCCGAACGGTAGGTCACGAGCCGCTGGCATGCTTCGATGAGCACACCAAAAAACAGGAGGCCAACTCCAATACGCCAGTAGGACTTGCGCCGATATTGTCCCGCAAACCAGACGGCCAGGAAAACGAAGGTAATGCCGTGTAGCCACTTGTCAACGTGCACGAACCAGTTCACGAGACCACTTCGATCCGGCCAGAACCACACGGCCGGCATCAGGGTACTGAAAAGAACGAGTGTGAGTAGAACGATGCTGGCCACGCGCCAACGATCGGCATAACGCAGCGGCAACATCAGCTTTCCGGGATGTCGGCGACGGCCGGCATGCCGACCACATCAACGTCGTCCGGCACGAGAAACTCGAAACGTGCCGGATCAATTTGACCATTGACGGCGACGTCGCGAAATTCGACCAGCGTTGTTTGCTCGAGGTTGTCGAAAAACACCATGCGATTCAGCGTGTCGTCGATGAACCCGAGTTCCATACGCAGGAAACCGCTATCTGTATTCTTGGGCGCTAGCTTTACCCAGGTCGTTACGGTTTCATCGTAACTGCCTTCGTAGTCAAACTGGTCCAGGGCGTCTGCGGACCCGCTCAGCAACAGTGCCGGCGTATTGGCGAGTGCATCGGCTTGCGGCTTCACCGTGACCTGGGCAAGGTCGACGTCATAGCTCCAGATATTGAGCCCGTCGGCGATCAACCACTGTTCGTAAGGCTCGATGTAAGACCACCGAAATTTTCCTGGCCGGCTGATTTCCAGCGTCCCTGTCGCACGTTCGATAACCTCGCCGTCGGCATCAATGAGCACCTGTTCGAAGTTACCACTGAAAGACTCGACGTCTTCGATGAACTCATCGACAAGCTGCTTGCCGTGATCGTCGGGTGACTGCGCAAGTACGGAAGTCGCCAGACACAGCGACGCAAGCAAGAACATTACGATTCTGTTCACAATGCGGCCCTAGTCCTCTTTGGCTGTCGGCACGAGAATTTCGCGCGAGCCATTCGGTTGCAACGGGCCCACAAGACCAGCTGCCTCCATTGACTCAACCATGCGCGCTGCGCGGTTATAGCCGATCTTGAGACGCCGTTGCACACCAGATATCGATGCTTTGCGCGTGTCCATCACCACTTGTATTGCCTGGTCATAAAGAGGGTCCTGTTCCGCATCCGCACTATCGGCCGTCAATTTGTCGATTCCGGCCAGTCCTGGAGTTGGACCGATTGGCCCGTCTAGAATTTCATCGAGATATCGCGGTGAGCCAGCCTTTTTGAGATGCCTGACTACCGAGTGGACCTCGTGATCAGCAACAAACGCGCCATGAACGCGCAGCGGTACCGACGTGCCTGGCGGCAAATAAAGCATGTCGCCGTGGCCAAGCAGATTCTCGGCGCCCATCTGATCGAGAATGGTGCGTGAGTCGACCTTGGCCGATACCTGGAAAGCTATTCGCGTGGGGACGTTGGCTTTGATCAGGCCCGTAATGACATCGACAGACGGCCGCTGTGTCGCCAGCAACATGTGAATGCCGGACGCCCTGGCTTTCTGCGCGAGCCGGGCGATGATCTCTTCCACCTTTTTACCGACGATCATCATCATGTCCGCCAGCTCGTCGATGATCACGACGATGAATGGCAATGGCGTGAGTGTCGGATGCTCGATCGGCTTGTCTATATCTTCAAACGGCGGCGGTGTGAAAGTCGGATCCTTGATCGGATCCCCGGCTTCAATCGCTTCTTTAACCTTGCGGTTGTAGCCACCGATATTGCGCACACCGAGCCCGGACATGAGCCGGTAGCGACGGTCCATCTCGGCCACGCACCAGCGCAATGCATTGGCTGCGTCTTTCATATCCGTGACAACCGGTGTCAACAGATGCGGTATTCCTTCGTATACCGATAACTCGAGCATCTTCGGATCGATCATGATCAGCCGAACATGCTCAGGTTGGGTTTTGTAAAGAAGGCTCAGGACCATTGCATTGATCGCGACGGATTTTCCCGAGCCTGTCGTGCCTGCGATGAGCAAGTGCGGCATACGGGCCAGGTCTGCGACCACAGATCGACCACCGATGTCTTTGCCCAGTGCGAGCGTAAGAGGTGACGCCAGGTCGTCATAGGCGCGCGACTTGAGAATTTCGCCGAGCGTTACCAGCTCGCGATTCTCGTTCGGGATCTCGAGACCGACAAATGACTTGCCCGGAATAACCTCTACGATGCGAACGCTGACCACTGACAACGATCGTGCGATGTCTTTCGACAGGCTCGCGATCTGACTGACCTTGACGCCGGGTGCGGGGTCGAGCTCGAAACGGGTGATCACCGGGCCCGGTGAAACAGACCTCACCTCAACGTCGACACCAAAGTCCTTGAGTTTGAGCTCCACGAGTCGAGACATCGCCTCGAGAGACTCTTCGGAATATCCGCTCTTCTGCGGTGGTGGGTCATCAAGCAAAGATAATGGCGGCAGCTCGCCTGCAGCCGGTGGATCGAACAATGGCACCTGGCGCTCTTTCTCCGCCCTGACGCTTGGTTCCAGGGCTGGCATGACCGGCTCGATGCGCGGCCGTTTGCGCCCGGCAGTACGTTTCTTCTCGGTTTCGATGACATCCTGACGTGCGGCTTGTTGACGCCGGCCTTCGGCCTTGTCCTGCCACTCGCCAATCTTGATTCGCGCACGCTCGTAGCCGACCAGGCACCAACGGCCGATCTTGTCCATGACGTTGAACCACGATATGCCGAGAAACAGGGATATCGAAGCGACCCAGATAACGAACAACAGGGTACTCGCGCCGAGCAACTTCATGACGGATTCGAGCCACTCGCCGACAATACGACCGATGACACCGCCAGCCGTCTCATTAAATCCTTGTGATGAAAAATGCAAGTTCGCCAGCGCACAGCTCGTCACCAGCGTCGCGACAAATCCGCCGATACGCAGCGAGTAGTCCATTCTCGTGATGACCTGCTGTGTCTTCTGCTCGCGGTACAGCATCCAGCCGAAATAAAAGACCATGACCGTAAACAGGTAGGCTGGCCGGCCGAAGAAACTGAACAGGAAACCGGAGACGTAAGCGCCTACATGCCCCACTCCGTTGTTGACCTCGGTCGTGCTCGTCGCCTGGCTGAAGCTCGGGTCATTGATGTCATAGGTAAACAGCGCGTACCAGAGGATCAGGGCCAGCGCCCCAAACACATAGAGCGCACCTTCACGCAAAGCTCTCGAGACCTGCTCGGAGAGGCGCTGTGCTGTTTTCGTACTCTTTTGGGCTCTTGCCATATCTAAAGTAAACTACGAATCAAATCGGGTTGCCCGACAGACACAAGCCCGCATTGACGCCCTTGAATGTCTTCAACGAGACCGCATTTCCGGGGCTTCAGCGAGCTTTTTTAATGCCTGAACGAACAGGGACAAATTATACATGAGTGATTTGAGACATATGCGGCTAGTGATCCTGGGATCGGGTCCGGCCGGCTACTCCGCTGCCGTCTATGCGGCGCGCGCCAACCTCAATCCGGTCGTTATCACCGGGGTCGAACAGGGAGGCCAGCTCATGACAACGACCGATGTCGACAACTGGCCTGGCGACGTTGAGGGCCTGCAGGGCCCCGAGCTGATGGACCGTATGCTGCGGCACGCCCAGCGCTTCAACACCGAGATCCTCAATGATCACATCCATACGGCTGACCTGTCGGTGCGGCCAATTCGTCTCGACGGCGACTACGGCAGCTACACCTGCGATGCGCTGATCATTGCCACGGGCGCAACTGCGATGTATCTCGGCCTGCCATCCGAAGAGGCTTTTAAGGGCCGCGGCGTGTCAGCATGCGCAACCTGCGACGGTTTTTTCTACCGCGGAAAGGACGTCGCTGTCATTGGCGGCGGCAATACGGCCGCAGAGGAAGCCCTGTACCTCAGCAATATCGCGTCGAAAGTCACGCTGGTTCATCGCCGCGACGAATTGCGCGCCGAGAAGATCCTGCAGGACCACCTGTTCGAAAAGGAAAAAGAAGGCAAGATCGAAATTCTCTGGGACCACGTCGTTGACGAGGTTGTCGGCGATGACACCGGAGTGACCGGACTGCGGGTACGCAGTACCAAGGACGATTCGCAAACCCGGGACATTGACCTTGCTGGCGTATTTATCGCGATCGGTCATAGCCCAAACACGGGGCTGTTCAAAGAACAGCTCGACATGAAGAACAATTACATCACGATCAAGTCGGGGATCGAGGGCAACGCCACAGCAACCAGCGCTCCGGGCGTGTTTGCCGCAGGCGACGTCGCTGACCAAATCTACCGGCAGGCCGTTACATCGGCCGGGGCCGGCTGTATGGCAGCGCTCGACGCGGAGAAATACCTCGACGAGCAGCCCTGATGATACGGTGACTTAATGAAGGTCACCGTCAACGAAAGCATCGCGGAGATTGCCGCCGACGAGTGGAATGCGCTCGCCGGAGATGACTACCCGTTCCTGAGACACGAATTCCTGCTGGCCGCGGAACAAAGCGGTTCGGTGTCTCCCGATGCCGGGTGGCATCCTCGTCACCTCTCCATCCGGGACAGTACGAGCGGTCGCAGTTCCAAACTCCGTGCGGTGATGCCGCTATACCTCAAGGATCACAGTTGGGGCGAGTTCGTCTTCGACTGGGCCTGGGCACGCGCATATGAGCAGGCTGGCCTCGACTACTACCCAAAACTGGTTTCCGCAATTCCCTTCACGCCCGCACCGAGCCGGCGCCTCCTGCTGGCAGACAAAAATGATCGTGAAGGCGCGGTCGGGTTAGTCAATGCGGCGATCACGTTGGCTGAGAAAGCGAATTGCTCTTCGTTTCACATGTTGTTCCCCGAGCCTGGTGAACTCGACCTGCTTCGCGAAGCCGGGCTGCATATTCGCAAAGACTGCCAGTTTCACTGGCACAACGAAGGCTACGGGTCGTTCGACGAGTTTCTCGAGACGTTCAGCTCTGCAAAGCGTAAGAAGTCCCGTCGCGACCGACGTCGGGTTGCCGAGGCAGGTATTCGGTTTCGGCGGCTGAGCGGCGACGATCTGACACCTGATACCTGGGATACCGTGTACCGCCTTATCAGCATGACGTTTATGCGGCGCGGCTCGCTGCCCTACTTTAGCCTCGATTTCTTCAACACGATCAGTCGTTCATTGCCCGGCAAGGTCCTCGTCATCATGGCCGAACGGGAAGACACACCGATCGCTGCCGCCATCTTCTATGTCGGTGATGATGTGCTCTATGGCCGTTACTGGGGCAGCGATGCGCATTATGACGCCCTGCACTTTGAGACTTGTTACTACCAGGGCATCGACTACTGCATCGAGAATGGGCTACGGCTTTTCGAACCGGGTACGCAGGGCGAACACAAGGTCAGCCGCGGATTCGTGCCCGTGGAAACCTGGTCCGCACACTGGCTCAAACAACCCGAGTTCTTCTCCGCCATCGGCAATTATCTCGACGAGGAACGCCGCCACATCGACCGCTACATGAGCGCGGTTGACTCGCACAGCCCATACAAGTCAGAGGACTCGACATGAGTCCGAACCGGGTTACCTGGCTGAACGCCAGCGATCCTGCAGATGCCTTTCCCGACGTTGAAAGCTCGCTCACCGAGCCTGAAGGTCTGCTGGCCGCCGGCGGCGACCTGAGCGCAGAGCGACTTCTTGCCGCCTACGCAAAAGGCATATTCCCGTGGTACGAAGAGGGACAGCCGATCCTCTGGTGGTGCCCCGACCCGCGTTGCGTTCTCTGGCCAGCCGACATGCATATTTCACGACGATTACGTCAGCAGATACGTAATTCACCAGCTGAACTGCGATTTAATTGTTCGTTCGGCAACGTCGTACGCGAATGCGCCGGCGAACGCCGCTCACAACAGGGAACGTGGATCACGGACGAAATGATCGCCGCCTACGAACAGTTGCACGACGACGGATGGGCGCATTCCATCGAAATCTGGGACGACGATGAGCTGGTTGGAGGACTCTACGGGATCTGCATCGGCAAGGTGTTCTTCGGCGAATCCATGTTCAGCAAAAAGCCCAATTCGTCGAAGATGGCCATGCTCGGGCTCGTTACCCATATGCAGTCATCCGGGCTGGAACTCATCGACTGCCAGGTCGTATCCCGGCACCTGATGACACTGGGTGCACAGGTTATTCCTCGTTCCGAATTTGCCGATTTTCTGGCCTCGGCCTGTAATCCGCCGGTCCCACAGCAAAACTGGCCCGCCCAGCCAATGCCGGTTGCACAATTCTCAATTGCATAACGACCGCGATTTCTGCACAATTCGCCAGCCTTTTAGTCACAAGACATCAAATACCTTGGCCAAAGAAGAAGCCATTCAGATGGAAGGCGTCGTAAACGAGACGCTTCCGAACACCAC
>Ga0164320_10000555_pt1 | contig 12503 bp, 23 predicted proteins | sample GuaBasSediGuay11_FD_113736 | JGI IMG/M metagenome (GOLD analysis project Ga0164320, IMG submission 113736) | Subseafloor sediment microbial communities from Guaymas Basin, Gulf of California, Mexico - Guay11, Core 4567-28, 0-3 cm | ecosystem: Environmental > Aquatic > Marine > Hydrothermal...
CATCAAAACTTGAATCTTCCACTTTCGAGAACCTTACATAGCCACCTGCGGATGTATTATCTATTTTAACAGGAATTCCAGTAGAGATAGACTTTCCCACAAGCGTTCCGCTTAAATCGATTTGTAAACTTTCGCCTATGTATTTAAGAGAGGTGTTATTAATCACTTTCTCTGTCTTAAATAATTTCTCAAGCGGATCATAATAAACATAAACAAATGCATCCCAGTTTAGCAGCATTTTAAGAGCATCGGGTAGCATTGCCATCATTTTTTCTTCACTCTCAAAATCATTATCAGGTCCAATAATTTTGAGCAGTCCCTGCAGTCTCTGTTGGGAAATTGAGTCGGAATGCTTTTCTTCAAATATCAGGATCAGCATGGTAATTAACCTGACAAACCTGCCAAGCGCATAAATAGTCTCAATTCCAAATGCATCACCTACTTTGGAATCAAGAGCAATTATAGCAACCAAGTCATCATTAAAAAATAAGGGCACGCCGGCAAAGCTTCTAATTCCTTGCGGCGAATCATAATACCTAATTACATCAGCTTCTGCTGCCGGGGGAATATCTGTAAGAAGTTCCGGTTCACCTTTCTGAACAATTTTACTTAATATATCATCCTCCAGATCAAACTTTCTTTTTGATAATTGATCGGAACCGGAGATAAATTTTTCAACAGCAAGTTTTTCTTTTTTCTTATTATACCAAAAGAAAACTGCAGTATGAGCATTGTATGATTCTGCAACTACTGTAAGCATTTTTTCAAGCGCAAAAGTAAATTGTTCATCATGCCCAACACCGGGTGGAAGTTCTTCCTTCGCTATTTCTTCGAATCTCTCCTTCAGATCGGGCGGCTTAAGAGTGGTTTTAGAAACTCCATAATCTGGCGAATAGGTTTCATCGGTAATTACATCCACATCTTTTTGCTTTGAAACTATCTTAAAAGATTCCTCGAAATCTGTTGAAGGTTCCGCTGGATGGCTGTCAGTATCGCTATCCTCTTTTTCCCCAATAGAGTAACCACCTGAAAATCTTACTGAATCTCTTAAGAAGATGATAAACGCAACGTAAATTATAATTAAGGCAAGTGTTATTATGCGGATTGTTGTATCGTCGGTAATAAATAGAATGGCAGCCAAAACCGGCACTACTAAAAATATCAGTATTCTTTTTCTTTGCCTGCGATCCATTCAGTTTATTTTATTTGTTCAGTTGGAATAAAATATTATTAAGTATAAATCTACAAATAAATAATAACAAATGAGTGCTTAGAAATTATTCCTTGCAAGAAATTTTTAGTAAAACATATTCCTAAAGATCTTTTTAATTTCTTTCTGTCCCCTCCCCTTTATAGACGAAAAAAGTACTAAGTTTTCATTAATTTTTGCTTCTGAAAAAACCTCTGAAACCATTTTTGCTGATTGAGAAAATTCAGATTGTTTAAGCTTGTCAGTTTTAGTAAGAACAAAAAAATATGGAATGCCGGTGGTTTTTAGCATCTCATTAAGCATAACATCAAGCTGGGTGGGTTTATGCCGGCTATCTATAAAATGTAAAGCCAATGCAATATTCTGTCCTTCATGAATGTATCCCGAAACTAATTTTCCCCATTTTTCTCTTTCGCTTATACTTATTTTAGCATAACCATAACCCGGAAGATCAACAATGTAAAAGGTTTCATCAATATCATAAAAGTTAATTGAGCGGGTTTTGCCAGGTGAAGAGCTGATCTTTGCGAGCGATTTTCGGTTAAAGAGTGAATTTATAAAAGAAGATTTGCCTACGTTTGATCTGCCGCAGAGGATTACTTCCGGCAGCGCATTATGCGGAACATCCTTTAGATTATAAACTGAACTGATGAAGGAAACATTTTCGAACATAATAAAAAAAGAGTAACCGGTTATACCAATTACTCTTAAAATAATAAATAATTTTGATTTTTACTTTTCGGGCTTTTCAGAAGCTTCTTCTACAAACTCAGCTTCTTCTATTTTCTCTTTCTCTTTAGCTTCTTTCTTCTTTTTTATCTTAGTATCCTTTTCCTCTTTCTTCTCGGTTGCTTTAGCAGTAATGATATCATTATAATCAACAAGTTCTATTATTGCCAGGGGTGCTGCATCGCCTAAACGGTTGCCAAGTTTAACTACCCTTGTATAACCACCGGGTCTGTCCCCAATTTTCTGAACTATCTCACTAAACAATTCCTTAACTGTTTCTTTATCCTTTAAAACTTCCATTACCTGCTTCTGGGAATGAAGATCGCCTTTTTTTGCTTTGGTTATTAATTTTTCAGCAAAAACCTTGGTTTCCTTTGCTTTAGCAAGTGTAGTTTTTATTCTTTTATGTTTTAGAAGCGAAGTAGCAAGTGATGCAAGAGTTGCCTTACGATGGCTTGCGGTTCTGCTTAACTTTCTTCCCTTAACTCTGTGTCTCATTTAATTACCTTCTCAAAAAAAAATTAATTGGTTTCTGGTTCTTCCTTAATATACTTGTCTACATCCATTCCAAATTCGATTCCATAATTTTCTACTATCTCCATCAATTCTGCGAGAGATTTTCTTCCAAAGTTTCTAAATTTTAACATTTCAGATTCATCTTTAGCTACAAGTTCGCCAAGGGTATCTATGTTAGCTGCCTTAAGGCAATTATGCGATCTAACACTTAACTCCAGGTCATCTACACTGGTTAACAAAATCTTTTTTATTCTTTCAGTTTCACTGTCTTTTGGAGTAACAGTTTGTTCTTCTTCCTGTTCAATATTAAAATTGATGAACAACTGAACATGTTCGCGCAGCACTTTAGCTGCCTGTGTTAACGCATCATCCGGTGTGATGGAACCATCTGTAGTTATTTCTAAAGTTAAACTTTCATAATCATTCTTATCGCCGATTCTAACATTCTCAATGTTAAAGTTTACATTTTGAATAGGAGTAAAAATTGAATCGACAGGAATTACCCCAATGGTTTGGTCAGGAGTTACATTTTCATTTGCAGGCACGTACCCGGTTCCTTTACCAACTTCCAGTTCAACATCCACATTAAGATTTTTATTGAATGTTGCAATATGAAGATCAGGATTAAGGATTTCAATTTCGTTGCTGGCTTTCTGAATATCAGCAGCAGTCCATTCTCCCTCTCCGCTAAAAGAGATATCTATCTTATTCGGTTTATTAGCAAGGAGTTTCATTCTAACTTGCTTCAGGTTGAGTATAATTTCAGATACATCCTCAACAACACCTTCAATAGTTGTAAACTCGTGTAAAACACCGCCGAATTTAACTGATGTAATAGCTGAACCTTTTAATGAAGATAACAAAACACGCCTGAGAGAATTACCTAATGTAACACCATATCCTCTCTCTAGTGGTTGAAGGGAAAACTTTCCGAACGTATTTTTATAACTTACTTCATCTAGTATAACAGTTTCCGGCATCTTTAAATATGTAACACTCATTTAATAATCCTCTAGAATTTCTAAAAAAATATTCTTATTTAGAATAGAGTTCCACAACCAATTGTTCATTAGCGTTAAGGGGAACTTCATTTCTTTCCGGAACCTGTAAAAATGTTCCGCTCAGAGCAGCTTTATCGGTAGAAAGCCAACCATAAGTGCTGTCTTTAATTCTCTTTAACGAGTTATGAATGGCATCAAGTTTTTTACTCTTTTCTTTCACTTTAATAATGTCTCCTTCAGTCATAAGGTAAGAAGGGATGTCAACAAGTTTTTCGTTAATAAGAAAATGTCTGTGTCTTATTAGCTGTCTTGCTTGTTTTCTGGAGGAAGCAAAACCAAGCCTGAAAACAACATTATCGAATCGGCGCTCTAGAAGTTGGACCAGGTTTTCGCCGGTAATACCTTTTTGCTTGTTAGCTTTTTCAAAATAAATTTTAAACTGGGTTTCAAGCAAACCGTAAGATCTTTTAATTTTCTGTTTTTCACGCAACTGAATTCCATATTCGGATACTTTCTTTCTTCTACCCTGACCGTGCTCACCCGGGGGATAATTCCTGGTTTCAATCGGACATTTTTCAGTGTAACATTTTTGTCCTTTAAGAAATAACTTTTGTCTTTCTCTTCTGCATAATTTACAAACTGAATCAGTATATCTTGCCATTTACTTCCTCTTTAAATTTATACTCTTCTTCTTTTCGGCGGTCTGCAGCCATTATGCGGTATTGGCGTAACATCTTTAATAGATGATATTTCCAACCCGGCTGTGTGCAATGCTCTAATTGCAGCTTCCCTGCCGGAACCTGGGCCTCTAACAAGCACTTCAATTTTTCTCAGTCCTAAATCGTAAGCTTCCTTAGCGGCTGCTTCGGCAGAAACTTGTGCAGCAAAAGGAGTATTTTTCCTGGATCCTTTAAAGCCGTTTTTTCCTGCAGACGACCAGGAAATAGTATTGCCATAAATATCGGTTAACGTAACAATTACATTATTAAAGGTTGCTTTAATATGTGCAATGCCGTTAGCATCAACCTGAGTTTTTTTCTTAGTTCTTTTTACAGACTTAGCCAATTCTCTAACCTCCGAAACTTATCAATTATTATTTCTTAGTAGGTACTTTTTTCTTACCCGCAACGGTCTTTCTTTTGCCTTTCCTGGTCCTGGCATTAGTACGGGTTCTTTGACCCCTAACGGTAAGACCTTTCCTGTGCCTAATACCACGGTAAGCGCCAATATCCATCAGTCTTTTAATATTCTGCTGCACCTCAGAACGAAGCGCACCTTCAACTTTATAATCTGCAGTTAATACTGATCTTATTTCTGCCACATCCTCTTCTGTAAGATCAGCAACTTTCTTTTTAGGATCTACCTTTGCTTTTTCTAAAACATCGGCAGATGTGGTCATTCCAATACCGTAAATGTATTGCAAACCATATAAGACCGATTTATTTTTGGGTAAATCAACGCCTGATATTCGAGCCAATTAACTTCTCCTTAAAAAATTTAACCTTGTCTTTGTTTATGCTTAGGGTTTATGCAGATTACTCTAACAACACCTTTGCGTTTAATGATTTTACACTTTTCGCACATTTTTTTTACTGATGCTCTAACTTTCATATTAGCTCCGTTACTTGTACCTGTAAGTAATTCTCCCTTTAGTTAAATCGTACGGAGAAAGTTCCACTGAAACTTTATCTCCCACTAAAATTTTAATAAAATGCATTCTCATTTTTCCTGAAATATGAGCCAATATTTGATGCTCATTATCCAGTTTGACTTTAAATGTAGCATTTGGCAGTGTTTCAGTAACAACGCCATCTATTTTTATTGGTCCTTGTTTAGCCATTAAGATAAAGTTAATATTTCCGGTTCTTCATTATTCTTTATAAGAACCGTATGTTCAAAATGTGCAGAAGGAGTTCCATCTGCAGTTAAAATAGTCCAGCCATCGGATGCTGTAATTACCGGGTAGTCGCCAAGGTTAACCATAGGTTCAATTGCCAGGGTCATTCCCTTTTTCAACTTTGCTCCCGTACCTTTTTTCCCAAAATTAGGAATTGAAGGTTCTTCATGAAGATACTTTCCAACGCCGTGTCCGCACAAATCTCTAACAACTGAAAAGTTATTGTCTTCAACAATGTTTTGCACTGCTGCCGAAATATCGTGAACCTTGTTACCTTCTTTAGCATTTTCAATACCGATGTAAAGCGATTTTTCAGTAACGTCCAGCAGTTTTCGCTTTTCTTCAGAGACTTTTCCCACCGCAACCGAAATTGCAGCGTCGCCATAATAATTATTTTTAAGAACACCAACATCCAGAGAGATAATCTCTCCTTCTTTAAGAACCCTGTTGCCAGGTATTCCGTGCACCACCTCATCATCAACCGATGTACAAACTGAGCCGGGAAAACCAGGTGCATTCCCTTGTGAATAACCTTTGAACGCCGGGATAGCATCATTGCTTCTTATGTAATCTTCTGCTATTCTATCCACTTCTAAAGTTGTAATACCAGCTTCAATATTACTTTTAACAAGCTGTAAAGTTTCGGCTACTATCTTGCAACTTTCTCTAATATAATCGATCTCTTTTGTCGTCTTAATATAAATCACAACAACTATTGCCTGCGTGATCTAAGCTTACCTGATTTCATAAAGCCATCATAATGCCGCATCAATAAATGCGATTCAATTTGCTGAAGAGTATCTAAAGCAACACCAACAATAATAAGCAGACTTGTACCGCCAAAGAACTGAGAAAATTGCCCTGAAACTCCAAAACCAGCCACAAATGCAGGAAGAATTGCAACTATTGCCAGAAAAATTGAGCCGGGTAATGTTATTTTAGTTAAAATATTATCAATGAACTCCGAGGTTTGTTTACCCGGTCTGATTCCCGGAATAAAACCACCCTGTTTTTTCATATTATCTGCAACATCTTTTGGATTAAAAGCTATCGCTGTATAAAAGTACGTAAAGAACACTATCATCAAAGCATATATAGCTGAATACACTGGTGATATCTAAACAAACATACCTAACAAAGACTGTAAAAAGTCGTTATCAGGGAAGAACGATAATACAGTATTTGGAATAAACATTATCGACTGAGCAAATATAATCGGCATTACACCGGCAGTATTTACTCTTCACGGAATATACTGTGTAACGCCTCCGTATACTTTTCTTCCCACAACACGCTTTGCATACTGCACGGGTATACGTCTTGTTCCCTGCGTTACCAGGACAACACCGGCAATTATAAACACCATCAATACTAAGATGATCAGTTCCATAACAATCGATCGCTGCCCAACATTAATAAGCCGTATCTCATCAAGTACTGCAAATGGAAATACTGCAATAATTCCAATAAAAATTATGAGAGATATTCCATTTCCAATTCCTTTTTCTGTAATCTGCTCACCCATCCACATCATAAACACGGTGCCTGCAGTAAGAATAATAACGGTAGTTAGTACCCATCCAATACCCTGTACCGGCTCGGGCACTATGGATAAACCCTGTACCTGCATATTAAGCAGTCTTACAGTAACACCCCATGCCTGCATACCGGAAATTAAAACAGTACCATACCTTGTAAGCTGGGTTATTTTCTTTCTTCCTTCCTCACCTTCCTGCTGAAGCTTTTGGAAGTAAGGTATGACTGCACCCAACAGCTGAATGATAATTGATGCAGAAATGTAAGGCATTATTCCAAGCGCAAAAATTGCTGCATTTGAAAATGCACCGCCAACAAATAAATCGTATAAACCAAACAAATTATCGGTGGTTTGGTTTGCCATACTCTCGGTTAGAAGAGTAGCATCAACTCCGGGAAGAGTAATGTGTGCACCCAGCCGAACGAGCACCAGTATTGACAAAGTGTAAAAGATCCTCTGGCGAAGTTCGTGAATTTTTAAGATGTTCCTGAAAGTATCTGTAAGTCTTGACATTTAATTCCGGGTTATACTGTTTTAATTGATCCGCCAGCAGCTTCTATTTTTTCTTTAGCAGATTTGCTACATGCATCAACTTCTAAATTTACTTTTGCTTTAAGTTCGCCTTTACCAAGAATTTTAATTGGTTTAGTGCTGCTAGATACCAAACCAAGGTTTTTAAGAACCTCTGCATTCAATACATTATTTTTTATTCTTTTCTCATCGGCAACACGCTGCAGCGCATTTACGTTTACAACCTGGTATGGAACTCTAAAAATATTTGTAAAACCGAATTTAGGAATTCTTCTCTGTAAGGGCATCTGACCACCTTCAAACCAGGCCTTTCTTGATGCACCAGAGCGGGAGAGCTGACCGTTCATACCTTTGGTAGAAGTTCCTCCTCTGCCACTGCCTTCGCCACGCCCAATTCGTTTTTTGTTTTTTCTAGAACCTTCAGCGTATTTTAAATTACTTAATCTATCCATTATAAAACCTTATTCTTTTACTTCTTCAACTCTAACTAGATGCGATACTTTATTTATCATACCGCGGATCTGCGGAGAATCGCTGTGAATTCTTTCCCAGTTTGGTCTCCCTAAACCTAAAGCTTCTATAGTTCTTTTCTGATCTTTTGGTCTATCGATTATGCTTCTAGTTTGTATTATCTTAATCTTTCCCATTAAATCCTCAATTACGAATTGAATATTTCATTTATAGTAATTCCTCTTTTACTAGCCATCTTCCTGGCATCAATCTGTTTTACAAGCCCATTAAGCGTGGCTTTAACCTGGTTATGAGGATTACTTGAACCTAGAGATTTAGTTAAAACATCCTGAACACCGGCTGCTTCCAATACTGCACGCACACCGCCACCGGCTATAAGTCCTGTACCGGGAGATGCAGGTTTAAGCAAAACTTTACCGGCACCATATTTACCAATAATGGTATGTGCCAACGTACCTTTAATTAAAGGTACATTAACAAGACTTTTTCTAGCATCATCAATGCCTTTTGAAATTGCATCGGTAACTTCATTTGCTTTGCCAAGCCCAACACCTACAGTTCCTTTGCCATTACCAACAACAACAATAGCATTAAAGCTAAACCGGCGTCCGCCTTTTACAACTTTTGCTACCCTGTTTATGTGAACAACTTTTTCTTTGAAACCGTCGGTTTCATTTTGTTTAACTGATTTCAATTTCTTCTCCTGATGAACTCTCTAATAATAAAATAAGATATAAACTATCTATTAATAATAATTAACGCTGCTGCCGGGAGAGGACTCGAACCTCTACAGACGCCTCCAAAGGGCGTAGTCCTGCCATTAGACGACCCGGCAAATGAGATATCCGGTTTTCAAAATTTTAGTCCGCCTTCCCGCGCACCGTTTGCAACCGCCTGCACTCTGCCGTGGTACCTGTATCCGTTTCTATCAAATAATACCACCGTAATATTTTTTTCGGCAGCTTTTTTAGCAAGTAAACTCCCAACTAGTTTTCCTCGTTCAATTTTACCCTTAGATGATTTTAAATCGCTTGCTAATTCTTTAGCCAGAGTTGAAGCGGAAACAAGTGTTTTACCTGTTGAATCATCTATTAACTGGGCATAAATGTTATTCAAACTTCTGTAAACAGTAAGACGAGGTTTTTCTGATGTGCCGCTTATTTTTTTTCTTATCTTGATTTTGGCACGTTCTCTCGAATTTAACTTTTTCATTTTTTACTTTATCTCCAATAAAAATTTATTAACCAGCAGTCTTACCAGCTTTTCTAACAATATGCTCATCTGAATATTTTATGCCTTTACCTTTGTAAGGTTCAGGTTTTCTAAACGACCTGATTTTAGCAGCAATCAGACCAACAAGCTGTTTATCAATTCCAGAAACAATTATCTGGGTTTGTGTAGGTATTTCCAATGTTATACCTTCGGGTGGTATTAAAAATATTGGGTGCGAATAGCCAATATTTAGAAGCAGATTTTTTCCTTTTAACTCTGCCTTATAACCCACTCCTACAATATCCAGGGTCTTTTTGTATGTATCTGTTACACCTGTAACCATATTTTGAACTAACGCCCTTGAGAGACCATGCAGTGATTTATTCTGCTTAGTATCATCCGGCCTGGTTACATTTACCTGGTTCTCAACAATTTCGATACCTATGTTTGGATGAATTTGTCGCTCTAATTCACCCTTAGGTCCTTTTATTTTAAGGAAGTTACCTTCTTGGGTTATCTTAACTCCGTCAGGAATAACAACCGGTTTTTTACCAACTCTAGACACTTTAATACTCCATTAACAATTTTACCAGATATGGCAAACAACTTCGCCGCCGAGTAATTGCTGCCGTGCTTGTTTATCTGTTAAAAGTCCTTTTGATGTAGAAATAACTGCTGTACCTAATCCGTTTAATACACGGGGCATTTCAGTTGATTTTTTATATATTCTTAAACCTGGTTTACTAATTTTCTTCAAACCGCTAATTGCAGGAAGACCATCTTTATATTTTAACAGAATGTTTATTTTGTTCTGCTTATTATCTTCTAAAATTTCGTAATCCACAATGAAACCATGAGATTTTAAAATTTCGGATAACCCTATCTTCATTTTTGAAGAAGGGATTTCTACCCGCACTTTTCTTGCTTTAGAAGCGTTTCTAACCCTTGTTAAATAATCTGCTATAGGATCTGTAACTGGCATATACTTACTCCTCTTACCAACTTGATTTCTTTACGCCCGGGAGTTCACCTCTAAGGGCCATTTCTCTAAAAACAAGCCTGGACACTCCAAACTTGCGGTAATAACTTCTAGACCTGCCTGTAAACATACAACGGTTCTTAAGTCTTACAGGAGAAGAATTCTTTGGCAATCTTTGCAAAGCATCGTAATCACCGTTAGCTTTAAGTTCTTCTCTAATCTTTTTGTACTTCAGGACAAGCTTACGTCTTTTATCATCGCGTGCAATTAAACTTTTGCGAGCCATAAATCTCCTATTATGCTGTTTTAATTTCTTTTTTTATAAACGGCATACCAAATGCCTTTAACAATTCGTAAGATTCATTATCAGTTTTAGCAGTTGTAACAAGGGTTATGTCCATTCCCATTACCCTGGTTACTTTATCAAAATCTATTTCAGGAAAGATGATCTGCTCTTTAATACCGAGTGTAAAATTACCTCTGCCGTCAAATGATTTATCCGATAGACCTCTAAAATCTCTAACCCTTGGAAGAGCTACATTAACTAACCTATCCAGGAACTCATACATTCTTTCGCGGCGCAGCGTAACCATAGTTCCAATGTTAACTCCTTCTCTTAACTTAAAGTTGGAGATGGATTTTTTTGCTTTTCTTATAGATGGTTTCTGTCCTGCAATTACATCCAGTTCTTTGTTAGCTTCTTCAAGAATTTTAGAATCTGCAACAGCATCGCCAACACCCATGTTTATAACTATTTTAGAAAGCTTTGGCACCATCATAACATTGGAATAACTAAAAGTTTTCATAAGCTGAGGTATAATATCAGATTTATAGTAATCAAACAGCCGTGTAGGAATTTTTATTTCCGGAGCGGTAGATTTCTGTTTGGATTTTTTACCTGATCCAGCTTTTGATTTTCCTTTTTTATCAGCCGTATCTTTCTTCGTTTTCTTTTCAGCCATTTTATATAATAACCTTCATTAAAATCATTTTATTATTGAATCATTTCGCCGGTAGCTTTGCTAACACGGGCAATCTTCTTCTTACCTGTTTTTTCATCCAGTATAATCTGAGATCCGATACGAGTCGGCTCATTATTTGTTGGATCCAGTATCATCACATTAGAAACATGAATCGGTGCTTCTTTTTCCAGTATACCACCCTGCGGGTTTTTCTGGTTTGGTTTTGTATGTCTTTTTCTAAGGTTAATGCCTTCAATAATAATCCTGGAAGTTTTAGGATAAACTTTCAATACTTTCCCGGTTTTTCCTCTATCATTTCCGGCAATAACAACTATATTATCATTTTTTCTAATTTTCATTTATAACTCAATTATTATAATACTTCTGGTGCCAATGAAACTATTTTCATATACTGCTTTTCTCTTAGTTCGCGTGCAACGGGTCCGAAAATACGGGTACCAAGCGGTTCGTTCTGTGGATTTATAAGAACAGCAGCGTTTTCATCGAAGCGTATATAAGAACCATCTTTTCTGCGTACTTCCTTTTTAGTTCTAACAATTACTGCCCGGGAAACCTCACCTTTTTTAACAGCACTATTAGGAACAGCACTTTTAACAGTAACAACTATAAGATCTCCAACACTGGCATATCTACGACCACTTCCGCCTAATACACGTATGCATCTAACCTTTTTTGCACCGGAGTTATCAGCCACTATTAAATTTGTTTCTTCTTGAATCATCTTTTTAAAAACTCCTTGTTGCTACTTGGCTTTCTCTATAATTTCTACCATACGCCATCTTTTTTTGGAACTTAGTGGGCGCGTTTCCATAATTTTCACTTTGTCACCCATATTGCACTCACCTTTTTCATCGTGAGCATATAATTTTGTTGTTTTCTTAAAGTACTTTTTATAAATAGGATGAGGAACTTTTCTTTCGATAGTAACAGTAATGGTTTTATCCATTTTATTGCTAACAACTAATCCAATTCTAGTTTTTCGTAAGCCACGTTTTGTCATAGCTAAGCATTAGCTCCTTCTTTTATTTCAGTACCGGCAGCGCTTTTCTCTGCTCTTTCTCTTTCTCCGATAACAGATTTCATCTTGGCAATATCTGTTCTAACAATTTTTAGTTTTGCAGTATTAGTAAGCTGCTTTAGCTGGTGTGTAAACTTTAAATCTACAAGGTTACGTTCTTCCTCTGCTACCCGCTCAATTATTTCTTCAGTTTTCATTTCTCTTATTTCATGTATCTTCATTTTATCGCTTTCCAGAATTATTCGTAATCAGGTCTGGTTACAACCTTAGTTTTAATTGGCAGTTTATAAGAACAAAGTTTTAATGCTTCAGCAGCCAGCTCTTTTGAAACACCTGAAACTTCAAACATAATTCTACCAGGTTTAACTACAGCAACCCAACACTCGGGTGCGCCTTTTCCTTTACCCATCCTAGTTTCC
>Ga0164320_10000556_pt1 | contig 12491 bp, 13 predicted proteins | sample GuaBasSediGuay11_FD_113736 | JGI IMG/M metagenome (GOLD analysis project Ga0164320, IMG submission 113736) | Subseafloor sediment microbial communities from Guaymas Basin, Gulf of California, Mexico - Guay11, Core 4567-28, 0-3 cm | ecosystem: Environmental > Aquatic > Marine > Hydrothermal...
TTACATTAAGACAAAGGAATTCGACTTATGAACAAGCAAACTTCCGTTATCAATCGTCGCGATGCAAGCACGGCGAAGAATGCGACTCGACTCATGATCTGGGCTTTGGCCTGGGTCCTGACCACGGCTTTGGCTGCTTTTGGCCCCAAGGTGATTTGGGATTTCCATACTGGATTAACTATTCTCGGCGTTCTGATCAACGTCGGAGTCGGGTTTGGGATGATTTTCGCGACCAAACGGCATCTGCAGCGCCTGGATGAAATGCACCAGAAAATATTTCGGGACGCGGCGGTATTGTCACTGGGTGTCGGACTGGTAATCGCTTCCAGTTATGAACTGCTGGAAGACATACAGCTCATTACTGCCCAACCAGAAATTTCGCACGTAATTATTCTGATGACCCTTACATTCCTTGTTGGCATGATCGCTGGCCACAGGAAATACCGATGAAGAATCGTCTCAAGGTGCTCCGGGCAGAGCGAGACTGGACTCAGGCTCAGCTGGCGAACGAACTGGAGGTGTCGCGACAAACGATCAATGCGATCGAGAAAGGAAAATTCGATCCGAGTTTGCCGCTTGCGTTTAAAGCTGCGCGGCTTTTTGACCTGTCGATTGAAGATATTTTTGAGGGGTAGGAGTGTTTTTTCTACCAGACAATGCTCGAAGCATCGAATACAGGGCCGTCTACACAAACCCGCTTCATCGCTTCGCCATCGGCTGTGTTGATCTTCACGGCGCACCCGGCGCAGCCACCTACGCCGCAAGCCATGAACTCTTCCAGGGATACCTGGCAAGGTAAATCGTATTTTGCAGCCAGCGCTGCAACGGCTTTGAGCATGGGCGTTGGGCCACAGGCGAAAACCTCGACCTTTGCGAGTTCGTCAACCGTTAACTTCGACAGCCATTTATCCGCCAGCTCTGTCACGTATCCGTCAAAGCAAGCGTCGAACCCAGCCAGTGTTGCCAGCCGGCAGGGAATGCCCCAGCTCTCAAGTAACGGCATTGTGGCGTCGATTTTCTCGTCAACCCACGGTGTCTTGATGGTTGAATTTTGCCGTTCAAATGGAAACGGTAACTCGGACCCAAGAATCGCCAGCGGTGCCCAATTGCCGCCTTGTTGGCGCAGGTAGTCAGCAATGAACACCATCGGCGGTATGCCAACACCGCCGCCAATCAACAAGGTATTTGGGCGCTCTGCCGAGGGTTGAAAGGGCTGCCCAATCGGTCCAAGCACGCTTATCGAGTCGCCGGGTTGTTTGTTTGACAGCCGTCGTAGCCCATCGCCGACAATCTTATAGAGAATATCTATGCAATCGTCTTCGACACGCATGATCGATAGCGGCCGGCGCATAGCTATTGTCTCGTCGCAGGTCAGGTGCACGAAGCTGCCGGGTTTGGCTGCCGCTGCGCACTTGGGTGAGCGAATGCGCATGATGAACTGCTCACCGGGAAATTCATCGACGGTTAGTAGCTCACCATCTTCAACAAAGATCGTGTTGCGATTGCACTGGGCTTCTTGTTGAGCGGCTGTTGTCACCGTGCGCTCATGATTTTGCCGATGCGATCCAGTACGGCCATGCGCACGGCGACGCCGTTAGTGACCTGTTTCGTAATTACGGACCTAGGGCCATCGGCAAGCGCACCTTCGATTTCGATACCGCGGTTCATCGGCCCGGGGTGCATGACGATTGCATTGGGTTTTGCGAACTTCATACTCTCGTGGCTGACGCCGTAGTTGGCAAAGTATTCGTCGATGCCCGGAACGCCGTCGAGATTACCAATACGCTCGCGTTGAATTCTCAGCGCCATGACGACATCCGCATCTTTGAGCCCATCTGCCAGATTGTCGACAATGTTTGCGCCCGGGAATCGCTCCGTATCAGGTGCCAGCGCGGGCGGCGAAATCAGGCGTAATTCACCGATGCCCATCGTCTGTAAGGCCTCGGACGCTGACATCGCGACACGCGAATGCTGAATATCGCCGACGATGGCGACGGTCATGTTTTTGAAATCCGGGTTGTGCTGGCGAATGGTTAACAGATCGAGCAAGCCCTGCGTCGGATGGGAAACGTCCGACTCGCCCGCGTTCAGGACGCTGACGTGATCTTTGACGTTGCGTGCAATATAAGCCGGAACGCCATCGCTGGCATCGCGAATCACCATGATATCGACCTGCATGGCCTCAAGCGTGTAAATAGTGTCGAGGATGCTTTCGCCTTTCCTGCGGGACGAAGTGTTGACGTCGAGATTGAGCACATCCGCGCCGAGCCGGCGACCTGCCAGGTCAAATGATGCACGGGTGCGTGTGCTCGGTTCAAAAAACAGATTGCCGACGGTACGGCCTTCAAGAGACTGACTGCGAGCTGGCAATTCACCCGGGGCTGTCAGATAGCCCTCGGCATCATCCAGTAACTCAGTTAACAGCGTCGCATCGATACCTTTAAGTGACAATAAATGCCGCAGGTTACCGTTTTCGTCGAACTGCAGTTTTGCGTCGTCTTGCTCCATCGCGGGGGCATTCTACCGAGATGAGAGGTATCTTTCAGCGATAAATACCGCCGCTGCGCTATCGATCATTTCCTTGGATATACGGCCACGCGTACCGGCCGCTCGGGCCTCTTTTAGCGCCTGCTCCGCCGCAACCGATGTATAGCGTTCATCGACCGTATCGATGCTCAATTCGTAGCGCCGTAAGTCTTCAATGAACGCGTCAACGGGTTTCTGCATATCACTTGGTGAGCCGTCTGCGTGGGTGGGCATACCGACGACCAGTCCAGTCGGGCGCCATTCCTTGATCAGCGCTGCTAGCGCCTGGTGATCTACACCATCGTCCCGATTAGCGATCACTCCCAGCGGGCTTGCGGTACCCGTTATGTCCTGGCCAACGGCAACGCCAATGCGGCGTAGTCCAAAATCGAATGCGAGGATTAAACTGGGCTGAGACAAGTCAGGCGTGACCGGCATCCGGAGAAATACTGGCCATGTCGATACCCAGCAAGCGCGCAGCAGAGTTCCAGCGTTCCTCGAAGGGCGTGTCAAAGACCAGCTCTGCAGTAGCCGTAACGTTGAGCCAGGAGTTGGCCAGCATCTCCTGTTCGAGCTGTCCGGGCTCCCATCCCGCATAGCCGATTGCGACAAGGGCCTTCTCCGGGCCGTCGCCGATGGCCATTGCATCAATGACATCGCGGGACAAGGTCAGCTGAATGTCGTCCGATACCACTAACGTATTTTCGAAACTGTGTTCCTTGCCATGCAAAACGAATCCGCGTTCTGTGCTGACCGGACCACCAGACATGACCGGATTACTGGCGACATCAGGATCAGCGTCTTCTACAGCGAGCTGATCGAACAGGCCGGAAAGTTTTAATGTCAGGGGGCGATTAATGATGATGCCGAGCGCGCCGTCATCGTTATGTTCACAAATCAGGGTGACGGTCGAGCTGAAATTAGGGTCCGTCATGCCGGGCATGGCGATAAGTAACTGATTTGTCAGCGCGCTATCTGCATCCATGATGTCAGTATCTGCGCTCATGCTCTCCGGTACAAGCGAGGACTGACGGTTATTCGCCGCTATTCGATACCAGCTGATCGGCAAAAAGCCATTTGTACTCAAATCGTACGATGTCGTACTCGGCGGTGACTTCGGGTGGGAATGGGTCGAATGGTGACGCACGATGCAGGATATCAAGCGCGGCCAGATCAAGGACGGTGGAACCGCTGCTTTTACGAATGATGGCCTCGGTCAGATTTCCGGACATGTCGATCGCAACCATCAAGGTCGGACTTCCCGAAATATCATCAAGTTTGCCGAGCTGTGGCAGGTAGGAATCACCGACCGCCTCAATGCGACGCTTCCAGTTATCAAGATAAGCGGCGATCACCGATTCGCGAGTGTCGGCACTAATGATGAGCTGCCGTGGCTCGTCATCCCGGATCAGCATCGTCGCCTGATCATCCTGCGGCAACGGCAGTGTGACTTCGCTGCCGGCTTCCATCGCGATGGCGGTACTGGTTTCGGGCTGCGGGTCTGACCTCGGGTCAATTTTTATCTGCCGGTCATTTGCATCCTGTGTAGCTAGCAGCTCGTCAGCCGACTGCTCGTGCGCCAGGGCATCCAGGAGCGAGCTGCCATCGTCCTGACCCTCATTATCAACAGGCATTGCACTCTGCAGTGGAGCGGTCGGTCGGACTTGTTCGGTCGTGTTGCCGCCACCTTCCTGGCTGGCCTGGGCCAGGTAAGCTGCTTCGTCGGGCCGGTCTATCTGCTGGTCCGCATCCGCGACGATAGTGACTTCCAGCGAAATCACACTGGCGAACTGATTCGCAAGCTCCGGATTGAAAGTGACACCGATGATCAGGATGCCGTGAATCAGCGCAGCAAGGAACAGCATTGCGGGCAGCCGATCAGGGACGGCTGGTGCGATGAGTCGCATTTCGTCGAGAGGATCTGTATGCAGCGCTATGTTGGCCATAATCGCGCGAATAATCCGTTAATTTGTTTACATAAACAAGGAACTAGATCTTTTTCTCGATGGCGTCGAACATCAGGCCAGCTATGTTCAGGTCGAACTGGCGGTCGAGTTCGCGGATTCCTGTTGGACTGGTCACGTTGACCTCGGTCATGTAGTCGCCGATGACATCAATTCCGGCGAACAGTACCCCTCGCTCGCGCAGGACAGGTCCGACTTCGGCGCAGATCCGTTTGTCAGCATCTGACAACTCCTGTCCCTTCGTTGTCGCGCCCGCGACGATATTGCCGCGATAGTCATCTCCGGTGGGAATACGCGCGAGCGCGTACGGTACCGGTTCACCGTCGATAAGCAGGATGCGTTTGTCGCCGAGAGTTATTTCCGGAATATAAACCTGCGCCATCGCGAATTGACGGCCATAGTCAGTCAGGGTTTCGAAAATGACGTTGGCGTTGTTATCACCCCTTTGGATGACAAAAATCGAGCGTCCACCCATACCGTCCAGTGGTTTGACAACGATACGACCGTGCTCAGCAAGAAAGGCCTTCATCTGCTCCATAGAGCGGGTAACCAATGTCAGCGGAGTACAGTCCGGGAACCAGGCCGTGTAGGCCTTTTCGTTCATGTCGCGTAACGCTTGCGGTGCGTTGACTATCAAAGCGCCTGCCAGCTCGGCGCGATCCAGAATGTAGGTCGTGTAGACGTACTCCATATTGAACGGCGGATCTTTGCGCATCAGGATCACGTCAAGGTCGCCAAGTTCGATGTCGCGCTGATCGCCGAAATCAAACCAGTCGTCATTATCGTCGCGCACCGTGAGCAGGGTTGAGCGCCCAATTGCCTTGCCCGACAGCATGCGCAGATCTTGCTGTTCGAAATAATGAATTTCGGCGTCACGACGAGAGGCTTCCAGCAACATTGCCAGGGAAGAGTCTTTCTTCGCTGTGATCGACCCGATCGGATCCATCACGATGCCTATTTCAGTGGTTTTTGCGCCATCTCAAGTGCTTCCGGAGTCGTTTCGGGCGGAAGCGACCGACTATACCGTGAAACCCGCCGTAAGCATCGGAAATCTCATGATTTTGCGTATCGTGGCGCGCGTCGTAGCGGGAGTTATGTCAATATGGTAAAAGTCGCTTTTGAACGTGGGGAATATTGGTGTCAGCTAACGCAACGCGAAGCCTGAACGGGCTAAAAATACTCGTCGTGGACGACAGCAAAACCATCCGCCGAACAGCAGAAACTCTGTTATCAAAAGAGGGTTGTCAGGTGTTCACAGCGATCGATGGGTTTGATGCACTGTCCAAAATTGCCGATCATCAGCCCGATCTGATTTTCGTCGACATCATGATGCCGCGCCTGGATGGTTACGAGACTTGCTCGCTGATCAAACACAACAAAGTATTCAAGAAGACCCCCGTCATCATGCTGTCAAGCAAGGATGGCTTGTTCGATCGTGCGCGCGGACGCATTGTCGGTTCCGAGCAGTACTTAACCAAGCCGTTCACCAAAGACGAGCTGCTTGGCGCAATTTCCAACCAGATCAATTAAGGAATTTTAAATGGCAGTCGTACTCATCATTGATGATTCGCCAACAGAGTTGCACCTGTTTCAAAGCATGCTTGAAAAAGCCGGTTTCGACACGCTGGTCGCCGATAGCGGTGAGGAAGGTCTGAAGGCCGCCAGGACTGCACGTCCGGACTGTATCCTGATGGATATCGTCATGCCGGGCATGAATGGTTTTCAGGCAACCCGGCAACTGACGAAAGATCCGATGACCGCCTCGATACCCGTCATCATGATCACGACCAAAGATCAGGAGACCGACAAGATCTGGGGCATGCGGCAGGGTGCGGTTGAGTACCTGGTCAAACCGATCGCTGGCAAAGAACTGGTCGCGATGATCAACACGGTGATGGCAGCCTGAATGGGTGATTCCGCAGATCTCGCGGCGTTGGTTGAGCAACCATTCGAGTTGTTGCAGGAAATGGAGCAGCGCAGTCGTGCTGCGCATGCTGGCCACGGGGCCGGTTCCGTGCCCTCCGAGTGGGTTGGCGTCGGATTTCGTATCGGCGAAGAGCAGTTTGTGGCCAGCCGTGAACAGGTCCGCGAAGTACTGATGTTGCCCGATTCAATTACGCGCGTGCCCGGTGCGACGCGCTGGATGCTGGGCATTGCTAACTTGCGTGGCCATCTGCTGCCGCTGGTTGATCTCAAGCTCATGCTAGGGAGTGGCAGGACAACACTGCGGCGCACGACACGCGTCATATCAGTTAACCACCGTGAAGTACCGGCCGGACTCGTCGTTGACGAAGTACTTGGATTTCGGCGCTTCACGGATCATGAATTCGCAAATGAAGCTCAGGAAACAATTGTACGCTGCGATCGTTTCCTGGCTGGGGTTTACCAACGTGGTGAAGATTCCTGGCCGGTTTTCAATTTGTTTGATTTAGTCGAAAGCAATGCGTTCTTGCAGGCAGCTGCGGAATGAAGGTGAGTCATGGCCAGTAAAATCGATAATTCTTCCACTTTTAGAGCAGTCGCGGCTTTCGCTGCGTTTCTGTTAGTCGCTGCTGCGGCATTGATTTACTTTCAATCGGGAGGTGGTAGTCCATCTGCGCCGAAGCTCGCGGCATTGTCGCAGGCAATACCGGCCCAAGCGGCGCGCGCACTCAGTGGTGACGCGGCTGCGTTTGATGAACTGGATAGCAGCATCAAAAGCGTCGCTTCGCTACGGCGCGGTGGTGCACCCGGCCGCTCATCTGATTGGCAACAACTCGAATCGCGAGCAGCCGCAATCCTGGCGAAACGCACGGAAGTTGAGGCTGTATTGGCAGCCGCGAACCGTATGGGAACGGATGCGACATCGCTGGTGGAACTCGCCAATGAGTTGCTGGACCGTTCCAGTGCAACTGCAGCTATGCAGGAGTTTCAGCAGCGCGCAAACCGTATCCGCGAGACGTCGGCAAGCATACTCGAAGGTGGAGAGGCCGCTGCAAGCTCGATCGCCGAAGATATTGCTTACCTCAGAAATGTTGCGAACGCACTGGGTGGCGACCCCAGCGATCTTGATATTCGACCGCTTAATGCTGAAGGTCGTGAGGTTGCGCTGGTGCCGGTCATTAGCAGCCTGACCAGCATCGAGGCACAGTCGGAAATCGTGCGTAGCAACATGGGTCAGGTGAGCGGCTTGGTTGATACCCAGGCTGAGCTAACGGCGAGCGCGAATGTGTTGCTGGGATCTGCTTTTGGCTCCGGTGGTGGAGCATCCTTATTGCCGGGATTCCTGAACAGTTTCTGGATTCCGGTCGGGCTGGTCGCGGCCGCTCTTCTAATGGTTCTTGGACTCATGGCACTGCACTCGAAGAGCGCGGTCTTTGAAAGAACGGCGAGAGAACAGGCGGAGCAGAATGAACGCAACCAGCAGGCCATTTTGCGCCTGCTCGACGAAATGGGCAGTCTTGCTGACGGTGATCTCACGGTGCAGGCAACGGTAACCGAGGACATCACGGGTACGATTGCTGATTCATTCAACTTCGCGATTGAGGAATTGAGAAAGCTGGTTGCTACCGTGAACGAAACGGCGCTCATGGTCGACATGGCCACCAAGCAAACAGAGAACACGGCGGCGCACCTGGCGAAAGCAGCGGATAACCAGGGCAAAGAGATCAACGCGGCCACAGAATCCATTGTATCGATGGCTGCTTCGATCGAAGAGGTCTCCGGGAACGCCGAACGTTCTTCTGATGTAGCGCGCCACTCAGTGGAAGTCGCTCACAAGGGTGGCGAAGCTGTACGCCGGACGATCGATGGCATGAATGCTATTCGGGAAACGATTCAGGAAACTTCGAAGCGCATCAAGCGTCTTGGTGAGAGTTCGCAGGAGATCGGCAATATCGTTGAACTCATCAGTGACATTGCCGAGCAGACCAACATCCTGGCCCTGAACGCATCGATCCAGGCGTCAATGGCTGGCGAGGCCGGCCGCGGATTCGCCGTCGTTGCGGATGAAGTACAACGACTCGCCGAGCGTTCAACCAATGCGACCAAGCAGATCGACGTGTTGGTAAGGACGATTCAGGCCGATACCAACGAAGCTGTGGTCTCAATGGAACGCAGTACAACAGACGTCGTGGGTGGCGCATTGCTGGCCGAGAATGCCGGCGCGGCCCTTGACGAGATCGAGCAGGTATCGAACCAGATCGCGAGCCTTGTGCAAAATATTTCCAGCTCAGCGCGACAGCAGGCTGGAGCTGCTGCTGACGTAACCCGACGCACAACCAGGCTGCGCGAGATCGGAAGCCAGACCGGCAAGGCGGCGTCGGCTACAGCAGCATCTATATCGAAACTATCAGAACTTGCTACACAGCTCAGGAAGACAGTCGAGGGATTCGCGCTACCTGCCGACATGATTCAGACAGGAACGTTGTCGAGATCATCGCCGAATGTTCAGCGTCCGGCTTCGGCGCAGCCACCGGGTGGCAACCAGGCAAATACCGGGTAACGGACTGCGAGAGATACGGGCGACCAGATGACGGGCGATACAGGCATCCACGAGAAAATGATCGGTGACGATAAGGGTATCGGCGCTGTCAGTGCCCTGTCGATCATCCAGGTCGAACTCATGGAGACTATTCGCAACGCGCACCTCGCGTTGGAGGATTGCGTCGACGGCCGAGGCGGCACTGCTGCCCTCAGGCGTGCCGGTGAGTTATTACATCAGGCGCGTGGCGCATTAAGAATTACTGAAACTTACGGCGCGGCATTACTCGTCGAAGAGATGGAGCTGACCTGCGACTACCTGGCCGCATTACGTTCGGGCAGGGGGCGAGAAGATGGTCTCGATGCACTGACACGCTCAATGGTGCAGCTCCCGGTTTACATTGAGCGCCTGTTAGGTGGCGGGCGCGACATTGCGCTCGTGCTCCTGCCGATGCTTAACGACCTGCGGGCAGCACGTGGTGAGCCTTTGTTGTCCGAAGGCACCTTGTTATTACTCAATTTGTCACCGAGTCGTTCCAAAAGAAAAGATGCGCCACGAGAAGGCAGTGGTGAAGATCCGGTCCTCGTTGCAAAACGCCTGCGGCCGAAGTATCAGTTGGCGTTGCTTGGGTGGATCAAGGGTGGTGACAATAAGCGCTATCTCGATACCTTGGCGAAGGTATCTGCCGCGTTGGAAAATTCGTCAACGCGAGATGACATGTACCAGCTTTGGTGGGTGGTATCCGGCGTTCTGGAGGCGTTGCAAAATGGCGGTCTGGAAACATCTATCGCGATCAAGCGATTACTGGGTCAGTCGGATCGGCAACTCAAGTACGTCATCGACGAGGGCTTGCTTGCCTATGAGCGCCACCCGGTAGACGATCTGCTGAACAATCTTCTTTACTACGTCGCCAGAGCAAGTAATGGGGGATCACGCATCAGTGAGATCCGTGCGGCTTTCAATCTATCCGAACTACTGCCAAGTGATGAGCAAGTCGAAGAGGCACGTGATGCCCTGTCTGCGCCAAGTGCCAAACTTATGGAGACGGTCGCCGCAGCCATCAAGGAAGACTTAAGCCGGGTTAAAGATGTTCTCGATATTTTTGTTCGGACGGGTCTGAACAAGTCGTCGGAACTCGTGCCGCAGCTTGAACTCCTTAAGAAAATCAGCGACACACTGGGCGTGCTGGGGCTTGGCGAGCTACGCGGTGATGTCGAGGGTGAAATCGACAGACTCAAGGATGTGGTCGCACGTGGTGGTGTTGCAAATGATCAGGTAATTCTCGACATCGCGTCGACGTTACTGCGTGTGGAAGATCGCCTGGATCAACAGCTGTTACGCCTCACCGCACCGCGAGAGTCGGACGCTGCGGATGCAGTTGATGATGACGACGGGGAATTTCATAAGGTAATTGCGTCGGTGATGCGTGAGTGCATCATCAATCTCGCTCGCATTAAAGAGACCATTAGTCAGAGTTTCTCCTCGGAGTCCTCGTCTCACGGGCTGGATAACGTGCCGTCGCTAATAAGTGGTATCAAAGCCGGGTTGCTGATGCTCGACAAGACACGTGCGATGGAAGTGGTTGAACGTGTTGGGTTCCTGATAACGACGATGCTTAACGCGGGTGGCACTCGAATTCTGAATCAGAAAGAGACCGACCGTCTCGCCGATGTCATCGTCAGCATCGAGTACTACATGGAGACGGTGAAGGCCGGTCGCAGCGAGCCCTGGTACATGCTGGACAACGCGGAGGCCTGCCTTATCGTCTTGCGCGATGTTGAAGAGCGGCTTGCTGAGCTCGGAAAGCAGGATGACGCGAAAGTTGAGCCGACGCAGAAGCTTTCTATCCAGGGAATCGAAGAGCGCGCAGCCGAGGCGCTGCAAGGGGCGGGTGCGCCGCAGGCAACTGAAGTTATGCCGATGCCGGTTGTCTCCGCAGACACCGCGCAAATGGACCCTGAAATTATCGAGCTATTCATTGAGGAAGCGAAGGAAGAAATTGCGTCGATAAAACGTCATCTGCCGGCATGGGCTGCCGCTCCTGATGACATGGAATTACTGATCACAGTCCGGCGTTCTTTCCATACGCTGAAAGGCAGTGGACGAATGGTCGGTGCAGAGCGTATCGGTGAGTACTGCTGGGCGGTGGAAAACCTGCTCAATCGATTGATCAATCGTACCTTGACTCGTACACCACCGATGGTTGACTTCATACAGCTCGCAGCAGCTGCAGTGCCTGAGCTGGTTGAGCAGCTGGAGATTGGCACCAGTCCGACATCCGATATCAGTCTTTATATTGCGCGCTCGAATGCCTTCGCAGACGGTGATCCGAATGCTGCCGTACTCACTATAGCGACGCCACCCAGTGCGGAACCTGTTGAGGAGGAACCCGCACTGGAAATGGATCCTGTGCTTTACGATATTTTCTCGAAAGAAACCGCCGGGCATCTGAAAGTCATCACAGACTATCTCGAAGCATGCGAAGGGCATCGTCCACCATTTGATGTGACGGACAAGTTGCACCGTGCGTGCCATACGCTCCACGGTAGCGCGAATATGGCGAACGTTGATCGCGGTGTTGCGGTTGCCGCCATATTGAATAGATTCGTGCGGCGCGTGTATGACCATAAGGTTGGCTTCCAAAAACCCGGTCTTGATGCACTGCGTGCAGCGGCCAGAGCGATAGAAACGATTGTCGGAGATATCAACAATCCGGTCAGAGACCGTGCCGACTACACGGCGTTGATTGAGCACATTTCAAAAGTATCGGACGCGGCATTGCCTTCGGAGAGTCCCGTAGCACAAGCGCAGCCAGAGGCAGTGAAGGCGGTTCCGAAACCCGTCGTCGTAGAAGAGCCTGTCGAAGACGAGATTCAGGAGGCGGAGTACGACGTAGAAATAGCAGCGATTTTCACCGAAGAATCTGCGGAGTTGCTGGAAGAGGCCGACCAGGCGCTCATCGCGTGGGGCAAAGATCGCTCCCAGCAGCCCATGGATGAGCTTAAGCGCCACTTGCATACGCTGAAGGGCGGCGCGCGTATGGCCGGTATCACGGCAATGGGCAATTTGAGTCACGAACTTGAGACCCTCTTGATCTCTGTCGACGCTGGTCGCATCAAAGCGACGCCAGCCGTAGAGGACTTGTTGCAGCGCAGCATCGACGAATTGCATCGAATGCGTGACACGGTGATAGCGGGCAAACCCGTGAAGTCATCGACGGAGCTGGTACAACGCATTCAGCACGCAAATGCCGGATTCGAAGTTGCCGATGACGCCGAAGTTGAGGTCACGACAGAAGATACGAGTGTCGAGGCTGCACCGTCAGCCGAATTCACGATCGAACCGGAAGACACGGTGAGCATGGTCATCGTCGATTCACCGCTGGCCGACGAACTCAGGGAAATTAGCAATGAGAAAGAAGCAGCGGTAGAGAAACCGGTCGAGCCAGAGCCCACGCCAGAACCGGAACCAGAACCGGAACCGGAGCCAGAACCGGAACCAGAGCCGAAGCCGAAGCCGAAGCCGAAGCCGAAGCCGAA
>Ga0164320_10000557_pt1 | contig 12485 bp, 10 predicted proteins | sample GuaBasSediGuay11_FD_113736 | JGI IMG/M metagenome (GOLD analysis project Ga0164320, IMG submission 113736) | Subseafloor sediment microbial communities from Guaymas Basin, Gulf of California, Mexico - Guay11, Core 4567-28, 0-3 cm | ecosystem: Environmental > Aquatic > Marine > Hydrothermal...
CAACCACGGTGACACCCTGACCTTCCGGTTTCAGCGCACGCAGGATCTCTGCCTGCACAATATTCGTGTCCTGGTACTCGTCGACGAGCACATGATCGAACCATGCCCCGATCTGCCCGGCAAACTCTTCATCAGCAACCAGGTGGTACCAGTAGAGCAGCAGATCGTCATAGTCGAGTACCTGACAATGCTGCTTGCGCGCAACGTAGTGCCTGAATAATTCCCGCAGTTCGGCTTCCCAGTCCGCACACCACGGGTAGGACTCATCCAGAACGTCGGCGAGCGATTTGCGCGTATTGACGCAGCGCGAGTAGATGGCGAGGCAGGTGTCCTTTTTTGGAAAACGCCGCGACTTTCTGGTCAATGCCAGATCATGCCTTGTTACGTCGATGACGTCCGCCGCATCGCTTCGGTCGAGGACCGAGAAGCCCGGGTCAAGCCCAAGATTCGCAGCAAATCGTCGTAGCAGCCGATTGGCGACCGAATGGAATGTGCCGGACCAGGGCAAAATGCCGGCCGGTATGGCATTTGCGTTCCTGCCGGCAAGCGCCTGACGCACGATGGCATCGACGCGGCGCGTCATCTCCTGCGAGGCCCGCCTTGTAAACGTCAGCAGCAAAATGCGCTCGGGGCTTACGCCTTCGACGATCAGGTGGGCAACACGGTGCGCAAGCGTCATCGTCTTGCCCGTGCCGGCACCGGCGATGACGAGCAACGGCCCGGAACGGAATGGCTCGTTCGGCACCTTGCCGCCGTATTCGGCAGCCTGGCGCTGGGCTGGATTCAGCAACGCCAGGTAATCATCAATGCGCTCGGCCGCCTGCACCTCGTCTCCCCAGTGGAAAACCTGTATTTTTATACAGTACTGGATGTAATTACAAGTTCAGGTGCTTGGTTTTAAGAGAAATTCTTCTATTAGCTGCGCCAGAACGGCAGGTTGTTCGAAGTGCAGCATATGCCCGGAGTCGTCGACCCACGCGGTGCGGCGCCGCGGAAACGGCAGGTTTTCAGGTGACGCAAAGTCACTGTCACGCCCCGCCACGAGCAGCACATCGGTCGTCACCTCGCGCCAGCAGGCTTCGACTTCAGCAAGCCGGTACAGGACGGGATTTGGCAACTTATGCGCGGGATGGAGTCGCAGCCGCACCGTGGCATCGCCGACGTCTTCAGCCCATTGCCGCGCCACATACTCTGCTTGCGGCTGACTCATGCGCGGATTCCTTTGCCGGATCATCTCGGCCAACATTGAATAGCTGTCGCGCACTGTGGGTTCGGGCAGCTGACGGCCGCACTCCACCCACTCCCGGTAGCGGCGTGGCGCATCCGACGGCGCGCTGTCAGGCAAACCGAATCCCTCGAGGTTGATCAGTGCTACCACGCGCTCCGGAAAGGCCCCGGCGTAAAGTCCCGCAATGTTGCCACCCATGCTGTGGCCAATGAGGCGCACCGGGCTGTCCGCACTGTAGTGGCTCAGCAGGCGATCAAGGTCTGCCAGGTAGTCCGGAAACCAAAATGCCTCTGTATCAGGCTGCGTGCGACCAAAACCCCGCCAGTCAGGTGCGACCACCAGCCAGTCGTGCCGAAATTCGTCAACAACGAACTGGAACGTCGCTCCGGCATCGCCAAATCCGTGCAGAAAGACGATTAAAGGCGCGTCATTATCGCCCCACTCTGTCACGGCGTAGTCGACGCCGCGAACATCGATTCGCGCCTTTCGCGGCGCTTCTTTCGGCTCGTAAATCTGCGCTTCGGACATGGGAATGCATGATGCCCTATTCCGCACGCCGTGTAGTCTGTATAAATGCGCTCATGACTCTCGACATTGCCCTTGTCCTGATCATCCTCGGCATTTCGCTGATCCTCTTTATCAGCGAAGTTATTCGCATGGATCTCGTCGCGCTGCTTGTTCTCGGCGCGCTCGCTCTTACGGGCCTCGTAACGGCCGAGCAGGCCTTCGACGGCTTCTCGAACGGTGCCGTAATCACGGTCTGGGCAATGTTCATTTTGAGCGAAGGCCTGACGCGCACAGGGATTGCCGACATCATTGGCCGGCAGGTCATGAAACTGGGTGGACGGCGCGAGATCTCGATGATCCTGGTCATTATGGTCACGGGCGCCGTGTTGTCGGCCTTCATGAACAACATCGGCGTTGCCGCGCTCATGCTCCCCGTCGTCGTCGATGTCGCACGTCGCACACGCATTCCCGCGTCACGTTTGTTGATGCCGCTGGCGTACTCCACGTTGCTGGGCGGCCTGATGACCATGATCGGCACGCCACCCAACCTGCTTATCAGTGAGTCGCTCACACGTTTCGGTTTCGAGCCCTTCAAATTGTTTGACTTCACGCCGATTGGCGGCGCGGTCATGGCCGTCGGCGTGATATTCGTTGCTTTCTTCGGCCGATTTCTGCTGCCCAAACAGATTGCCGAACACGGCAAGCATGTCAGTCAGCGCAGCCTGCGCGCGCAATATAAGTTGCACGAGCGCACTTTTATGATGCGCGTGCCGACAAACTCTATCCTGGTCGGAAAAACTCTCGCTGAGAGCCGCATCGGAACGTCGACCGGGCTGATTATTCTTGCGCTCGTGAGACAGGGCCGCAGCGAACCGCTGCCGAGCCGGCAAACCGTCCTTCGCGGGGGTGATGGCATCCTGGTGCAGGGCCGCGTGGACCAATTCCGCGAACTACGACGCTGGAGTGATCTCGTCATCGAGCGCGAAGCGCCGGTCCTGAAATCCATGGTTGCCGCAAAAATAGCCTATGCGGAAGTCACGATTTCGGATACATCGCCACTTGTCTCGGAACTCGTGCGTCACGCCGCGTTTCGGTCGCGTTTCAATGTTTCGGTTGTCGGTTTGCGGCGGCGCAACCAGTACCGGCTGACTAATCTGGCCTACGTTCCGCTGCGAAAAGGTGAGCGAGTGCTCGTGCAAGGCGAGGTCGATGCAGTAGCTCAGCTGGAGAAGTTTTCCGACTTTACTGACGTGGAGCTACTGAAAGGCGAGCGTCTCGACGAGCAATACCGTACCGACGAGCGCATGTTCGTCGTCAGACTGCCGAAGGAAAGCGATCTTGCCGGCGCCTCACTAAAGAAGAGCCGGCTGCCCGATGTTTTCGATTTTCGCATTGTGGCGATCTTCCGCGACAGCGCTCTGACCGTGATGCCGCGCGGAGACGAAATTCTCATCGGCGGCGACTTGCTTTTGATTGAGGGGCAACCTGGTGACCTCGATGTCTTGCGAGGTTTGCAGGACTTCGAAATCGAAACCTCGGTCCCGGCCAACCTGGGTGCGTTTGAGTCGGAGCGCCTGACTCTCATGGACGCGACACTCGATCCTCGTAGCACACTCGCGGGACTCACCGTTGGGGAGCTCAACTTCCGTGAGCGCTACGGTATCGAACTCGCCGGAATCTGGCGCGAGGGCGAGATGGTCGGCACCGAGATCGCCGATGAGCGACTACAGATTGGCGACGCATTGCTGCTACTCGGCCCGCGTGAACGCTTGCAACTGCTGTCGACGGATTCTGACTTCCTGATACTGACACCCCTTGGACAGAAACCTCCGGACACGCGCCGTGCGCCTTTGGCGGCGTTTATTATGCTCGCGGTCGTCGTGTCCGTGATGATGGGAAAGGCACCAATATCTGTCGCAGCGGTTGTCGGCGGCAGCATCATGGTGCTCACGGGCTGTCTCAATATGGAACAGGCGTATCGGGCGATCGACTGGCGCGCGATTTTCCTGATCGCCGGCATGTTGCCGCTGGGAACGGCAATGGCTGATTCCGGGGCGGCTACCTATCTGGCGGACCAGGTCATGACGCTGCTTGGTGACGCGGGCCCGTGGCCCGTAATCATGGGCCTTTACGTCTTGACCGCCATGGCGACAATGATCATCCCGACAGCCGCACTTGTCGTCCTGATGGCGCCGATAGTGCTGTCGGCAATGGGTGATATGGGCCTGCGGCCCGAAACTGCAATGATGGCTGTCGCGATGGCGGCGTCAGCGAGTTTCACCAGCCCTATTTCTCACCCTGCAAACATCCTTGTTATGGGTCCAGGCGGTTATCGGTTCATCGACTATCTCAAGGTCGGCGTTCCGTTGACTATCGTCGTATTTATTACGGTCATGGTCTTGCTGCCCATCTTGTGGCCGTTACAAGCAATGTAAGGAGGCAACGGGACATGGTGAATACAGTCGTTATTGCGGGCGCCGGACACGGTGCCGGTCAAGTTGTCGCAACACTCAAACAAAAGAGATTTGCGGGCAAGATCATCCTCATAGGTGACGAAGCACAACTGCCCTACCAACGTCCGCCACTGTCGAAGAAATTCCTGTCCGGTGACCTTGATGCCGAACGCCTGCACTTCAAGCCGCCATCGTTCTACGACGACCCGCAGATCGACGTGCACCTCAACACGAGAATTGAACGCATCGACCGTGCAGGGAAAGAGGTCATCGCCAGCGACGGCGTCGAATTTACCTATGACAAGCTCGTTCTCGCCCTTGGATCGCGAGTGCGCAAGATCGAGGTGCCGGGACACGACCTGCCCGGTATTCATTACCTGCGCAGCATTGCCGATGCCGAAGCTATCCGCAGCAAACTATCGGGCAACAAGAACGTCGTTATCGTCGGTGCAGGCTACATCGGGCTTGAGGTGGCGGCCGTCTGCCGCCAGCGAGGTCTCGATGTTACGGTAGTTGAAATAGCCGACCGCGTATTGAGTCGGGTTGTCTCACCCAATGTCTCCGATTACTACCAGCTCGAACACACGAAACACGGCGTCAAGCTCTTGCTGTCGACAGGCCTCGCGGCGTTCGAAGGCAAGCGACACGTCAAACGCGTCATAACCGACGACGGACAAGAAATCCCGGCCGACTTTGCCGTCGTCGGTGTCGGCATTTTGCCAAATTCAGAAATCGCCGAAGCGGCTGGCCTCGACGTAATCAACGGCATCATCGTCGATGACACTTGTCGAACGGCCGACCCCGATGTTTACGCGATCGGTGACTGCACATCCCATCCCAACACCATTTACGGACGGCTGTTACGGCTCGAGTCGGTTCACAATGCGCTCGAACAGGCCAAGACGGCCGCCAGTAATATCTGCGGCGTCGAATCACACTACTCCCAGGTGCCCTGGTTCTGGTCAGACCAGTATGAACTCAAGCTACAGATCGCAGGCTTGTCAGAAGGCTATGATGACGTTGTATTGCGCGGCGACCCGTCGAACGGCAGTTTCGCGTGCTGCTATCTCAAAGATGGCGTACTTATCGCCGTCGATGCAATTAACTCACCGCGCGAATTCATGCAGTCGAAAGCGCTGATTGCGAAGCGCGCGAAGATCGATAGAGACAAACTTGCCAACGCTGAAATGGCACTCAAGGATCTAGCGTAGCGTCCGAATTTGGTGCAGGTAGCTCGACAGCCAGCTTACCGTCGATGGCGACCGGACCGTCGTTTGCGGAATAGGCTTTTGCACTTAGCGACTCGACACCATCAGTCTCGAGGTCCGCAAATTCTCCGCTGCCACCGAAAACTCTCGCCGTACCCAGCGCACCGGGCCCCGACGTGATGTTGCCGCTCCAGTTGCCACGCCAGTTGTCACCGGAACTCCGATGAGCGGGAATCACGATTTCCCTTAGGTAGTTCCAGTAATTTTCCCGCTGTTCGACGAACAGGCTTCCCCGGCCGGGTACGTAGATGTGCCAGGCGCTGTCGACGATCGCTTCACCGTTGAGAATTCTCGTGCTCTCGGAGCGCGACGAAAACTTGATGCCAATTGCGGCCGGCCGATTGCGACTGTCCCGCATCACAGTCGCCATAGTACTGGTGAGGCGTACGGTCGGTTCCCAGAGCTGCAGTACTTTGGAAGGATATGGCGCAACTGTCGACTCGCCGTCGTTCGTGAAGACCAGCGCATCCTCTGCGACGGCGGAGTAATTAAATACGATGACGTCGTTGTCAGAGACTGACAGCGGCGACAATTTGTTCTGCGACGTCATAGGGTTGTAAAACAGCAGCGCCAGGAACGCGGCAACGCCCACGGCCATACCGACGACAAGCGTAATCAGGTACTTCATTCTTCTTCGACCTCTCGCGCAACAAATGCGGTGGTGATTTCGATGCGCCCTGCCGGTGCGTCCTCTGCGCCGGACGTATCTGCCACCCAATGCTCGGTGACGCGGCCTACCAGTGGAGCGAACTCACGAGTCCCCGTTGCGAGATTGCCTGTGCGATATCCATCCTCGAGCGCTTCAGCCTCCATGATCACATACGCCGAACCTCGCGCCGGCAGGTGCAGTACCCACTCTACGATGTCTCCCGATGACGCATTGTTTGCGGCAATACGGCTCGCGACGCCCACAACTGCATCTTTGCCATTGCGAATTTTGAACAGCTCGGCCCGTGTATCCGCGAAACGTGGATCAACAGGCCACTCCAGCCCGACCGGCAGCGGCTCTTTCTGGGATGGCGCACCTGTCATGACGCGATCCATCGGAATATTGACGTGGAAAGACTCGGTATTGCCGCGGTTCGGGTGAACGACGATTAATGACTGCTCACGAGACTGGTTGACGGCTGGAAAGTAATGCAAGGCCGCCGCCGCGCCGGCGAGGCCAAGCAGGATTCCCGCTATGAAGGTCTTGATCATGCGCCAAGTTTAGTTAAATTGGCTCTGCCATTACACTCCACTCCATTAATTTGTGACAGAACGCACACAAGGCAGGCCACATAATCATGACAACGCCCATTTGCCTCTGGTCAGGCCCTCGAAATGTGTCGACGGCCCTGATGTACAGCTTCGCCCAGCGTGATGATATCCGCATCATTGACGAGCCTCTGTATGGCCATTACCTGCGTGTATCCGGTGCCGATCATCCAGGCGGGCAGGATGTAATGGGCGCAATGAATTGCGATGGTGATGCCGTGATGCGCGAGTTAGTCGATCAACAAGCCCTTGATTCAACGAAGCGCCTGTTCATCAAACACATGGCGCACCATCTGGTCGGTCTCGATCTCGGCTTTGTGCGCCAGACCTGCAATCTTTTTCTGATTCGGGATCCGAAGGAAATGTTACCGTCACTGACTGTCCAGGTTCCCCATGCACAACTTGCGGATACGGGTATGAAACGACAGTGGGAGTTGTATTCAGAACTGCTGTCTGAGGGCCAGCGGCCCGCTATTCTCGATTCGCGAGAGTTGCTGCTCGACCCCGAAGGTGTCCTCCGGCAGCTTTGCGATCACCTTGGCCACGTATTCACAGCGGACATGTTGCAATGGCCGGCCGGGCCGCGCGCAGAGGATGGCGTATGGGCGCCTCACTGGTACCATGCCGTGCATCAAAGCACGGGGTTTGCGGCGTATAGACCAAAGCTTGATTTCCCCGCACACCTCGAGCCGCTTCTGGTGGAATGCCAGCCGTGGTATGACCTGCTATTCGAACAGGCGATTCGCGCCACAAACTCCGGAGATCAACCATGAAATTGCCAGACCCGCGAAACAAGGACATCGTGGTTTACGTTGCTAGCGAACTTGTCCATCGCGACAAGGCGTGTGTTTCCGTCTTTGACAGCGTCGTGCAAGGCGGCGATGCCGTCTGGGAAGGATTGCGTGTTTATGACGGCCGCATTGCCGCGCTCGAGGGGCACCTGGAGCGTTTGCAGAATTCCGCCAAGACACTAGCTTTCAAAGGCGTGCCCTCGAGCGACGAAGTACGCGAAGCGATATTTCAGACGCTCGAAGCGAACGGCATGCGTGATGAGGCGCATATGCGGCTAACACTGACGCGCGGTGAGAAAGTCACATCCGGAATGAATCCGAAGTTCAACCAGTCCGGCTGCACGCTGATCGTCCTTGCGGAATGGAAGCCATCCGTTTATTCAGACAACGGCATCCGCGTCATTACAGCCTCGACTCGCCGTAACACGCCGCAATGCCTGGACTCAAAGATTCACCACAATAATCTGCTCAACAATATCCTCGCGTCAATCGAAGCCAACGTTGCGAACGTGGACGCCGCGATCATGCTGGACATTCAGGGGTTTATATCCGAAACGAACGACACAAATTTGTTCATCGTCAGGAACGGCACCGTCAGCACGCCACATGCGGATAGCTGCCTGCCCGGCCTCACGCGAAAGATGATCCTGGACATTTGCGCTGAGAACGACATCCCGGCAGACGAAAGAAACCTCTCGTTAACCGAGCTGTATACGGCCGACGAGGTATTTACGAGCGGTACGATGGGCGAACTCACGCCCATTCTCGAGGCCGACGGACGACAAATCGCCAACGGCACGGTCGGAGACATGACCTGCCGCTTACAGCAACTTCATCGGGAATTTGCGTTCGAACACGGCACGAAACTGCCGTTCTGAATTACTCCGACGCGAAATAGTTTTCGAGGTACTCGTCGAAGCTGATTTCGTCGCCGGCTTCGATGACATTCTGGCGCTCGAGTGAGCCTTGTGCCTCCTGGCTGAACTCCTGGTGTCGCTCCATTGACATCGGGTTGATAGCTGCGAAATAGTCACGGTGGCCGCGCGCCACCGAGATCGCGTAATCGAAAAAGCTGTTACCACCATTTTTCAATTCGTGAAGCAGTTGCGCCGAAGGCGTCGCGTCAGGGGCATCGACAAGGCCCTGCATCGAATCGACCGCCTGGGCATAAGACTCCCCTCCCTCCGCCACATCTATCTGGCCTGCGATCATGCCGACTTTGTCGAGTATTACCGTCGCCCATGCCTTCAACGAGACCTCTTTGCCATCGCGAAGGAGACGGAACGCGGGATCACGGCCTTCTCTCGCCGCGTGCGACTGGTTGCGCAACGTTTCATCCAGGGCTACGGCATCGAACGGCGGACTTTCTTCAAGGAGACAGTAAATAAGGAATGCCTCCATGAACCGCATCGTGTTCTGGTTGATGCCGGCGGGATCGTCAACATTGATATCAAGGGAGCGAATTTCGACGTACTCGATGCCACCCCGCTTGAGTGCCGCTGTCGGCCGTTCACCGGAGTGTGCGACACGCTTCGGTCGAACCGAACTGTAATATTCATTTTCGATCTGCAATTGGTTGGCCGACAACTGCCGGTATTTTCCGTCCACCTTGACGCCGATATTCTCGTAGTCGGGCTCCGGCGTATTAAGTGCGATTTGCAAATCACGAATGTAGTCATCGAGGTTGTTCAGGGATATGTTGATACGCGACTGATTCTGGTTGCTGTAGCCGAGATCGCTCATCCTCAGCGACGTCCCGAACGTCGCATACCAGGTATCGTCACTGAGTTCCTGCATGCCTATGTCGGTGCCGCTGCCGAACGATTTGCACATCGCAGGCGACGCACCAAACAGATACAGAGTCAGCCAGCCAAAGCGGCGAAAATTTCGAATCAGGCCGAGGTACTGGTTGGAGCGAAACGCTTGCTCGTCGCCCGTGTCTTCGACGGCTGCCTGATACCGGGGCCAGAATGATTCGGGAAGTGAATAATTGAAGTGAATTCCGGAAATCGTCTGCATGTGACGTCCGTAGCGAAAGCCAAGGCCACGACGGTAGATCGTCTTCATCTGGCCGACATTGGATTTTCCGTAGCGGGCAAGTGGAATTTCCGCATCCGCAGGAATACGACACGGCATGCTCGCAATCCAGAGTAGCTCGTCGTCAAGGCATTCGTAGGCAAATTGATGCACATCACACAGGAACCGAAGCGCTTCCCAGGTGCTTGAACACACGGGTGTAACAAACTCGAGAAGCGCTTCCGAAAAATCCGTCGTTATGAATCGATTGGTCAGCGCAGATCCGAGCCCTGCTGGATGCGGTTTGCGCGACAGGTAACCATCCAGATCGAGCCGCAGGGCTTCCTTCTCGATACCTTTAAGACCACCGCCCAGTGACACGCCCCCTGCGGTCAGGGCATTGAATCGTTTGTCGAATATCTGGCTCAAATTGTTCTTCTTTGTCGAGCGTCTGGTCAATTGAAGGCGCATTCTTCAAAGCCCGGCCCGCTGTTTTACCATAAGCGTCGCGCCGGTGCGTGCAAGCCATTATCCTGCTTGTTAGTCTGGACATCGACATGAAACTGCGAATTCAGAAATTTATCGTCATCGGCAGTGTGTTTGCCGCTACATTGTTGTTGTCCGAACCCGCCGCCGCATTTCGTTGTGGCAGCAAGCTCGTCAAGGATGGTATGCACGAGCTCGAGGTCGTCAAGATCTGTGGCCAACCTACATCAGTTCGCCATCTCGGTTATGCGATCCGGAGCGTCGACATTCGCGCACACAGACCAACGGTGCCGGGCTGGACTATTTCCCGCTCTCCCGGTTATCACTCCTATCCGGCTGAGGTGATGGTAACTGAATACGTCTACAACCTTGGCCCGCAAAAGCTCATGCGCCGGCTCGTATTCGAGGGCGGCTTCCTGGTCTCGGTCGAGACGATTGGTCGCGGCTACCGGGACTAAAGCACTGACACGTGGCCCGATCTGAGGGTAGACTTCGCTCTGGCGCTCTCTATCCAATCACGGAATCACCTTTATGAATGAAACCCGCTTGCGGCGTTTGCGCGACAAGTCTGCCAGTTCGGCCACGCTGATTAATGAAGGATGCAAGATCACCGGAACCATCTCCGGCACTGGCAGCTACCTGGTCAATGGCGAAATTGACGGCGACTGTGATCTTGATGGCACCGTGACAATCGCCCCCAATGGCCTCTGGAAAGGAACCATCAAGGCGTCCGACATTATCGTCGCCGGCCAGGTTGAGGGAGACATCATCGCCGCCGGCAAAATCGAGATCACGGACTCTGCTCACATCATCGGTACCGTGTCAGGCGAGGCGATCGCGGTCGCCGAGGGCGCCGTTGTAGAGGGCGTCATGAAGACGACCGGCCCGGCCGACCCGCTGGAATTTGTCGAAAAACGTAAAGAAGACTGATGGCTTGATTTTTCTGTATGTGACACAATTTCACCATATACGGTGAATTCGTTCACAATATTGCCTCAACAATAGTCCATAGTGGAAATACGCGTCCGTCGGCGCGCTCGATGCTACACTGGTATGTGGCGATATGCCCCTGACAACTATAAGAAAAAGGGCTGGCGCAGATAATTATGATCGGCAGCAAAATTCCTCGTTACGTTTCAGTCATCCTGGCCCTCGGCGTCGCCGTCGCTGCTCTCATGTTGGCGTGGTTTTACGGCCTGTACACCTGGCTGACCGCCGAAATTGCCGCGACCTCGCCTGCGCAGCACGAGGCCCTCGTCAGCACCAGTTTTCGCTGGATCGCGGGCGGCAGCCTGCTCGCCCTGGTTGTCGGACTTGGCGTCATCGTCCTGATCGTTCGCAGACAGTCCGACCGAATCCATGACCTGAGAATTCAGGCTGAGAAGCTGAGTGATGCAGATTTTGGCGAGCCGTTGTTGCAAACGCAGGGTGACGCTCTGGGTCGGCTTGCGGGCGTCTTCAACGGCATGCGCGACCGCCTGAAAAGCACCACCATTTCCCGAGACTATGTCGACCGTATCCTGTCAGGTATGAACGAAGCCATTATCGTGACCTCGACCGATGGCACGATAAAGCGCATTAACCGTGCAACCACCGTTCTCCTGGGATTTGAAGAAGATGAGCTGTTCGGCACATCGATCAACCAACTCGCCGACAATACCAAAGGCGGCACGCTGATTGACGACAGCGTTTCCGGGGTTCCAAAAGAAGCCTTTTTCGAAAGCAAGTTCGGTGAGTCCATTCCTGTGTCATACACCTGTTCGGTGGTCGCCGGTGAGGGTGTCAAGTCACATGATCGAATCTATGCGGCGCAGAACATTACCGAGCGGCGGCGTGCCGAACAGCGCATTCGCTATCTCGCCCGCATTGACGCACTGACCAAGGTCCCCAACCGCATGCAGTTTCAGCACCTGCTGCAACGTGCAATCGCACGAGGTCGCAGGGCAAACCAGCCGCTGTGTCTGTTCTATATTGATGTCGATCACTTCAAGGAGATCAACGACTCATTCGGGCACCTTGCCGGCGATGCGACGCTCGAGACCGTTGCGGAACGTCTGATTGCCGCACTGCCCGACAACTCGGTCATTGGCCGGCTGGCCGGTGATGAGTTCGCCGTCGTAGTCACGGGTCTGGGCCCAAGCGATAAGGGCAGATCCGAAACCGACAAGCTCGCCAGAAGCCTTCTCGATCGTCTTGCCGATCCGTTTTTTGTCCAGGGCCACGAGGTCTTCATGACAGCGAGCATGGGTATCGCCTATTACCCGAAAGACGCGCCCAATGTCATCGATCTCATTCGCAACGCCGACGCGGCCCTGTACAGCTCCAAGAAGACGGGCGGAAACGTCTTCGCGTACTATGCTCCACAAATGAACGAAGCCGCTGTCGAGCGTCTCATGACAAAGAGCAAGCTCAAACGTGCGTTCGAGCGCGACGAACTGCTGGTTCATTACCAACCAAAATACAATCTTGAAACGGGTGA
>Ga0164320_10000558_pt1 | contig 12470 bp, 9 predicted proteins | sample GuaBasSediGuay11_FD_113736 | JGI IMG/M metagenome (GOLD analysis project Ga0164320, IMG submission 113736) | Subseafloor sediment microbial communities from Guaymas Basin, Gulf of California, Mexico - Guay11, Core 4567-28, 0-3 cm | ecosystem: Environmental > Aquatic > Marine > Hydrothermal vents...
GCCGGGCTGTTCCAGCTCACCTCTTTGTATCGCCACGAGTCGGCAGCAATTTCCCAGCCGTACCAGAACAGGGCCAGCATGCCAGGGAAGAAGAAGACGAAATAGAGAACGAAATCGACCCGCGCCTGCCAACGCACCGGGATCAGCCGGTAGACCACGTCGGCGCGCACATGGGTGTCCTGGGCCAAGGCGTAGGGTCCGGCCATCACGAACAGCGCGCCGTACATCTGGACCATCATGTCAAAGGCCCAGACCGTGGGCGCGTTGAGGACGTAGCGGACGAAAACCTCGTAGACAACCGACAGGGTCAACACCAAGATGCACCAGCCGAAGGCACGCCCGATCCAGATATTGAAGCTCTCGATTGCGTGGATGACGGATTTCATGCCTTTATCTCCGAACCCTTTTAGAGAAGCTCCGAGAAAAGCCCGTCGGGGACTTCCCGGAGTACGGCCGCTCAAAGCAGGATTTTCAGGCCACCTTCATTTTCAACGGATTACAACGTCGAAAATAGTGGCACACGGCCTCCATGAATAGAGGATATGCACCTGGATTGCCGGGAGCAATCCTTGCTCCTGGACCACGGAAACTGATTGATCAGATTTCCGTGGCCAGTTTCTACATGGTAGAGGGGCAGCCGCCGAAGCCGCTGCCCCTCTTGCACATGGTGTCATGCATCTGACTTCAGATGCGCCGAGGCACAACTTAGCCGAAGTGGTGCTTGTAGGCCAGGCCGTAGTCGGGCGCATTCAGAAGCACGTAGTCCATCACCTTCTTGGCGTAGGCCTTCTGCGACTTGACCACCTTGGCAAAGAACGGATCCTCGCCCTCGATGCGCTTGACGACGACGTCCCACGCGTTGAGCTGGTCCTGCATGATCGAATCCGGTGTGCGGTGGACCCTGACGCCGCTCTTCTCCTTCAGGACGATCAGGTCATCGGCATAACGCAGCGTGTTGTTCCAGTAGAAGTTCGAATTCTCGGCCTCGGACGCGTAGCGCAGGATGTTCTGCAGCTCCGGAGCCAGGGAATTGTAGGTCTTCTTGTTGAAGGTGATCTCGAAGCACTCCTGCGACTGGTGGAAGCTGGCCAGGTGGTAGTCCTTGGAGACGTCCTGCATGCCAAAGTCACGGTCGGAGGTCGGGTTGTTGAACTCGGCCGCGTCGATCAGGCCTGACTTCATGGCCGGCTGGATTTCGCCGCCCGGCAACTGAACCACCGACATGCCCATGACCGACATGACGTCTGCGGCCAGGCCCACGGTGCGGTACTTCAGGCCCTTCATCTGCGCGGAGCTCTTGATCTCCTCCTTGAACCAACCCAGCGGCTGTGCCGGCATCGGGCTGTTGAAGAAGCTGACCAGGTTGAGGCCGAGGCTGCCCATCAACTCGTTGAACAGGTCGATGCCGCCGCCGTAGTGGATCCAGCCCAGCATCTCCTGCGCCGACCAGCCGAAGCAGGGGCCGGTACCGAACAGCGAGGCCGCCTTGGATTTCGAATACCAGTAGGCCGGAACATAGTGGGCGCCGTCGAGAACGCCGCGGTGCACCGCATCCTGCATCTGGCTGGTCTTGACGACCGAGTTGACCGACAGCAGGTCGATCTTCAGGCTCTTGCCAGCCATGGCGTGAACGCGATCAACGTAGCTCTTGGCGTTCTCCAGGAAGATGCCGCCACCCCAGGCGGCCTGGACCTTCAAAACCTTGGTCGCGGCCGTCGAGATCATCGGGAAGCCGAGTGCGGCGGTACCAGCGGCGGCGGTGGCTCCTGTCTTGAGAAACTTACGGCGACCAGCCATATCGACCTGGTCAGTTTTCTTTTGCTCTGTCATTGGCTCTTTCCTCTCTTTGGTGAATGTCGGAAACGGCAGCCACCAGGGCCATCCGCGGGTCCAACTTAGTAAGTCTAGGCAACTGACACTGGAATACTATAGACAACGATCAAGCCAACCGGTCGCGTGGCTCGCTGCCGGCGAAGAAGGCATCAAGGTTATCGAGTGCCCGGTACCCCATGGCGTCACGTGTCTCGCGCGTGGCGCTGCCAAGGTGCGGTAGCAGGAACAGGTTGTCGCGGCGGGCAAACTCAGGATCGATGTCGGGTTCGTTGTTGAACACGTCGAGGCCGGCAGCGTAGAGCTTGCCCGAAGCGAGTGCCGCGAGCAGTGCCGCTTCGTTGACCACGTTGCCGCGTGCGGCGTTGATCACGATCGCTCCATTAGGGAGCAGCGCGATACACTCGCCGTTGAGCAACCCGGCGGTTTCCGGCGTCGACGGGCAGTGCAGCGCAAGGAAGTCGCACAGTGGCAGCATCGCCTCGAGGCTCTGATGATAGGTCGCCCCGTGCGCCTTTTCCGGCGGCAACTCGCTGCGGTTGTGGTAGTGAACCTCCATGTCGAAACCGCGCGCGCGACGGGCCGTCACCTGGCCAACGCGCCCCATGCCGACGATGCCGAGTCGCTTGCCGGTAACCTGCACGCCGAGCATGAAGCTCGGGCTCCAGGTGTCCCAGCCCCCGGAGCGCACCAGTCTTTCACCTTCACTGGCCCGCCGTGCCGCTCCGAGCAGCAACAACATGGTGATCTCTGCGGTGGCGTCAGCAAGGACATCCGGGGTGTTGGTAACAGTGACATTGCGCGCCTTGGCGGCGGCGAGATCGATGTGGTCGTAGCCGACCGAAAACGTGGCGATGATGCGGACCGATTCCGGCAGGCGCTCGATGACCTCAGCCCGCAACGACTCAGTGTGGCACGGCAATATGGCATCAGCGCCATCGGCCAGGCGGAGCAACTCGTCGGTGTCGTAGAGGCGATCCTCGGCATTGAGCTGCGGCCGGTAGTCCCGCTCGAGGCGTGCCTCGACGTTGGGCGGCAACTTGCGGGTCACGAGAACGACGGGTTTCTCGGCCAAGGGTACTTCCTGGATACCTTTAGTAGCTGGGGCGAGAGGAGCGACGGTAAACCGCGTGACGGGTTCGTACCGGCACCGGGCAAGGCGTGCGGGGTGGTGGCAGCAAGGACCGGACCCATGTCACGACCGCATCCATCCACCGGTCGAGCATGCTTCTCGTTGCTTTGAATTCCATACCCGATCATGCCATGAACCATGTGCACAATGGCAGCCCCTTTGTATGCGCCAGATCAATTCAGGCAAAACTGCTGTTCCGGCATGGGTGTCGGCGGAGGGGTCCCCGGCGCTCCGAATGCGTTGCCAGCCAGGATCGGACGCCATCATGCCGGCGCGTCGGGCGATGAAGGTGCACTACGTGAAGGGTGCGATCGGCGGCAGATGACCGGTCTGCAGGGGCATGCCCGCTGCGGAACTACCACAGGATGCGGGGTTTCCGATGCCTCGGCCCGTCATCACCCCAGGAACCATCATATCCGTCGCTGGCGCACGTAGTGCTACGCTTAATCCCGGTTTGCCACGATCCATTGACGAGAAATTCGATGAACGAGCGCATCCACCGCCTGCTCCATCACGAGGCAACTCCGGGCATCCTGCTGGTCATCGCGGCCCTGCTGGCGATGGTCGCCGAAAACTCATCGGTGAAACCGCTCTACGACGCCCTGATGGGTACGCCGGTGGCGGTGCAGATCGGCCAGCTTGAGGTCGCCAAGCCGCTGTTGCTGTGGGTCAACGACGGCCTGATGGCCATCTTCTTTTTCGTCATCGGCCTGGAATTGAAACGCGAGATTCTCGAGGGTGAGTTGCGTGATCCGCGCAATGTGATCCTGCCCGGGATCGCCGCCATCGGTGGCATCGCCATCCCGTCGTCGATCTACGCCGTGATCAACTACTCTGACCCGGTGGCATTACGCGGTTGGGCGATCCCTGCTGCGACCGATATCGCCTTCGCTCTCGGCGTACTTGCCCTGCTCGGTTCACGCGTGCCACGCAGCCTGAAGCTGTTTCTTTTGTCGCTGGCGATCATCGATGACATTGGTGCCATCGTCATTATTGCCCTGTTTTACACGGTCGACCTGTCGCTTTCATCGCTGATCGTCGCCTCGGTCTGCCTCATGGCACTGCTGGCCATGAACCGGGCCGGTGTGACCAAGCCCGGGCCCTATTTCGTCATCGGGCTGATCCTCTGGGTCTCGGTACTAAAATCCGGTGTCCACGCCACATTGGCTGGCGTCGCCTTCGCCTTCTTCATTCCGAATGTCCCGACTGAATCGGACCCGACCCGCACCTTGTGCCGCCAGATTGAAGACGGCTTGCATCCGTGGGTGATGTTCCTGATCCTGCCGCTGTTCGCGTTCGCCAACGCCGGGATCCCTGTCGCCGGTATGTCACTGGAGCGTCTCACCGACCCGGTACCTCTCGGCATCGCCCTCGGCCTGTTCGTCGGCAAACAGGTCGGGGTGTTCGGCTTTGCACTGGCGGCCATCAAGCTCGGTCTCGCCTCCCTACCGAAAGGCAGCGGGATGCTGCAACTGTACGGCGTCAGCGTTCTAACCGGCATTGGCTTCACGATGAGCCTGTTCATCGGCTCACTGGCATTTGAACTCGGTGGCCCCGACTACGCCGTTGATGACCGGCTTGGCATCATCGCCGGCACCCTGCTCTCCGGTGTTCTAGGCTACCTGGTGCTGCGCCTGGCACCACGAGCATCGACACCGGGCACATAGCACCCACGGCACCCTGAGCTGGATCGAATTCCAGTAGCATGCGTCACCTTCGCGTATGCCATCGCATTCGCGAATCTCACCTCTGCCCCGTTCTGAACGAAAGTCCAGCTCCGCTGCTGGCGTCGCCCTGATGGGCCAGGCCCGTGGTCACTACACCTTCGTGGGCCATCTTGAAATGGATGCCGGCGATTACCCTTGGTTACGCCGCCAGCATCGGCACTCACCTATGGATCAACAGCGGGCAATTCTGAACCAGATTGGCACGGTGCACCGACCAGCCCATGCAGAAAAAAAGCGGCCATCGCATGATGGCCGCTTTTTCATTTTGGGACCCACGCCCTGTTAAGGAACCTCTGATCAAATCATGAACTCGTATCTGGCGCCCAGAATGTCCAGCTTTGTCGTTGCAAAGCTTCGCAATAGCTAGCTATTGCGTGCGTATTGCGCCTCAAATCTGAACATTCTGAAGCGCACTCTACTTCGTCCAGACTTAATCAGAGGCTCCTTAAACGCTAGCCTGCAGCTTTGAGTTCCAGACGACGTGCGTGCAGGGTCGGCTCGGTGTAGCCGTTCGGCACCTCGCGCCCGTTGAACACCAGGTCGAGCGCCGCCTGGTAGGCGATGCCGTCGAGTGCCGGTGCCATCGGCTGGTAGGCTGGATCACCGGTATTCTGACGATCGACCACCTCGGCCATGCGACGAAAAGTCGCCTCGACCTGATCACGGGTAACGATGCCGTGGTGCAGCCAGTTGGCGATGTGCTGGCTGGAGATACGGCAAGTCGCCCGGTCCTCCATCAGGCCGACGTCGTTGATGTCCGGCACCTTGGAGCAACCGACACCCTGGTCGATCCAGCGTACGACGTAACCGAGGATGCCCTGGGCGTTGTTGTCGAGTTCCTGCTGCTTCTCCTCGTCGGACCAGTTGATGTCGGTCGCGATCGGCAGTGTCAGGATGTCGTCGAGACTGGCACGTGGGCCACCGGCTTCGAGCTCCACCTGGCGCGCGGCGACGTCGTACTGGTGGTAGTGCATGGCGTGCAGGGTTGCGGCCGTCGGTGACGGCACCCAGGCGCAGTTGGCACCGGCCTTCGGGTGGCCAATTTTAGCCTCGACCATCGCCTTCATCTCATCCGGCATGGCCCACATGCCCTTGCCGATCTGTGCCTTACCGCGCATGCCGCAGGCGAGGCCGACATCGACGTTCCAGTCCTCGTAGGCAATGATCCACGGCGCCCCCTTCATCTCACCCTTGCGAATCATCGCGCCGGCTTCCATCGAGGTGTGCATTTCGTCACCGGTGCGGTCGAGAAAGCCGGTGTTGATGAAGATCACCCGCTCGCTGGCGGCACGGATGCACTCCTTGAGATTGACCGTGGTGCGCCGCTCCTCGTCCATGATGCCGACCTTGAGCGTATTGCGCGGCAGGCTGAGAGCCTCCTCGACGCGACCGAACAACTCGCAGGTGAAGGCGACCTCTTCGGGACCGTGCATCTTCGGCTTGACGATGTACATGCTGCCGCTACGTGAATTGCGACGGTTGCCGACCTGCTTGAGGTCATGCAATGCGATCAGTGCCGTCATCATGGCGTCGAGGATCCCCTCCGGAGTCTCGTTACCGTCGGCATCGAGCACCGCCGGGTTGGTCATCAGGTGGCCGACGTTACGGGTCAGCAACAAACTGCGCCCGGGCAGGGTCAGCGTGGAACCGTCAGGGGCCGTGAACTCGCGATCGGGGTTCAGCACGCGCGCGACCTGCTTGCCACCCTTGTCGAAGGTTGCCTCGAGGTCGCCTCGCATCAGGCCGAGCCAGTTGGCGTAGATCAGCGTCTTGTCCTCACCGTCGACCGCGGCCACCGAATCCTCGCAGTCCTGAATGGTGGTGATCGCCGATTCGAGGACCACGTCCTTGACCCCGGCTGGGCTCTGCTTGCCAATGGTGTGGGTCGGGTCGATCTGGATCTCGACGTGCAGGCCGTGGCGCACCAGCAGGAGCGAAGCCAGGCGATCGTCGACCTTGTTGTAGCCGGCGAACTGGGCCGGGTCGGCGAGACCGGTGACGCTACCATCAGCAAGTGTCGCCTGCAGCGTCTTGCCGCCGTCGGCCAGAGCGTAAGCGGTGACATCAGCGTGTGCGCCACTGGCCAGTGGCGCGCTCTGATCCAGGAACGCAGCGGCCTGGGCAATCACCTTGTCGCCACGCCTGGGGTTGTAGCCGCCACTCTTTTCGCCGCCATCCTCCTCACCGATGACGTCGGTGCCGTAGAGGGCGTCGTAGAGGCTGCCCCAACGGGCGTTGGCGGCGTTAAGCGCAAAACGGGCGTTACTGACCGGGACCACCAGCTGCGGGCCGGCGATGGTGGCGATCTCGGGATCAACGTTGGCGGTGGTGATGGCGAAATCGTCACCCTCCGGGACCAGGTAGCCGATCTCCTGCAGGAACGCCTTGTAGGCCGCGGCATCGTGCGGCTGGCCACGACGGGCAACATGCCAGGCATCGATCTGCGCCTGCAGGTCATCGCGCTTGGCCAGCAACGCGCGATTGCGCGGGGCCAGGTCACGCAGAATGGCGGCCAATGCCGACCAGAAGGCCTCCGGCTCGATCCCGGTCCCCGGGGTCACCTGGTCGCGGACCAGGTCGTGCAAAGGCTGCGAAATCTGCAGGCCGTCGATCACCACGCGTTCACTCATCGTGAAACTCCTCAAGTCGATTGATGCCAGTGCGGGCTGCGTGACGCCACATCGCGCCCACCTGCCGTACCGGCCGGGTTGGTTGATCCCCGCACATCCGGGTGGCGGAAACGGCAGATGATAGCAAAGGTCGGCGGCAATGACGCCCCGTGCGATCCTAAGGAACCTCTGGTCAAATCATGAACTCGTATCTGGTGCCCAGAATGCCCAGCTTTTTCGTTGCCAAGCTTCGCAATAGCCAGCTATTACGTGCACTCTGCGCCTCAAATCTGAATATTCTGAAGCACAATCTACTTCGTCCAGACTTAATCAGAGGTTCCCTAAATCAGAAGGCATCCGTGGGCAGCCACCCACCCACGGCCTGCAGTGGTTCGAGGCCTCCCCGTGGCGTAACCCAGGCGGCCACGGCGTAGCGTCCGGAAGCAGGCACGGAGCGTCGCCACTCGGTCCGAGTTTGATAGCCATCACCGGCCCGCGCCAATGACCGGCGCTGGTAGTCGAGGACCACAAAATCATGCTGCAGGGTACGACCAGCATTCTCGCCTGAGCGCACCTCGCTGGCCAGATCGAAACCGAGCAGGACCAGGTGCAGATCGACCTTCCCGCCGATCTCCGCGCCGGCATCGAAACGGACCGCGGCCTTCCCGCCGTCGAGTTCGAGCGCCAGCACCCCGACAGCAGACCGGCCACCGGACTCGGGCTCGCGGCCCTGGAACCAGCCACGCCACTCGTGGCCATCAATAACGAAACCCGGCGTATAGACCGTACCAATGCGACCGTCGTCAGCGTAGGCCCGTTGGCGCTGGCCATGCTCGGCCGTAGCGAAACGATCGGGCCAGCCAATGTAATCCCAATAGTCGACATGGAAAGCGACCGGCACCATCTCACGCCACAGCCGCGGGTCGTCACGCAGACCGCTGAGCCAACGATCCGCCGGCGGGCAGCTGCTGCACCCCTCCGAGGTATAGAGCTCAACCAACATCGTCCGCTCGACTGGACTGGTGAGCGTGACCGGTGCGGCCTGTAGCGACGGCAGAGCGGCGGCAAGCAGCAGCCCCAGGACCGGCAGCCTACTGCGTAGTCTGAGGGGCATGTTCAGATGACTCCATGTGCGGCGAGTTCATCGAGTCGGACCGCATCGAGTCCGAGCAGTTCCTCCAGCACCTCGCGGGTGTGCTCACCGAGACGCGGTGGCGGTCGCTGGTAAGCGACCGGCGTGGCCGACAAGCGCAATGGACTGGCGACGGTCGGCACCGGGCCAACCCCGGGCTGTTCAAGCTCGACCCGCAGGCCACGTGCCTGCGCCTGCGGATCACTGAAGACCCGGTCGAGGGTATTGATCGGCCCACCGGGGATACCTGCCTGTTCCAGCGCCGCGAGCCAATCGTCCGTACTTCGCAGGCGCAGGTGCTCAGCCAGCGCCGGGACCAGTGCCTCGCGGTTGTGGACCCGTGCCGCGTTGGTCGCAAAACGGGCATCTTCTGCCCAGTCCGGCTCACCGACCAGATCACACAGACGCTGGAACTGGGTGTCGTTACCAACCGCAACGATCAGGTGGCCATCAGCACTGGCAAACGCCTGGTAAGGAACGATGTTCGGGTGAGCGTTGCCGAGACGCCCGGGCACCTCATCGGAGACCAGATAGTTCATGGCCTGATTGGCCATGCAGGCGACCTGGACGTCGAGCAGTGCCAGGTCGATGTACTGACCCTCGCCGGTACTCTCGCGATGGCGCAGCGCGGCGAGAACCGCAATGGCCGCATACAGGCCGGTGAGTACATCGGCCAGGGCAACGCCGGCCTTCTGCGGCCCACCGCCGGGCAGGTCGTCGGCTTCGCCGGTAACCGACATCAGGCCACCCATCGCCTGGATCATGAAGTCGTAGCCGGGGCGATCGCGGTAGGGACCGTCCTGACCGAAGCCGGTGATGGAGCAGTAGACCAGCCCCGGGTGGCGAACCGATAACGTGGCGTAGTCGAGGCCGTAGCGGGCCAGGCCGCCAACCTTGAAATTCTCGATCAACACATCGCAGCATCCGGCAAGATCGTTCACCAGCACCTGCCCTTGCGCCTGGCCAATATCGATCGCTACCGAGCGTTTGCCGCGATTTGCAGCCAGGAAGTAGGCCGACTGGTCCGTCGGTTTCCCCTCGCGATCGTGCAGGTAGGGTGGCCCCCAGTGACGGGTATCGTCACCAGCCCCGGGCCGCTCGATCTTGATCACCTCGGCGCCGAGGTCGGCCAGGGTCTGGCCCGCCCACGGCCCGGCAAGAATCCGGGAAAGATCGAGAACACGAACACCCGCGAGTGCGCCGGCGGCAATCACAGCATCACCCACCGTGCGTTACGGTTGAATTCCGGTTCCGACATGCGCGGAGTCTAACCCACGGTAATGGACGACGGTGCTATAGTCGCCACCCCGCGCTTCACGATAAAAAAGTCATTGCCGCATGCACCAGAACACCCTGTGCGTCCATGCCGGAACGCGGAATGATCGCGGAGAGGGGGTCAACAACCCGATCGAACCCTCCGCCCCCTTCGCCTACCTCGACGCCAAAGAACCGATCTACCCGCGTTACTTCAACACGCCCGGTCAAGACGCCCTGGTCGAGCGACTGTGTGCCCTTGAACATGCCGCGGACGGCCTGCTGTTCAGTTCGGGCATGGCGGCAATCAGCACGGCCTTGTTCAGCCTTCTGCAGCAGGGCGACCATGCCGTTTTGCAGCGCGACATCTATGGCGGCACCCAGCATCTGGTAACCAGCCAGTTCGAGCGCCTTGGCATCGCCTACGATCTGGTTCCGGCGACCAGCGAGGCCTTCGCCGCGGCAATTCGTCCCGAGACCCGCGTGCTCTACATCGAAACGCCGTCAAATCCGTTGCTACGCATCACCGACATTGCCGCTGCCGCAACGCTTGCACGCGAACACGGCCTGGTCAGCATCATCGATAACACCTTCGCCTCACCGATGAACCAGAATCCGATCGATCTCGGCATCGACCTGGTGGTCCACAGTGGCACCAAGTACCTCGGTGGTCACAGCGACCTCTGTTGCGGCGTGGCGCTCGGCAGCCATAAGTTGATCGAACGGCTGCTCGCCACCGCACGCACGCTGGGTGGCAGCGTCAATCCACTCACCTGCTACCTGTTGGAACGCAGTCTGAAGACCCTGGCGCTGCGTATCGAGCGACAGAACAGCAACGCACAGCAATTGGCCGAGCGGTTGCGAAATCTGCCCGGCATCGCCTGCGTTCACTATCCAGGCCTGCCGGAGCACCCCGACCACGATGTCGCACGCCGGCAGATGCGCGGCTTTGGCGGCATGATCGCTTTCGAACTTGCCGATGACGCACCCGACACCAGCCGTTTCCAACGCCACCTGCGACTGATCAAGCCGGCCATCAGTCTTGGCGGCGTCGACACGCTGATCTGCGCACCGGGGCTGACTTCACACCGCGACCTGACGCCAAAGGAACGTGCCGAGCAGGGTATCAGCGAGCGCCTGCTGCGCCTGTCGGTCGGTATCGAAGCGCCTGATGACCTGTTCTATGACCTGGAACAGGCCGTCAAGGAACCTCTACCAGAGATTCTTTAACGACTTGTTTCTGGTTGTGGATAAACCGCCGCGCTGGCACCCGGCGCCAATTTGTGGAACATATAGCCAACTGATCGGCAGCACGACCATGCCATCGCTTCCGTTCCCGCACCAAGAGTGACCCATGAACGACCCCAAACCCGCCACGCTTCCCCGCTTCCACCGCATCCTGCTGGCGGTCTTCTGCGCGCTGAATGCCGCACTGCTGTTCCTGTTCCTGATGCATCTTCCGTTCGGCTTCAAGCCGCTAAAGCTGGCGATTGTCGGCTGGTCACAGGCCTCACCACGTATCGACATTGTCTTTGCGCTGGTCTTGGCCCTCGCCGTCGGCGGCTACCACGGACTGCGTCGGCTGCCGGCAAAATGGAAGATTCCATTCATCTACTTCCGTTATCGCTTCGCCCACCCGGGCCACGAGGCATTTTTCAGCCTCAAGGAACCACCATTTGACCGCAAGCCGCTGCTCTCCGCCTATCCCGAGGTGAAAGACTCCGCTTACCACCCCGAGGTGCAGTACCGCACCTGGTGCAAGCTGCGCGACATGCACCAGCAGGTGCCACTGGTGGCCGGATCGATCACCGGCTGGGAACTGCTCCGTGACCTTTACCTGGTTGCCCTCTCCTTCCTGCTCGCCTTCCTGCTCAGCTGGCCGCTGAACCAGACGGTCAACCCGGCGCTGGCCTTCTCCTACCTGTTCCTGTTCGGAGTGCAGACCCTGTTCCTGCTGTTCAGTGCCCGTGGCACCTGCCGGCGCCTGGTCTACAACGTCCTTGCGGTCGAGCTCGGGGTTGCCGGGGATACCGGCATCAAGAAGCAGAAAAAAGAGAAAAAGAAGAAGAAAAAACGCTTCTGACCAGGATATCCACGTCGCTCCGCGACGTGGGCTTTCACACCTTCGCCAGCAGTTCCTCGAGTCGCGGCGCCCCCAGATCAGTCGCCTGAGCCAGGAACAACTCAGCCGTCGCCAGGGCGTCGACCAACGCATTGTGTGCCCGGTAGCGTGGCATGCCGCGCCGGGCCCGGGCCCCGCCAAGGCGCAAATCGCCGCGTTGTGGTTGCAACCCGGCACGGCGCAAGGCGCCAACTTCCAGTGCCAGCGTGTCAATCACGGCTCCAACGAACGGGGCACCGTAGAGCCTGCGGCAAGAGCGTGACAGAAAGTGCACCTCGGTGGCTACGTGGTGCCCGACCAGAACACGCCCGGCCAGGGCCACCAGCAATTCTCCGATCACCTCTTCCGCCGGCAACCCCTCCGCAGAGAGATCGTGCGTGATGCCGTGAATGACCACCGTCTTCGCCGGCAACACACCTTCCGGACGCACCAGACGATGGCATGCGGTCTCGAGACGGACGGTCTGCTGCGTAAGCTCCAGATAACCCGCACTGAGAATTTCATGGGCGTCAGGATCGGTGCCGGTAGTCTCGAAATCAAGCACCAGATAATCGACCTCGCGCCAATCGGTTGTCAGGTCGACTGTGGGAGCTTCGAGGTAGTCGCGCAGCGGACCCGGCGCCACCCGACGATGCCACCACCGCCGGCTCAGCTCCAACCGGGA